>Ga0210396_10001961_pt1 | contig 21301 bp, 19 predicted proteins | sample IncBWH17OmetaG_FD_155466 | JGI IMG/M metagenome (GOLD analysis project Ga0210396, IMG submission 155466) | Forest soil microbial communities from Barre Woods Harvard Forest LTER site, Petersham, Massachusetts, United States - Inc-BW-H-17-O ... | reverse complement strand
TTAGCGCTTGCGTTTTTGGCGGGAATCGCTACCGTCACGACGAACCCAGGAAGGGTTAGTCTTGCAGGCAGCTACTCTGACGGAGTATCCGAACGTTTTTTCCGCTCAGGCGCTACGCTTTCAGGAAGGCCAGCAGGTCTGCGTTAATGGTACCGGCCTCTGTCGTGGGCATGCCGTGCGGAAAGCCCTTATAGGTTATCAATGTGCTATTCTTTAGTAGCTTTGCCGACAGTGGTCCGGAATCGGCATAGGGCACAATCTGGTCGTCATCGCCATGCATCACCAGGACCGGCACGGTAATCTTCTTCAGGTCTTCGGTGAAGTCCGTCTGGGAGAAGGCGACGATGCCGTCATAATGCGCTTTGGCGCCTCCCATCATGCCTTGGCGCCACCAATTCCAGATCACCCCTTGAGAGGGTTTCGCACCAGGCCGGTTAAACCATAGAACGGTCCAGCCGGCACATCGTAATAGAATTGGGCCCGGTTGGCGGCGAGTTGCTCCTGAAACCCATCAAAAACCTCCTTGGGAAGTCCTCCCGGATTTGCCGCCGTCTTTACCATCAGCGGTGGCACCGCACTGATGATCACCGCCTTCGCCACCCGGCTTTCCCCGTGGCGTGCCAGGTAGCGCACCACTTCGCCGCCGCCGGTCGAATGGCCGACATGCACGGCATCCTTGAGATCGAGATGAGCGGTCAGTGCCGCCAGGTCGTCGGCGTAATGATCCATGTCATGGCCGTCGCCAGGCTGGCTGGAGCGGCCATGGCCGCGCCGGTCGTGGGCGATCACCCGGAAACCCTTGCCCAGAAAGAATAGCATCTGCGTGTCCCAATCATCTGCCGATAGCGGCCACCCGTGGCTGAACACGATGGGCTGACCTTCGCCCCAATCCTTGTAATAGATCTCCGTGCCGTCGTTCGTCTTAATCGTACTCATTTTTTTGTGCTCATTTTTTTGTGTTGATGTAACGAGCGAGCCTGTAATCCGCCCGTGACGTAAAAGGGCTTAGGCCAAGGGGGATTCATTTTCCGGTTTGTCGAAATGAGTCTTCCAAAGATCGGCTCTATCTGCTACGTCAAAGACCCGTCGATTTGCGCCAATGGCGTCTATTTACAATGGATCGATCTAGATGACCCTTCAGTCCTCTCCGAAGAAGGTGGTGGTCCTGGCGCTGCCAGGCGCACGGGAACTGGATCTGGCAAGCGTACTCGATGTCTTCACCCAGGCCAATTGCCAGTTAGCTCCTAACCCCGCTTGTTTTCTTTACCGGCCAGGCAACCAGGCTCAGTTCAGTGTCTTGCTTGCGGCAGAGTCTGCGGTAAGTGCCCCCATCCGGAAGCTTCAGACCTGGTTCCCTGACCATCTTCCGAGGATCTTTCTGTGGCCGGCGCTGGCCAGGCGCGCAGGTATGAGTCCCCGAACTTTTCAACGAATCTTTACCCTCGAGATCGGGAAAGCGCCTTCTCTCTACGTCGAGGAATTACGAATCGAAGCAGTCCGGCGCAAGCTCGAGCTCACGTCGTTAAGGCTTTGTGAAATCGCTGAACAGTGTGGATTCGATAGCAGCGATGTCATGACGCGCCGGTTCCGATTCCATTTAAAAGTAAAGCCGCTGGACTATAGGGCCCGCTTTCGTTCTTCCATTGGGCCTGGCAAATCTCCCCGGAAGGGTCATCCCGTCGACGAAAGGCTCACCGAAAATTCCGGGCAGCCGTCAGCAAGGGGACGTGTCTTATCGGCCTAATGATGAACTGCGATGATATTAGAAATTGCCAGGTTTTCCTTCTGTCGTGAGTAAGAGCTTGTTCGAATGGTTCCGCGGGGTGCCGATAACATCCCCAGTTCCATTTGGTGGGTGGGGTTAGGCTGTAATAGGCTTTGGTCTTTTCAGAAGTGCAAATTGTCTCGTCATGCGTTACGAGAATAGCTCCTAGCCCTGAAGCGGGCTAACGTCGCCAAATCTACCCCATCGGCGGTACTCTTCCGTAATGCGACCCCTTCGGTATTCCATCAACGTTACATTGGACGGGTGCTGCGATCATCGGGCAATACCCGCGGACGAAGACTTGCATCGTCACGCGATCGAGAACATCGACCAGGCCGATGCCCTCCTCTTTGGCCGGGTGACTTACGAAATGATGGAGGCAGCATTTCGGCCGCCGGCGCGGACGGGAGCGAGGCCTGATTGGATGGAACCCTTCGCCCGGACGATCGATGCGGCCAAGAAGTACGTCGTGTCGAGCACCCTGGACCGGGTCGATTGGAACGCGGAGCTCGTGCGTGGGGATCTAGGGAATGCCGTTCAGCAGCTCAAGCGGGAGTCGGGTAAGGGACTGTTTATGGGAGGCGTGAAGCTCCCGCTGGCCTTGGCCGAGTTGGGATTGATCGATGAGTACGAGTTCGTGGTGCACCCCAGGCTAGCGGGCCACGGGCCGACGTTGTTTGCGGGGCTGTCGAAGCATGTCGACCTGAGGCTCGTGAGCCGTCTGGAGTTCGCCTCGGGGGCGGTGGCAATGCGGTATGAGCCGAGAAGATAGCCATTTGGGCTTGTTAGGAGTCGGCCGCAAAGGTCTCAAAGAAAATCGTGCTCCGTAGGAGCGGCATCAAAGGGGAATTGGGCGTTCAAATATTGCCGATGTATGTCGCTCCTACGGAGCCGCTTTGTGACCTTTGTGCTCTTCTGTTCAATTCAAAAGTCTGGCTCTGCAGCGGACCCTTCTACTGGATGCGATACCCACACAAACCAGCAGAGACTGACCCTCCGACTGCGGGTCTCCTTGACCGCTAACGAGTCGGGGTTAACGCCGCGCGCTGCTGAAGGTTGCCTCCACTATGTCTCTCTTGACAGGACGATATTATTGGTAGAACCATGCGCGGCGATGAAACGTTTCATCCCGTTAGCCCCCCACGGACAAAATGCGCGCTAAGTCGACCATGAACGAGGTGGCCACAGAGGCTCGAGTCTCTCTTGGCACCGTCTCCAAGGTGTTCAACGGGAACGCGAGCGTTTCGGCCGACCGGCGCGAGCGCGTCATCGCTGCTGCCGACCGGTTGAACTACCGGCGCAATCGAATCGCCGCCAGCCTCAGAAGCCGGCAGACGCGTACGGTGGGGATCGTCGTCCCAGACATCTTAAATACGTTTTACGGAGCCCTCGTCGAAAAGCTGGAGAATCTGGCCTCCGCCAGCGGATACGCGGTGATGATCGTAACAGCCGGAGAGGACCCGCAGCGGTCATGTGACCGCGCAAGGATGCTGAAAGAAAATCAAGTTGACGGTATGATTGTCATTCCGTCGCTGGATGGGTCTGAGAAACTGATGACAGAGATCGGTTCCGGAATGCCCTGCGTAATTGCAGACCGCATCTCAGCTAAAAACCCTTTCCCCAGTGTCGCGACCGACAACTTCGATGCTGCCTATCAAGGCGCCAAATATCTGCTTTCGCTCGGGCACAGACAGATCGTCTTTGCCGCAAACATTCCGCGGCTTTGGAACACCCAAGAGCGGGTTACCGGTTTTCAGCAAGCCCTCAAAGAAAGCAAAATCAAGCCCAACGTAAGAATTGTCGGCATGACGGTCGAAGACGCACGCACATCGATTGCGTCATTGCTGAACGAAACGGAAAGACCTACCGCGATTTTTACCTCCAATAACTTGGTGACGCTGGGTGCGATTTCCGCCATGCATGATTGTAATATCGAAGTCCCGAATCAGGTCTCCTTTCTGGCATTTGATGACTTCGAATGGTTGAGACTTCTTCGGCCGGCGGTAAGCGCAATCGCTCAACCGATCGATCAGATCGCAGTAGAGGCTTGGCGATTAATGTCTCATCAGTTAGATGGACGACGAATTTCGCATCCCCATGTTCGGGCCGGTGGCCAGTTGATTGTTCGGCAGTCGACCGGAAAGGTGCCCTCGGCAAAGGGAAAAGGAAAATCTTCATGAGTTGAGGTGACCAACCAAGGAAGAGCCAGAAAGTGATACGATATGGTGCAGAGATGAAACGTTTCATAATCCATCGATGAAAGAGCTATCTGTAAAGCGTAGCCAGATGGGGAGATTCGCGAGTATCCTGAGGCGTAAGCCTCCTCAAGATTCTGATTCGTCGAATGCCCGGACGCCTCGGGTTCCCAAAGTACTGACTGCTTCCGGGCTCCTGAGATGGGGATTGCGAGTCGTTTTGCTCGTGGGAATGCTGGTATTGATCGATATCTACGCTCCGCGTTTCTTCCGATATCAAAACCTAGTTAACATTCTTCTCCAAGCATCGTTGCTTGGTCTAATGACCATTGGCATGACGGTGGTGATGATCGCCGGCGGCATCGATCTTTCATTGCCGGCTAACATGGCGATTGGGGCGGTGCTTGGCGCCATGTACATGAGATCGGGCGGAAACTGGATAGTCACTTGCGGTATCATGGTCGCGGTGGGCTTGGTGGTGGGACTGGTTAACGGCATCGCCGTCTCGCGTCTGAAAATGATTCCCTTCGTCGTCACGCTGGCGATGATGACGATTTTGTCTGGCTCGACCGTGTGGCTGACCAATTCGTTGAGCATCTCTCAGATTGCTAACTCGTTTCTCGCTCTCTTCGATGCGGCTCCGATCTTTGGCATACCGGTGACGATTTGGCTGGCGGCGGCCGTGACGGTAATCGCTACGGTGGTGATGCGTTCCACCATGTTCGGACGCTGGGCTTACGCGGTTGGACTTAACGCTCGCGCCGCCCGCGTGGCCGGCGTGCCCGTAGAACGTGTCATTTTAGTAAGTTACGTCATTTCGGGCCTGATGGCCGGACTGACCTCGATTCTCCTGACCGCCCGACTGGGGGTCTGCATCGGCAAACATGGCAATGACGGCGTCGTACTCGATATCGTCTCTGCTTGCGTAGTGGGCGGTGTCAGTATTTACGGCGGAGCCGGACGAGTCCCGGGAGCGGTGTTTGGGGCAGTCCTGATCACCGTGCTGTCGAATGCGATGAATCTGGTCGGGGTATCGTATTACCTCAGCCTGATTATCAAAGGCGCCGTAATCATTGCGTTCATCGCCATCGAGGGACGGAAAGGATATAGCAATGAGTAGTCTCGAAATGGTTCGGACCGTCCTCCGTATGGAAGGGACTTCGAAGGCGTTCGCCGGTGTCGCAGTGTTACGAGGCGCAACGTTGGAAGCTTATGGAGGAGAAGCCATCGCCTTAATGGGAGCCAACGGCGCTGGCAAGTCTACGCTGATGAACATTCTGGGTGGGAATGTCGCCGCTGACCAAGGACGCATCAGCATTAACGGCGCAGACGTCGAAATCCGCTCAGCCAGGGAAGCGACGCTGAGAGGCATCGCATTCGTTCATCAGGAATTGGCCATGCTACCAACGCTAACGGTGGCTGAAAATATCTTTATCGATAGCCTGCCGACATCTGGACCCTTTATCAGCACTGCGGAAATGCGGCGCCGCTCTCAGGAGTTAATGGGAAGACTTGGGTCCACGGTTTCTCCGGAATCTCCTATCGAGGAACTTAGCATCGGCGATCGGCAGCTCGTGGAAATCGCTAGGGCGCTTCGCCACGAACCGCGAATCATCATATTTGATGAACCTACTTCGTCGCTGACGGAGCCTGAGCGACGACGGCTCTTCAGAGTGATTCGCGGGCTCAAGGCAGAAGGAGTCGTGATCATCTATATCACGCATTTCCTCGATGAGATTTTCTCAATTTGCGAGCGCGTGACTGTAATGCGCAATGGGGAGACGGTATGGTCTTCGCCGATTACGGATGTCGATGCGGCCAAAGTGGTGCATCTCATGCTCGGCGTTTCAGCGGGAGAGGGTCGTATTCGGGAACCAATTACAGTAACGGGAGAGCCCTTGCTGCGAGTGGTTGGATTGAAACGCTCTGGCGCTCTAAAAGACATTAGCTTCGAAATTCGGGAAGGCGAAATCGTTGGTTTGTGGGGCTTGCTCGGATCTGGACGCACCGAACTATTGCGGGCGATGGTGGGGTTCGATCCAATTGAGGCTGGGACGATGTTATGGAACGGCGAGGCGGGGCTATCGAAAGTCACGCCTCGGCAACTTCATTGTGAAGTGGGCTTCGTGACCGAGGATAGGCGAGGGGAAGGAGTTCACCTTCCACTATCGATTCGCGATAACATCGCGTTACCGAATCTCAAATCATTGTTAAACAATTTTCGGCTAATCGACTCTGGCCGTGAGCGTGAACTCGCTCACACGATGATCGGACGTCTAAATATTAAAGCGTCTGGACAAAATCAAACTGTCGGAACTTTGAGTGGCGGCAACCAGCAAAAAATCGTGTTCGGCCGCTGGTTGGCAGCAAACCCGCGACTGTTCCTTCTCGATGAACCCACCCGCGGACTCGACGTCAGCGCTAAGAACGAAATTATGAACTTGATTATCGATCTCGCGAGCAAGGGTTGCGGCGTGCTGCTGGTATCCTCCGAGCTGGAAGAACTGATGCGAGTTTGTGACCGGTACCTGGTGATGAATCGAGGTGCTTTGCGCAACGAATTGCCGGGGTCGGCTTCAGCAGCTGAACTCATGGCGGCAATAGCCGAGGCAAGCGATGGCAACGGGAGCTGGTCATGAACGGATCTAGAGCCATTGCGGAATTCTTCTTGCGGCGAGGCTTTCTCGTTGTGTTCGTTATTGTATTTCTTTTCTTTTCTGTTGTAACCCGTCACTTCTTCGAGCTAGGGAACCTTTTCAATATCTTCAGCGCCATGGCTCCCTTGGCGATTGCGGCTTCGGGACTGGCGCTGGTGGTGATGTCCGGTCGGCTTGATATTTCCATCGGATCGATCGCCTTCCTCTCCTGCGCGATCGGTGCTCTTTTGATGAGGGCTGGCGGCCTAAATCCAGTCGTGGCCGCCGCTATCGTGGTTGGATGCGGTGCGCTGTTAGGAGCCGTCAATGCATTCTTTGTGGTCGTACTTCGGGTCAATTCGCTGATCGCGACGTTGAGCACCATGATTGCATACCGTGGTATCGCCTTGCAGTTGACCGATGCCCTGCTTGTGCAATTGCCGCCCGACATTCGATTCATCGGCAATACCAGAATCGGACCGATACCGGTCGATATTCTTGTGATGCTTCTCATCATCATTGCGGTTCATCTGCTGCAAAGTCGGACCGTCTTTGGGCGCCGAATAATGGCGATGGGCAATGATATCGGCGTGTCCCGCAGGCTGGGGCTTCCGGTGGGTATGACAGGATTTATCAGCTTTGTCTTGTCCGGCGTGCTCGCCTCGCTCGGAGGGATCTTGACGACGATACAGAATGGCGCAGTCAGCCCTTTTCTGGGAAGCGGCTGGGAATTCACGGCGCTGGCGGCTATCGTCGTTGGCGGGATTAGCCTTCTAGGCGGACGCGGCACCATATTTTTCAGTGTCCTGCCTGGAGTGTTTATCTTCGAGATGATTCGCAACGGCCTTACCAATCTCGGGGCCGATCCCTATTCGTACCGACTGGTTGGCGGTGTCGTCATCTTCGCCGCGATGTACGCGGATGCGCTGAAAAGCGGACAGAGTCAGCTGAGCCGAACTCTGCGCTTAAGACCTTAGCCGGACCACAAGCGGTCCGACAAGTAACCCATAAACCCCACATCAATAAGAACAGACTAAAAATGAAACGTTATATTTCTGGCGCCATTTTCGGAATGGTGGTGGCTGCCGGTATCCAGGGTGCGGCCAACGCGGAGGATCTCAAGCCGTTAACGGTAGGATTTTCGCTAGATACCAAGGAATCTTCCCTGGAGACAGCCTGGGTGGACTTCCTGAAATCTGAGGGTGAAAGCCAAGGTAAGGCCGCAGGTTATAAAATTGAATGGATTATCAATGTCGCCAATGCCGATCCTGCGCGCCAAGCAGCGAACATCGATGATCTGATCACTCGCGGCGTCGACATCATCATGGCGCGGGCTTTCGATTCCGGAGCGATCGGTACCTCAATCAAGGCTGCCCAAAATGCAGGCATCCCATTCATTACGTTTGATCGAGGCTCAACCAGCGGTAAACCAACGGCGCACGTTGGCGGCGACAGCTATGATCAGGCGAAACAAACTGCGGAAGCCTTTGCTGCGATCCTGAAAAAGGCGGGAGTCCAGGGAAAATGCATTGAGCTTCAAGGGATGCTGACGGATATCAACGCCGTCAACCGGTCGAAGGCATGGAATGACGTTGCGAAGGAAACCGGTCAGTATACGACGATTGTACAGATCCCGACCAACTGGAATCCCGAGCTATTTTTGTCCGGATTGACGAATGCGCTTAACGCGCATCCCGAGGCCAATTGCCTGTTCGCAGCAAGCGATTTCGCTTTCCCCTCGATTCAAGCGGCTCTGGAGAAAGCAGGCCGTTGGGCGCCGACCGGACAGCCAAAGCACATGTGGTTGGCGACTTGCGACCTTCTTACCGCCGCGGTGAAGCCGATGGAGGATGGCTACATTGACGTCTCAACAACCTGGGATGCTTACTTGCAGGCCAAGGAGGCGGTTCGGGTGATTATCGCCATTGCGAAGCACCAAGACCCGGGGTGCGGTCCGGACGGCTGCCTGGCGAAAGGACGCGTGGTTACGCCGGCAACGGTCAAGACTCTCGCAAACCTTTGGTCACGGGACTATAGCAAATAGTGCTGAATCACAGAGCTCTTTTGAACGGAATCAGCTCTTGAACCCTGCCCAATCCGAGCGCAGAGGCATCCTGGCCGGTGGTAACTGGATCGTTGATAGGCCGAAGATCATCGATGTTTATCCGGTCCAGGATAGCCTTGCTAATATTCTCCAGGCTGGGGGTTACATGGTGGATGGAGATTTGAAAAAGATTATGCCAACGAAAAGGAATCCGTCGTGAAACGCAGGCCAATCGGTGTCGGTATTATTGGTGGCGGCTTAATGGGACGCGAGATCGCCAGCGCATTCGCTCGCTGGCGTGCACTGGTCGATGTCACTATTGAGCCAAAACTGGTGGGGGTCGCTGACCTTAACCCCGCCGCGCTCGAAAACGTTGTGGTTATTCGAACGCTCGAAGGAGCAGTTTTGGAAACGAACCGACCTCGGATTTACGGTGCCCTTCAAAACGATCACCGGAGGAATTTTCGAGGTTGGCTTTCCTGACATTATCCAGCAAATGTGGGCAGCATTTTTGATGGAACGGGAGGGCGCCCTCGGAGAACGTTTCGGATGTGCGACTCCAGTCGAGGCGGTATGGAGCCAACAACTTTTTGCTGCGGCCCTTGAATCGCAGACCACAGGAGAAACGATTAGTGTTTCATGGCATAAGGTAAACAGGTCCACCTGAAGCCGATCTAAACGCACTCCGTCTATGCAAAAAGTCGCCACTGATCTCACGGGCATACTCGGCCAAGAACGTGTTCTTTGGGAACGAGAGCATTTGGTGACCTACGGTTTTGACGGTACCGCCACTCTCTACAGCGAGCCCGGGTGCGTGGTCCTACCCAAGACGACCGCTGAAGTACGCCAGGTCGCTGAGTACGCTGCCGAGTACAAGATTCCTATAGTAACCCGAGGTTCTGGCACTGGCTTAAGCGGGGGCAGCGTTCCTATTCCCGGCTGCATAGTCCTGTGTCTGGCGCAGATGGACCAAGTGCTCGAGTTGGATCCGAAGAACCTCACGATCCACGTTGAAAGCGGCGTCATCACTCAGAAAGTAGCCGAGTTAGCGGATGCGGCAGGACTCCTGTACCCCCCTGATCCCGGTTCGATGCGCATTTCTACGATTGGCGGTAACGTGGCCGAGAACTCGGGAGGCTTGCGCGGGCTTAAGTACGGGGTCACGCGCGATTACGTCATGGGTTTAGAAGTGGTGCTGGCCAACGGCCAAGCGATCTGTCTCGGTAACAAATGCGTCAAGGACGTTGCGGGTTATTCGATGAAGGATGTTTTCATCGGATCGGAAGGGACACTGGGAATTATCACGCGGGTGCTGTTGCAGCTGGTGCCCAAACCGCAAGCCAGAAAAACCATGTTGGCCACCTTCCAGAAGATGGATAAAGCGGCCGATACCGTGTCGGCCATTATCGCCGCCAAAATCATCCCATGCACCTTGGAGTTCCTGGACCGGATTACCATTCATTGCGTAGAGGAATACGCCCAAATTGGTCTACCCATGGATGCCGAAGCCATCTTGCTCATTGAGACCGACGGACATGTCGTAGTTGTCGAGGAGGAGGCGAGCCGAATGGAAGAAATTGCGCGTGAGCACGGAGCTACGGCGGTACAGGTCGCGAAATCCGGTGAGGAAGCCGCCCGCTTGACTACCGCCCGGCGCGTGGCCTTCTCGGCACTCGCTCGTCGGTCACCGACAACGATCCTGGAAGACGCTACCGTCCCTCGCAGTGAGTTGGCTGCCATGATTCGGTTTATTCAGGGAGTGTCCATCAAGTATGGCCTAACCATCGGCACCTTCGGGCATATGGGCGATGGCAATTTACATCCGACCTTTTTGACGGATGAAAAGAACACCGCTGAAATGGCCAAAGTTGAGAAAGCGATGGTCGAGATATTCGAGCACGCGGTAAAGTTAGGTGGAACTATCACTGGCGAGCATGGTGTGGGACTGGCCAAGAAACCGTTCTTAGCGAACGCGGTCGGCGACGCTAGCCTGGAGCTGATGCGCCAGCTAAAGCGGACGCTTGACCCTAACAACCTCTTGAACCCGGGTAAGATTTTCGATTGATGAGGTCTTCTGACGATTTACATGCGGCAGCGGTACGGGTCGGTCGCGCCAATCCGGAAGGTGCGGAGAATCCGTCAAAATATCTGCGGCGCTTGGATTACTCGGTGCTTCAGCAGTGTATCCATTGTGGGATGTGTCTGCCGACCTGCCCAACTTACGATGAAACGAAACTCGAACGAAACAGCCCCCGCGGGCGCATCGCTTTAATGCGGCAGATCGCGGACGGTCAGCTGGCAGTGACCCGCGCATTTGGCGAGGAGCTCTACTTTTGTCTAGGTTGTCTGGCTTGCGAAACAGCTTGTCCCGCCGGCGTTCACTACGGTCAAATGTTTGAGTTCGCACGAGCCGACATCGAACAGGCCGGGGTTAAACGCAGCGCGATCCGCGATTGCGTGCGTACCCTGACCCTACGGTGGTTGTTCACAAATCCAGAAGCGTTAAGGACCCTTGGCCGCCTAATCTGGTTATTCCAGGTTACCAGGCTGGAAACACTGGTGCGAAGGTTGAAACTGACTCGTTTGCTGCCCGGCCGCTTATCAAGACTTGAACCATTAACACCTCGCCTGCAGCGCCGATTTTCAGATGAGTTGATCCGGCCAGTGGAAACACCTGCAAACCAGCGCTATCGCGTGGGCCTTTTAACTGGTTGCGTACAAGACCTCGCCTTTTCTCATGTTAACCGCGACACCGCTGACGTGTTACTCGCCAACGGATGCGAGGTAATCACTCCACGGTTGCAGGTCTGTTGCGGCTCACTGCACGCTCACAACGGCGAATTGGAATTGGCTAAGGAAATGGCACGCCGAACGCTCGATGCCTTTGATCTCCAGCATTTGGACGCGGTTGTAACCAATGCAGCCGGATGCGGTACGCATCTTAAGAATTATGGGCATCTGCTACACGACGACCCGATTTATGCTGAACGCGCAGCTCAGTGGTCCGCCAAGCTGCGCGACATTCACGAATGGCTGGCTGAGATCGGTATCCAGGTTCCGACAGTCTCCATACCCCAAAGGGTCACCTATCATCAGGCCTGCCATTTGTGCCATGGACAAAAGATTACCGAACAGCCTCGACAAGTACTCAAAGCCATCCCGGGGCTGGAGTTAATTGAACTGCCGGAATCGACTTGGTGCTGTGGGAGCGCCGGGATTTATAACATCACTCAGCCAGATATGTCGGAGAAACTCCTGCAACGAAAACTCGCGAACATCGAAAAAACTGGCGTCAATATTGTGGCATCGGCGAATCCTGGCTGTTCGGTGCAATTGGAAGCCGGGGCAAGATTTTCGAATAAGAACCTAAAGATTCTGCACCCCATTTCCTTATTAGCGCAAGCCTATCGCAGCAGCAACGCGGGCATTACTTAACCACCGCTCGTCCATACAAGCAGCGTTGACCACGTCAGCCAAAGATTAATCTGCCGCTGGACAGCCTGACCCAGGGCCGGCCCATCGCCCGGTTTTAGCTTGGCAGATGGTCGCACCGGATTTCTTTGGCACGCTGCAGATCCCGCTGGTGCAAGGACGTGATTTCACGGCGCACGAACGGGGCGATAATCAAAAGGTAATCATCGTCGACCAGGCGCTGGCGGAAAAATATTGGCCGGGGCAAAGCGCGATCGGCAAAGTGATCAACCTCTTGGATGATGGTGCCTACACAGTCGTCGGGGTCGCTGCTCACATTCTCTACATCAGTCCGGGTGGCGCGGATAGTGGTCCGCCAGCATATGTCGCCGCCAACGACTCCGACACTCTTGAAACATTGTTGCTCCGAGCCAAAGGCGATCCGTTGGCGTTACTACCTGAGTTATGGAAAATAATTGCTTCGATCGATCCAGACGTGGCTATCGGCACAATCTGTCCTTACGACGAAATGATCGGTGACAATTTTTCGACCCGGAAACTGAGTGTTCTAATGGTCAGCGTGTTTTCCGGCGCCGCGCTATTTCTGTCGGCGATTGGGCTGTACGGGATATTGGTTTATTCCGTTAACCAACGAACGCGAGAAATCGGCATTCGCATCGCCTTAGGAGCGAGGTCCACTAACATTCTCAGATTGGTAATTCAACGTGGACTCACGATGGTGGGAACCGGCTTGATCATCGGAATCTTGACTGCCCTAGTTTGTAGTCGCTCAATCGAAAGCCTACTATATGAGGTGAGGGGAGATGATCCTGTTACCCTCGGCGTTGCGGTTCTTGTGCTCTGGACGGCAGGGCTGATCGCCTGCTTACTCCCGGGTTTTCGAGCGGCCAAAGTCGATCCTATGGCAGCGCTTCGCCAGTGAGCCAAACTGAATTGCCACCACGGGAAGAGAACCGAAATGGGATAGGGTCACTCTTTACCGAAAATTGACTCGAAGAACAAGTTGGTGATAGGCAGCACGCCCACCCGCGGTTGACCATTGCTTGCAGGTGGTTCGTTCGAACAATTTTCGCTATAGAGAAGACCTGCTCCTATTTCAGCTATTAATTTTGCCAACGACGACTTTTGCGCGCAGTATCGTTTATCAAGGAGCAGCATTATGAGTCAGGCTTTGCCAGCAGAAGATCCGCTATCGGATGTGGATCGGCGTACCGATGGCCCTGGGGTTACTCACATCGACGCTGCTGATCGCGCCGCTCCGATGTACGAGCTGCTTGCGAAGCTCCGCAAACCGGTCTCCTTACGCGACATCATGATCCGTCCTGTTAGGGAAGGCTATGCAGGACAAGACCTTCCTGACGTTGCGACCGTTCTTCCACCGTGGGAGCATCTCTTTCCGGGCCAGATAGTTAGTGAGAAACGTATTCAGTCTCCCGCCGGCCCAATTCGATGCCGGATCTATCATCCCGACGCCGGCTCCGGCCCTCGTCCTGTCGTGGTCTATTGCCACGGCGGGGGATTCATGGTTGGCTCCGCGGAGGACACCGACTACATGACCCGGCGCATCTGTTCGGTGGCAAAGGTGATTGTAGTAAGTGTTAACTATCGACTTGCTCCCGAATGGCCGTTTCCAACCGGCCTGGACGACTGCCTGGAAGTGTATCAATGGGCTCGATCGCACGCGCGCGAGATCGGCGGGGATCCAGACCGGGTAGGTGTGGCCGGTGATTCGTCTGGTGGAAATTTCGCCGCCGCCTTGCCGCTTCGAGTTTCCGACCGTAACTTACCGGTCCCCAACGCGACTGCGATGTTTGGTCCCGTTCTCGATTTTTGTTTCGAGGAGTACGAATCATTCGAGAGACTTGCCGCGACTGGCGTCGTCTTTGATGCTGCCTTCCTAGGGTTTGCCAGAGGGGCCTATTGCCGTTATGTGCAATGGAGACATCCGCACGCCAGCCCCATTCGAGGCGACCTCAGCGGATACCCGCCTTCGTTTATTGCGGTGGGCACGCACGACCCGCTGGTCGACAGTTGCCGGGCGTTCGCAACAAAGCTGGAAGCTTCGGGCAAACAGAACGTGCAACTGACAGTCGTCGAGGGTATGCCACACGGATTTTATTTCTGGCCAGGTATCTTTCCAAGGCAGGAGGCGGATATCTATTCAGCGGTTGCCACCTTTCTTGGTCGGCACCTAACCGGCGACTCTTAAACAGGTCACAAGGGGGGAAGGCGATCGATCGTCTGTCCAAGATTAAGAAGTAGAACATTCCGCCGGATCAGCGTACCGAAGTGATGATGGCCGCCATGTAGAGCGCCGGAAGGACATATGGATTTCGCTAAGTATTTCGAACGTGCCCCAGAACCCCGGAGCCTGCTTCCAACCAAACTTCTGACGATCAAAATGTTGTTTTAGTCGGGGCAACCACCAGGTCACGAACACAAATGTTTGCAGGTAATTTCCAACATGGTTTTGAGTTTTCCAGGATGGCTCCCCGGATTCGAGGTCTGATCGATGGAGTAGGACCGGCGGGTTCCGAAGCTGGCGTCTGGATTTTTCGAGAACCGACTGGCTTGATCGAAGCGACGAATCAAACCGAGCTGGAGGTCGCCTGTGCGGCGATAGATGAAGTGAGCCGATCTTGCCACGTCGTCCTGTTAATAGACTATGAGATCGGATCTTGGTTTGAGCCCAAGCTGAAAATTGCGCTGGAGTCGCATCGTTGGGCTCCTTTCCAGGCTTGGGTATTTGATGAAGTGGATTGGCTGCCAAACGACAGTTTCGAGATTTGGCTAACTCAAGCCTTGGAGGAAAACGATTCACAAAATTACCCGAGTGGAATTGCCGGAATTCGAGCGGAGATAAGTGAATCCGAGTACCTCGAATCAGTAGACTCTGCTCTGAAACATATTGCTGCCGGGGAAATCTATCAGGTCAACTTGACGTGGAGAACCGATTTCACCCATTTCGGTTCTCCGTTAGCGCTGTATAGGAAATTACGTCGATCGCAGCCAGTCAATCAGGGCGCTTATCTCCAATTTCCTGACCGGGTAGTCCTCTCCCTTTCTCCAGAGCTATTCCTAGAGAGGCGAGGAGAACAAGTTCTGGCAAGACCGATGAAAGGGACCAGGGCTAGAAACGGCGACGATGAGGCCGGCATAGCAGCGGCACTAATGCGATCGGAGAAAGATCGGGCGGAAAACCTAATGATCGTCGATTTGATCAGGAATGATCTAGGTAAGATCGCAGAAGTCGGTTCGGTGCGAGTAGATCAACTCTTTCATGTCGAGGAGTATCCAACGGTCTATCAAATGGTTTCTCAAGTTAGCGCTCGGATACCGAATAAATCTTTGTATCGCACGCTGAAGGCGCTCTTTCCATGTGGTTCAGTTACGGGCGCGCCCAAGATCCGCGCGATGGAGATTGTCAATACTCTCGAGCGGTCTAGTCGCGGCATCTATACGGGGAGCGTGGGTCACATGCGACCAGGCGGCGATTTCAGTTTCAATGTCGCCATCCGCACCATCGAATTGAACTCTGGTCACCACGGCCGAATGCATGTCGGCAGCGGGATAGTGTCCGATTCATCGCCTAGTTCTGAATATGCGGAATGCTGGGCAAAAGCTCGTTTTCTTACTGAGTTGAAGGCCGAGTTCATGCTTTTCGAAACTTTCTTGTTTGATAGCGGCACCTTCATGCGTGTCGACGCCCATTTAGAACGGCTGAAGGAATCCGCTCGTTTTTTCGGTTTTAAATATGATGAATCAACAGTTCGAAAAACGCTCTTTCGCATCGTTCCGACGATCGTTGAGGACCGGTGTCGAGTTAAACTGATGCTGAGCTGGGAGGGAGGGATCGAAATACAGGTTCATCCCTTGCCTCTGCTTCTCGCTCAACTTTGCTGCATTATCGCCGCCGCGCGGACTGAATCCACCGACCCGCTGCTCCGGCACAAGACCACGGCCCGCAAACTATACGACAACACTTTGGACGGCCTCAAAACTCGAACCGCCGTTTTTGATGCTTTGTTCTTCAATGAACAAGGAGAGTTGACAGAAGGCGCCCGTAGTAACGTTTTTCTAGTCAAGGACGGAGCCTGGTTTACACCGCCAATCAGGAGCGGCTTGCTCAGCGGCGTCATGCGAACGGAAATCTTAGCCACACGACGCGTACGGGAGCGAAAGCTCTATCACGAAGATCTGATAAACGCGGACGCAATTTATTTATCTAACTCGCTGCGTGGCCTGGTCCGCGTGTCGTTGCTTGATGCCGAGTAGGCCTGGGCGTTCTTTTCCGTGCAGCGACTGGCTCAGCGCCTTCAAAAAAGAGAAAGCGAGCAACTCATACTAGCCCTTTAGGCAGTTGAACCCCAGCGGGGGTTGCATTCCATGACTGTTGTGGAAGTCACAATATTATCGGTCTCCTGGCGCTCGATTAAGTCAACGATGGCGTCGATAAACGCTGCCTGGTCGAGCGCAAGCGTCGTTAGGTCGTGACACTCCCAGGCTGCCATCGCGATACCGTCTTGGCCGACAATGGCCAGGTCGCCCGGTACTTGTCGACCGAGTAGACGCATCGCGGCGTCGAGTGCCCCCATCGCCATCACGTCATTGCCGCAGATGAGAGCGTCAATCTTGGTTCGGCGCAGGAGAAGAGAAGCTTCCTTAAATCCCGAATCGTATGAATAATCGCCATGAGCTTCCGCTTCGAAGGTTAAACCATGCCGGTCCAAGGCGGCACTGAACCAGTCTCGACGCTGTTTGTCGATCCAACTTGAATTCCTTCCGCACAGATAAGCAAAGTGCTCACGGCCATCGTTAAGTATCTTTTCGACAATTTGGGCAGCCCCCTCAGCACCGTCGAAACGGATACAGGATATCCGGGCGTCTTCGATGGGTTCATCCGAGACAATAATCAGTCTCGCGGTTCTGAATATCTGCATCGCGTCTTTCAGCGGTACGAGATCCGAGAAGATTATCGCGTGGTCTACTTGGTAGGTTGAAGCTAGGCGCATTAACTGCAAACGCTCAGTAGTATCACCGCAACAGAGAATGATCGGAACGAGCGAGCGAGCTTGCAGCTTATGTACCAGCATTTCTAATTGCTGCGCCTCACATGGGTTGATGATAGCGTTCACTACCACCGCTACTAGATGAGATCGCCGATTGTTTAGCGTGCGGGCAATGGCATTTGGTTGATACCCATACTGCTGCGCCATAGCGAGTACGCGGGCGCGCGTTTGCTCGCTGATTCGAGCGTCCCCGGAAAAGGCCCGCGAGATGGTTGCCGATGAAACGCCGACGAGCTTAGCCAGTTCTTTAGAGGTAATTCGGTCCTTCACGCAATTCACAACCTCGTATCACCCCCGTACCGCTATCGGTTCGCCATCTCTGGCGGCAGATCCTTTGATTGCATCCCAGAGGCGCGCGAAACGCAGTCCGGCTTCTACAGTTGAGAGGTTCTCCGCTTCGCCGGCCCGTATCGCCAGAAAACTTTTTAGCGGATTGTCCATGATTTCCGCTTCTTCGCGGACTACGGGGACCCCCGGGATAGCGATCTCGCGCCAGGCGCCCCAGGCATCGATGCGAACAATCGCTTCCGTATAAAAAAACGTTATCTGCGAACTGCAGCCAGCTGGCCCGTCGCCTGCGGCATTCAGCGTAAAAAGGGCGCCGCTGGTCAGCCGGCCGGCGACGGCACACACAACATCGACATTGCGCTGGCGGTTGTTCGTAAACGCCGACACTCGTTCACAATCCACATCCGCTAAAACACAGACCGTGTTCATCATGTGGGCGCCGGTATCGAACATAAAACCACCTCCTGACAACTCCAATCGCTGCTTCCAATGCCCCGCGTACCGAGAGGACCAGTTTTCCCAAATTGTGCCAGCGACACTCACCAGTTCTCCGAACTCACCTGTCCGTATCCGCTGGCGCGTATTGGCAATCAAAGGTGATAGAGCCCCTTGAAAAGCAATCACAACCTTAGAGCGACTCTTATCACGCGCTGAAATCAATCGTTGTGCCTCTTCGACCGAAGTGACCATTGGCTTTTCCATCAAAAGATCCAGACCAGACTCGACCACAGCGACTCCGTGCTCGGCATGCAATGTGTGCGGGGTAGACACGTAGACGGCGTCGAGTTCGTCTCGGCAAGCAGCGATCATTGACTTGAGGTCCTCGAATTCTCGGGGCTTTGGCCGGCCGGCATTGCAGCAAATATCGCTGAACTTCTTTCTGGACTCGGCGTTCACGTCGCTTACTGCGACAAAGACGACTTCTGGTATGGCCACCCAGCTTCTGGCGTAGTGCGCCGCCATGTGCCCTGTACCAATAACGCCCAGTCGCAAATTTTTGCTACAAGTCATACAGCGCACACGTGTACATTACTTTAAGCTACGTGTCGATACCTATATTTCCCTATCAATTTTTGTTTGACAGCCCGCAATCCGGCGCTTACACAGCTCGCATTATGCAAACGTGTACACAACGTCGCGATTCCGGCTTAATGCCGCGTCGCAAACCGAAAAGGAGGATCAATGTTTAACAAACTGATCTCGATCGGGTTTACCCTGGCCGCCGCCCTCGCACCCGGTTTAATCAACGCTGAGACGATCCGCATCGCTGAGCATCGTCAGGCCCGAATCGATGCGCTGAAGACGGTCGTTCCGGAGATTGAGAAAAAATACAATGTCCACATCGAAGTCATAGAATATCCCGCCCCAGAAAAAGATTTCTTAACTAAGCTTTTGACCGAACTTCGAGCGGGCAATGCTCCGGACATCATTAACGCGCCCCACGGTTCGGATATCGCCGATATGGTTGCCGCCGGCTACCTGGCTCCTATCACCAAAGAACTCAAGGCTTGGGACGGCTATTCGCAATTGTTCGACGTCGGGAAGAGCATGGTAACCGGGAAAGACGGCGAGATATACGCTCTGCCTGCGATGCTGGATGTGATGGAGTTGTACTATAGACGCGACCTTTTGGAGAAGGCTGGTATTTCTACCGACCAACCAAAGACCTGGGCGGAGCTTCTCAGCCGGGCCAAGGAAATCAAATCTAAGACTGGTGCGTACGGTCTTCTCTTTCCGGCGGGTTTAACCTGGGGCACTGGTTCCTTCGAGGAAGGTTTCAGGCTGCTGATTGTCGGTACCGCGACTCCACAGATTGCGAGTGATGACGGTAAGCTCAATCTCAGCGGGCAAGGGGTAAAAGATGCATTCGGTTTCTATGCGGATTTAATCAATGGCGATCTGATGCCGATCCAGCCGCTGTTGGAGCCGGAGCCTTGGGTAGTGCCTAAATATGAGATGTTCCCAGCGGGCAAACTGATCGTGACGACCGGAGGTTCATGGGGCTATATCTATGACTGGGGTTCACAGAGCAAAAGTCCCATCCCCAATGTCACCCAAGTTGTGGGCACCTGGGAAGTGCCAGGCGAAAAGGGAGGACAATACGTCCTGGTTGACCTCAATGGTCCATGGGCAGTCAATGCGAAATCGCCCGACGTCGCGCTGGCCAAAAAGGTCTTGCTCGAGCTTGGTTCGGTTAAAGCGGATGTAGCCTACGCGCAAAACCTGGGTAACATCCCGGGCCGGGTCGACGCTGCAGCTGATCCGAACTTCCAAAAGCTCACCGAGCTAGTTCCAATCCTCGATTCTCTAAAAGCGGGAGCCGGAACTTATTTGAAAACCGCGGAGGGTTTCTCGGCAGTTTCAGAAGGTATCGCCCGCGCTACTGAGGCACTGCTTCGCAAACAAACTGACGCGGCGGGCGCTCAGAAGATTCTGGTTGAGTACGTCAAGCAGGTCCTCGGCGACGACGCTATTAAGTAGTTCTTCTTAGAGTGGCTACCGGAGACGATTGCTTGGCGATCGCCTCCGGTCTTCCCAGCGTCCCGGCTTTCACAAGGCACCAAGCTCATGGCGACCTCTCCTAGAGAAAAATCCTGGCAGCTGCAGCTTCTCCTTTTGCCCTGCGTTCTTCTGCTTGGCGCCCTGGTTATCTATCCGGCGCTTTACTCGATCTACTTAAGCCTGACCAATGCCTCGCTGGTCGGCGTGGCGGCGACCCACCCGCGGTTTGTTGGGACGCGCAACTATTTCCGACTCTTTGCGGACGCCGAGTTCTGGAACTCGCTGGTGATCACCTTTTGGTTTGTGGTTGGTTCGGCCGTGATCGGCCAATTTGTTCTGGGACTCACTTCCGCGGTTTTGCTGCGCCGGCCGCTTCGCTTCAAGAATTTGTTTAACTCGATCATCTTGCTGCCCAACGCGGTCCCCGAAGTAGTGGCTGGGTTTATTTGGATTTCAATGTTGGCTGGGGGCGAGCATTCAACGCTGAACCGGATCTTCGGTGTTCTTGGTATCCCACCAGTACGATGGTTAGAACAGTTACCCCTTCTAATGATAGTTATTGCTAACACATGGCGGGGTATCGCTTCGGCCATGATCCTGATGATGGCAGGACTAAGCTCCGTACCGCCTGAAGTCCTTGAGGCGGCTCGCATCGACGGTGCCTCGCCGCGCCAAATCTTCCGGTTCGTCACCCTGCCATTGATAATGCCGACGATTTTTCTCTACATGCTCGTGTCGACCGTAACCACGATCTCGATCTTCGGATTCGTATATGCCCTTACCCGGGGCGGGCCAGGTAACGCGACCGAAATTGTGGGCGTTTATATTTACAATCAATCCTTCACCGCGTTTCAACTCGGTTACGGCGCGGCCGTGGCGGTCGTAACTCTCCTTGTCTCGGTTGCTATCGGGTTGGTCTATGTGCGTGCTCTCAAAGTCCAGGTCTGAAGTTAATGAGTAGATCGAAAACCGTCGGCCCGAAGCTTTTCGATCGCGACGGGGTTGCCTATGTAACCCTTTCGCTGATCGCTCTCTTTTGTGCGATTCCGTTCCTTTGGGTGATTCTGTCCTCCTTTGATGGGAATGCCTCGCTTTTCCTGCGCTGGCCTAGCCCATGGACACTCAATAACTATATCGGCATTTTTGTGCGCGAAGGCGGCGCGCGATGGTTTTTCAACTCGTTCCTGGTGGTCGGGACGGCGACCGCAATCGTCCTATTATTTTCTGGGCTCGGTGGTTACGCCCTGTCCCGGATGAAAGTCTGGTGGAAAAGGCCCTTCCTCTACCTAATCATCTTGATCCGGGTGATCCCGCCGCCGGCATTAATTGTGCCTCTATATAAGATTCTGCTGACGGGCAACGATGCGGTT
>Ga0210396_10001958_pt1 | contig 21319 bp, 22 predicted proteins | sample IncBWH17OmetaG_FD_155466 | JGI IMG/M metagenome (GOLD analysis project Ga0210396, IMG submission 155466) | Forest soil microbial communities from Barre Woods Harvard Forest LTER site, Petersham, Massachusetts, United States - Inc-BW-H-17-O ... | reverse complement strand
GAAATGAACGGCGAAACACGCTCGTATCTGGCGTTCAATAAATCCGTCGCCCCCATCAAAGCCGCAGTGTTCCCGCTCTTGAAGAACAAACCCGAGCTCGTCGCAAAAGCCCGTGAAGTGTATTCGATGCTGAAGAAGATCGAGCCGCGCATCATGTGGGACGACAACGGCAACATCGGCAAACGCTATCGCCGTCAGGATGAGATCGGCACCCCGATCTGCATCACGATCGACTTCGACACGCTCGGGGAAACGGAATCGCTCAAAGACACCGTGACCGTCCGCGACCGCGACTCCGGTGAACAGCAGCGGGTTTCTATTGACGAATTGGCATCGCTGGTAGCATAGTTGGTTCAGTAACGTTTCGCGGAGGACATCATGTCACGTGAAGTAGCTCTCAACACGCCTACAAGTACGTTTTTCCGGCCGGAATTGGTGCCGGAGTTGGTCGGTCAGGGGATCGCCGTTGAAACCGTGACAAGCATCTGGCCCATCGATATGGCCTGGATCCAGGGTCCTGCGGCCGCCCGAATCTACGACGGACTTGATCACGACGAATTCATCCGACTGCTGTCGCTGCAAGCTGAGCACGGTGAAGATGTCGGATTTCTGACGCGTGGGGCGGAAGAGCTCAACGGCGTCTGCATTCTGGGTACGGACTACGCCTATGTCGCCCGGTTCAATACGCCGCAACGGGCTCAGCATATGTATGAGTTCCGGATCGGCGACGCGCACGTCCGTACGGTCGACAAAGCCGGCCTCGAATGGTGCCAGCTCGGAACCCGCGTGTTCCACTACGCCTGAAGGCGATGCTCCGGATGACCTCGTGTCGTCCGGATGCTTTCTTTTTAATGCTAGGATTATCCGCATGTCGGGTAATGTATATGCGTTCGTCATACTGTTTGGCGGCGGAGTGCTTCTTACGATAGGCGATGTTATTTTCAAATACTGGACCGGACACGAGAAGCCGTGGCTCTATGCCATCGGACTCGCGTTCTATCTCGCCGGTCTCATTCCTCTCATCGAAAGTTACAAATATCAGAATATCGAGGTCGCTTCCGCAGTACTTGTGCTCTTCAACATCATCATCCTCACATTCGTCGGATACCTGTATTTCAATGAAAAGATCGGTTGGCTCGAGGTGGTGGGGCTCCTCGCCGCGGGTGTGGCGATCGCGTGCCTTGAGCTAGCAACGTAACCATGGCCGATGTAACCGAACCGTTGATCCTGATGATCGAGGACGATAAACTTCTCGGAACTATTTTCACGCAGAAGTTCGCGTCGAACGAAATGCGTTTTATCCGCGCGGCTTCCGGCGAAGAGGCGCTCCAGTTGCTCGGCGAAGGGAAGAGGCCCGACCTCGTTCTGCTAGACATTCACTTGCCCGGCATGGGCGGCTACGAATTCCTGAAAAAAGTCCGCGACGATCCTGCCACAAAAGAACTTCCCGTTATCGTGTTCTCCAATTTCAACTCACCCGAAGATATAGCCCAAAGCAAAGCGCTTGGCGCCTTGCGACATATCCAGAAAGTGACGCTCACACCCTTGGAGGTCGTCAATGCGGTACGCGAGGAACTGACCAAGCTCGGGAAGTCATGAGCCCGCGATAGGGCCTGAATAAGGGACAGATTGTGCCGATATGCTAGGATTCACCTCATGGATAGGGAGGTCAACATTTCCATAACCGCGGGAACCGTCGTCAAAACGCTCGTTATTCTTGCGCTCGCGTGGTTCCTCTTTGAGATACGTGGTCTTGTGCTCATTGTGCTGACAGCGATCGTTATCGCATCAGCCGTAGAACCGGGCATTGCGGGATTGGTGAAGCGCAAAATACCGCGCGTTCTTTCCGTCATTATCGTGTACGTGCTTCTCTTTGTCGCCGCGTTCGTACTTTTCTACTTTTTTGTTCCCGTCCTCTTACAGGATTTCGCGACATTCGTAACATCTCTACCGAGCTACTTCGATACGTTCACCCGCGCAGGAGCGTTCGATCAGTACGCGCAAATACTCGGACTTCCTCAGCCGTCGGCTATCTCCGCTGATACGCTCCTGAACGGTATTCGCTCCGCGCTCGATATCAATGCGGTCTTCGGTAACGCGGTCACCGCAGCGACGACGATCTTCGGCGGCGTGTTCTCGACGTTACTCATCATCGTGTTCTCATTCTATTTTGCCGTCATCGAGACCGGCGTAGACGACTTTCTGAAGATCGTGGTACCGCGCAGACACCAGAAGTATGTGCTCGGACTCTGGCGCCGCTCGCAGCACAAGATCGGTTTGTGGATGCAAGGACAGCTTCTGCTAGGTCTCTTGCTCGGGATACTCGTCTATCTCGGACTCACGGTGCTCGGTATTCCTAATGCGCTCGTTCTTGCCGTCATCGCGGCGTGCTTTGAGATCATTCCGGTTTTCGGTCCGATCCTCGCCGCAGTTCCCGCCGTTATGATCGCGTTCGTTTCCGGCGGCGTATCACTTGGACTTCTGACGATCGCGTTTTACACGATCGCGCAGCAGTTCGAAAGCCAGCTCATCTATCCACTCGTCGTTTCGCGCGTCGTCGGCGTGCCTCCGCTCCTCGTTATCCTCGCATTGATCGTGGGCGGAGAACTCGCCGGATTCCTCGGCATCATTCTTTCGGTGCCTGTCGCTGCCACTATTCAGGAACTGGTGCGTGATCTCGAAAGCGGACGGCTTGAGGACCACGAAGAGAAAGCCGCACAGACATGAGCAAGAGTTTTTACCTTACAACCACTCTCCCGTATGTGAACGCGGAGCCGCATATCGGCTTCGCGCTCGAACTCGTGCAAGCCGAAATCGTCGCGCGCTACCGCGCGCTCACGGGCGATGAGGTATTTTTCAACACCGGCACCGACGAACACGGACTTAAAGTATTCCGGAAATCTCAGGAAGAGGGGAAAGACCCGCAAGTATACACCGACGAATATGCCGCAAAATTCCGCATACTACCGACGAAGCTCGGCGTTAGTAGCGACGTCCATTTCATCCGTACGACCGACGAGCATCACAAACAAGCCGCACAGGAATTCTGGAAGCGATGCGAAAAGGATATCTACAAAAAGACGTACAAAGGACTCTACTGCGTCGGAGACGAGGCGTTCGTGAAAGAGTCGGACCTTGTGAACGGACGTTGTCCGAACCATCCGACGATGGACTTGATAGAGATCGAAGAAGAAAATTATTTTTTCGCATTGAGCAAATACCAAGACCGTTTGTTGAAGTATCTCGAACAGCCGAACGTCATCGTCCCCGAGTGGCGCAGACAGGAGGCGATCAATTTCGTCCGAAGCGGACTCGAGGATTTTTCTATTTCGCGCGTCAAGGATCGCTTGCCGTGGGGTGTGCCTGTTCCGAACGATGATACCCAGGTCATGTACGTGTGGTTCGACGCGCTCGTGAATTACATCTCGACGCTCGGTTGGCCGGATGAAGCAGGGAATTACAAAAAATTCTGGGTGGATGGCGAAACGTTGCAGCTAGCAGGCAAAGATCAGGTGCGATTCCAGTCGGTCATGTGGCAGGCGATGCTCATGTCCGCAGGGCTCGATACGACGGACAAAGTCTTGTACCACGGTTTCATCACCTCAGGCGGGCAGAAAATGTCGAAAAGCATCGGCAATGTCATCGAGCCGGTCGCCGTCATCGACGAGTACGGCGCCGATGCGGTGCGTTATTTCCTTGCCCGTCACGTGTCGCCCTTTGAGGATTCCGACTTTACGATGGAGCGGTTCAAGGAAGCGTACAATGCGGACCTTGCGAATGGGTTAGGCAATTTAGCGGCACGCATCATGACGTTGGCCGAGACGAATTTGTCGGAACCGGTAGAGCGTCCGGAAACCGGATTTCCCGTCGACTACACAAATGCACTCAATGCCTATCAGTTCAAAGAAGCGCTGGATAGTGTTTGGCTGCGCATTGCAGCTATCGATCAGGAAATAACGAACAAAGAACCTTATAAAGTGATTAAAACCGATCCGGAAAAAGGTCGCGAACAAATACGCTGGCTGGCGTTGGAGCTATACAAGATCGCAAGACTTATCGCTGCGTTCATGCCGGAGACGAGCAAGATCTTAAAGGAGGCGGTTCTCGCGAACAAAAAGCCAGCGAATCTTTTTCCGCGGAAAGAATAATATGAGTTTGGAGCAGGACGTTCGCGATATTCAGGAACGCAATCGCAAGGTTGAGGCGGACAAGGCGTGGGAGCGGAGCATCACCCGACGATCGGTAATAATGATCTTTACGTACATTTTCGCCGCTCTATGGTTAGGATCGATCGGAAACCCTGCTCCGTTACTCACCGCAATAATTCCAACAGGTGGGTATTTTCTTTCGACGCTGACATTGCCTTTCGTTAAGAAAGAGTGGGACAAACGACGAAGTAAGACATGAAGTATTTTGACGCACACACCCATGTGAATTTCGTCGCGTATAACGACGATAGGGAGGAAACGATCAAACGCGCGGCTGATGCGGGGGTGGGAATGAATGTGGTCGGCACGCAATTCGATACCTCGAAAGCGGCCGTGGAGTTGGCGAAAAAGTACGACAACGTGTGGGCGACGATCGGATTGCACCCGATACATACGTCGAAGTCGTACCATGACGAAAAAGAGTTGGGCGAGGGAGGCAAAGAATTTACGTCGCGCGGCGAAATGTTTGATGGGTCTGCATATGAGGAACTCGGCAAAGACCCGCGCGTGATCGCGATAGGTGAGTGCGGGCTCGACTACTTCCGCATCGACGAGAGTACGAAAGACGTACAAATAAAGAGTTTCGTCGAACAGATAGAGCTTGCGAACAAATTGGAGAAGCCGTTGATGTTGCATATTCGCAACGCCTACGACGACGCGATAGAAGTCTTAAAAGCTCACGCGGTCGTTCGGGGCGATGTACACTTTTTCGCCGGCGATTGGGCGACGGCCAAGAAATTTCTCGATCTCGGCTTCACACTTAGCTTCACCGGCGTCATCACGTTTACGCACGATTACGATGAAGTGATCAAAAACGCGCCTCTCGAGATGCTTTTGAGCGAAACCGACGCCCCATATGTCACTCCGGCGCCTAATCGGGGAAAACGCAACGAAAGCGCCTATATTCCGCTCATTGTCGAAGCGATCGCGAAAATCCGGGGCGAGGGCGGAGAGACGGTTCAGGAGCAAATAATGGCTAACTGTAGACGTGTTTTCTCTCTTGACATTCAAACGCAATAGGTGTACAATATCGGCAGTGGGGATAGGTAAAGCCTTCAAAAACTTTCCATGGAACGCGAGCTTTCGCGGGCTGTGGAAAATTTTTGAGGAACATCCTCATCTAATAATCTCATCCCAAAGAACCGCGTCCGCGGTCCTTTTACGTCTAATAGGAGGAGTTCCATGACGAGCATGACCAAGACTGAACTTCGGGCCCAACTGACCAGGACGTTCTACTGGCGGGACAAAGTTGATCCGTTGACAAAGCGTCTGGCCGAGCGCGGAATTCTCGAAATGACCGAAGGTGAAGCTCAGCAGGAGCTTGAGAAGCTTAAGAAGCTCTTGGGTCTACCGGGTATGGTGGACCAGGCCTATGTTCATTCACTCCTCAAGGAACTGGTAACGAAGCTCGCGCGTTGCGGCTCTGAGTAGAGGAGGACGCACTAAAAAGCCCCGCCGTACGAAACGGCGGGGCTCAAGCTTTGTTGCGGGGCCAAAACGCTTGTGATACAGTGCCCCGACATATGGCAGAGGCAGCGGTCGCATCCATGAACGAAACCGAAACTGAATCGGGTCTTTCGCGTATCTACGAGATTGGTTACCTCGTTTCTCCGAGCGCAAAAGAGGAAGATGTCGAAAAAATAGTTTCTGAGATCCGCAAGCAGATCGAGGAGCAACAGGGCTCGTTCATCGCCGAGGGAGCGCCGTCTCTTACGCGCCTTTCCTACGCGATCGGCGCAGTGGAAGCCGGTAAGCGCACTGAATTCGACCGCGCCTACTTCGGATGGCTCAAATTCGAAGCGCCTTCCACGGCCGCCGCTGCGCTCGAAGAAGGCCTCAAACGCAACCCTTCCGTCATTCGTCACATCGTGTTCCGTACCGTTCGCGAGGAAACCCGCGCGCACCTCAAGGCACCGCAGTTGCGTGAAGTGCGCCGCACCGATACTATTAAATCCACCCCGAAACGCGTCGAGGAAGTTTCCGCGCCCGTCTCCGAAGCCCAGCTCGACAAAGCCCTCGAAGACATCACCGCTGAATAACTATGTATATCAACAAGGCAATGGTGTTCGGTAATTTGACACGCGATCCGGAACTGCGCGCGCTGCCGAGCGGAATGAACGTAGCGAGCTTCTCTATCGCGACCAACCGCGTGTTCAAGGACCGCGACGGTAAGAAGCAGGAACAGACCGACTTTCACAATGTCGTCGTCTTCGGTCGTCAGGCCGACACCGTCTCGCAGTATTTGAAGAAAGGCGCCTCGGCTTTTGTCGAGGGCCGCATGCAAACGCGCAGCTGGGAAGGGAAGGACGGCGAGAAGAAATATCGCACGGAGATCGTCGCCGACCGCGTGCAGTTCGGTCCTCGCTCGTCCGGTGGCGGAGGCGGCGCGCGTAAGAGCGAAGACGATCAGTCGATGCCGGAGGATATGGGCGCGCCTTCTGGGGGGAGCGCGATCGAGTATCCGAAAGACGATATTAATCCGGACGACATCCCGTTCTAAATAATATGAACAACATTCTCACTCAAAATGATATCCAGCACGTCGACTACAAAGACGTCGACCTCCTGAAACAGTTCGTCAATCCGCACGGCCGCGTCATGAGCCGCACCAAGACCAACCTCACGGCCAAACAGCAACGCCAAGTCGAAGCCGCGGTCAAACGCGCGCGCTTCATGGGGTTACTCCCGTACGTGCAAAAGTAGACAAACGCGGGCTCTGTGATACATTCGCTCCGGCCAATCAAGGCTAGGAGGACTTGAAAATGCGATCCCGAATCCTTGCTCTTGCAGCGTTCGCTGCATTGATCCCCGCGTCGGCGTCCGCTGCCGACTACGACTATTACGGTCTCGGCTCGGTCGTGGGTTACAGCAATCTCGTCGATACCCCCGACATGATCATCAGGTACGTCGCCTTTGACCCGAAAGGCACGGCGACGCTCATGGTGACGCGGCGGGACGGAAACCCTTCGGACCGCGTCCAGATCGACCTGACGATGGGTCAACCCCGCGAGATCCTCGTGAAGAGCGTTTGCACCGACGTGTGCCGCGCTTCGATCGTCACGCTCAAGTGGATCGGCTCCATGGGCAGTAGTCAGCCGGACAAGATCTCCATCGAATACGAGGTGAAGGTCCAGTTGGCCCGGTCGAGCTGATGCGTCGCACCGAACGCGCCGTAACGAGAAACCCCGGACAAAGCCGGGGTTTCTACTATTTCTTTGATGCTGTTTTGTCAAAGCGCGCACTTCATGGGACTTCTCCCGTACGTGCAGAAGTAATCATCTCCAAAAGGAAAAGGGCCGCCGAGAGGGCGGTCCTTTACGTTAGGCGTTATAGCCTGCCTTGATGATAGGCGGCTGCGAAGGCGAGAATCACCATCAGCGAAAGGGCGATACCCGTCAGGAGGACCGCGACGCTCAGTCGATTCTCGATAACCGTGAATCTAACCGGCGGCGACTCGGCATCGGGCGGTGACCATGGTATCGCAACAAAACCTAAGATGAGCATGCTGAGGCGCATTTTGTAACTCCTCTGTTCCCGGCGAGATCTTACACCCTTTCCACGTATTCGCCAGTCTCGGTATTGATTCGGATCGTGTCACCAAGCTTTACGAACATCGGCACGTTGATGGAAGCACCCGTTTCGAGCTCAACTACCTTGCTGCCGCCTTGCGCGGTGTTGCCGCGAACATCCGGCGGGGCTTCGGTCACTTTGAGGTCAACTTTGATCGGCAATTTCACGTGGAAAAGCTTTTCGTCGAACCATTCGGTCTCGACCTCGGTGTTAGGCTTCAGGAATTTGCCGGAATCGCCCATCATTTCGTCCGTGACGGAGAATCGCGTCGATTTGTCCTTGATATCGTGGAAGAACCACTCGCCGTTGCGCTGGTAAATGAAGACCGCAGGTCGCTTTTCGATCTCGGCTTCCTGCAGTTTGTCGCTCTGCTGGAACGAGTACTCGATCGAATTGCCGCGGATGAGGTGGCGGAGCTTCGTCTGGTTGACCGGCCGGCGCTGCTGCTTCTGCATGATGTTGTTCCACGTGCAGACGTACGGCTCGCCCTCGATCAGGACGGCAACTCCGGGCTTCACTTCGTTGTAGTTCAACATATCGCGGTATCTTATAGGAAATGAGCCATTTTGTCTGTATTGACTTATAGCTATATCTGTGGTAACATTACTTTACCTTTAACAACCGAGGTGGAACATGTTCAGCGAGCAAGAGATGCAGCGCCGGTTCGGGCCTGCGGTGGAAGGAGTTGCCAAGTTCTTTCAGTGGACGCCAAACTGGTCGCTCATCATTGTCGGATTGAGCTGCTGGGCCTGGGCCGTTTACGTTATGGTGATCCGCTTTCACCAGATGACAGTGACTCAACAGATGACAGCGATCGTGCCTGCGCTGATCGGTCTGATCTGCGGTATGGCTTACATGATCAAGACGCGTCCTCAACAGTGATTGTCCGGGCTATTCGCCACGACAAATACAACACCCGCCGCCGGACTCGTTCCCGCGGCGGGTAAAGTTATTCCTCGTCGCCTGCACCGGAACCTTTACTGCCGATGACGCCGCCGCCCTCCTGTAGACCTTTGCGGATGTCTTTCAATAATTGAGTGAGAACCGGCTTGTTCTCCCGGAGGAATGTACGCGCGGCGTCGTAGCCGCGGCCCATTTTGGTTTCGCCGATCGAATAGGCACCGCCGGATGATTTTTGAACGAGTCCGAGCTTTTCGCCGAGCGCAAGAGCTTCGCCCTCTTTGGAAATTCCTTCACCGTAGAGCATATCAAACTCTGACTGACGGAACGGCGCCGCGATCTTATTTTTTACTATTTTTACGCGGTGTCTGCCGCCCATCACCTCATCACCTTTTTTGATCTGCGCAATTCTGCGAATATCGATACGTACCGATGTATAGAACTTCAGCGCCTTGCCTCCCGGCGTCGTTTCAGGATTGCCGAACATAACGCCTATCTGCATGCGGATCTGGTTGATGAAGATAACGACAGTCTTCGTTTTGGAGACGATCGCAGTGAGCTTACGCAACGCCTGCGACATAAGACGCGCCTGTTTGCCGACGTGCGATTGACCCATGTCTCCTTCGATCTCGTCTTTGGGCGTGAGCGCGGCGACGGAGTCGATCACAATGACGTCGATCTTGCCGCTTCTCACGAGCGACTCGACGATCTCGAGCGCCTGCTCGCCGGTGTCAGGTTGTGAAATGAGGAGGTCGTCGATCTTCACGCCGAGCTTTTTTGCATAATCGGGATCGAGCGCGTGTTCGGCGTCGATGAACGCGCAGATACCGCCTTTCTTTTGGGCCTCTGCGATGACATGCAGGCTCAAGGTCGTTTTACCGGAAGATTCCGGACCGAACACTTCGATAATGCGGCCGCGCGGAAGTCCGCCAATGCCGAGCGCCCAGTCCACGCCGATAGAGCCAGTCGGGATCGCGTTGACGTCGACTTTCGGGGTCGCGCCGAGCATCATGATGGCTTCGTCGCCGAATTTCGTCTTAATTTGCGCGAGCGCGCGTTCGATATCCTTGTCAGTACCTGTGCCGACCTCCTTTGGGGGCGCTTTCTCTTTCTTCGTTCCCATTGCCATACAATATGGATGCGTTTAGTTTGCTATTGGGGTCAAGGGCAGTATACCACCACACCAATTTGGGCAAATAAATTGGTGTGGTGGTATACAAGAGGGAAATAGGTGCGTATAGCGCGTGGGGAAAACGTTTGATATGGTGCGACCGGACAACAGAGTAAGGGCCTGAATGGCCGCGGAGGACAACATGAAAAAGCCACGGTTAGCGGTCGTCGGTGCCTCGGGCGCCGTCGGAAGGAAGGTTCTCGATGTCATCGAGGTGCGCGACTTTCCGTTCACCAGCATCGACCTTTTGACCAGCGAACGATCGGCGGGAATGTGGGTGAGCGTTCGCGGCGAACGCACACAATATAAGAAGCTGACGAAAGAAAGCTTCGATGGCGTCGACATCGCGATATTCGACGTGCCGGACGAGGTGTCGGCGGAATACGTCCCGTTCGCGCGCGACGCCGGATGCATCGCCGTCGACAATTCGGGCGCCTTTCGGATGTACCGCAACGTTCCTCTGGTCGTGCCTGAGATCAACGCCTATGCGCTCAAAGGGCACAGGGGCATCGTCGCCAACCCGAACTGCACGACCGCTATAACCCTGATGGCGCTCGCGCCGCTACATGATCGGTTCGGCATCAAACAGGTCAAGGTCACGACCTTTCAAGCGGTCTCCGGTGCCGGCCAAGCGGGTGTCGACGAACTCGAACGGCAGGTGAACGAATGGAAACAGGGCGCTGAGCTCACGACCAAGGCGTTCCCGCATCCGATCTTCGGCAACGTCATTCCGCAGGTGGGGAGCTTCCTGCCTTCGGGGTATACCACCGAAGAGGAAAAACTTCGGCGCGAAGGTGCCAAGATACTGGACCTTCCGGAACTGCGCATAAGTGCGCGATGCGTCAGAGCACCGGTCTTCACCGCGCATTCCATCGACGTGATGGCTGTGTTCGAGGACCGGATAACTGCGGCCGAAGCCAGAGCCTGCCTCGAGCAAGCGCGCGGCATCGATGTCATCGACGATCCCGATCAATCGGAGTATCCCATGCCGCTCAATGCGACCGGGAAATACAACTGCAAGGTCGGCGGTATCCGTAAGGATTGTGCGTTCGACAACGCGATCTCGCTCTTCGTCTCCGGCGACCAGCTTCTCAAGGGTGCGGCTTTGAACGCCGTACAGATCGCAGAGCTCTTGATCAAGTGATCTTTGCTGCAGACACAACAAAATCGGGCCGGCGTTTCAAGCGCCGGCCTGCACTTTTTATTGAACGGTGGATGTTGAAACGGTTGAAGTTGCCACGGTGGTTGTCGAGCTCGACGCAGCCGGCGTTGTTATCGGCGGCGGGGTGTACACGACTTGGATCACTTTTTGCGTGGAATGACCGTATTTGTCGGTCGCGTCCAGCACGATCCTGTTGTAGCCGGGGGAAAGCGCGTACGGAATGTCGAACGCACCCTGCTCGGTGACGGGCACGCTTTGTCCGTTGACCGAAAGCGTCGCGATGTGAGTTGTCGTGCCGGTGAGTTCGATGTATGGCACCGACACTTGCTCGACGCTTTGTCCTACATAGATCGCGGGGCCGTACAAAATGCCGCGCGCTTCGAAATACGCATAGCCGAGAATGATGAGAAAAAAAAGCGCGAGGGCGATCTTCGTGAGTGCGCTATCTCGATAGGGAAGCATGAAAGTGGTGTTGAACTAGATGCTACCATACGGGCGTGGACTTCCAGAAGTACACGGATCGTTTTATCGCTGCGACGCTTCTGCCGTTCATTCCATCGGCTGTCACGCCGAACCAGGTGAGCTGGCTGCGTATCGCTTCACTCCCGTTCATCTATGTTCTTCTGGCGACGGGCAATTATGTATGGGGGCTCGTCCTTTTCGCGATAGCAGCGTTAACGGATGCACTGGATGGCGCGATGGCGCGAACGCGTGATCAGGTCACGGAAACCGGGAAAATTCTCGACGCAGTGGCGGACCGCGCGCTCATCGCGTTGGTCGCGATCATTTTGATACCGCAATTCTTCGGGTGGTGGTTGGTCGTAGCGCTTGCCTGCACAGAGGCGCTGAACGCGATCATGGCGTATCGATCGAGCAAACGTTTGGGACACAACCCCGGAGCCAATTGGGCCGGAAAAGTGAAAATGGTCATCCAGTGCGTAGGATTTCTCATTCTGTTTTACGCGATAGCGTTTCCGAATGGATTCGCACTTGGATCGGCGGGGATATTGCTCATCGTAAGTCTGCCGTTCGCGGTGCTGCAAAGCTTTCTCTATCCGAAGCGATGAGTTTCGGTTTCTTTCGCCGCCGCGGTAGCGCAGTCGGCGAACCTTTTCTATTCAGTCTATGTTGACTCCAAAAGAGTTTTGGTATTGAGTTGAGCGAGTTCAGCGAAAGATAGCGAGGAGGACGAATCATGGAACTCTTGGCGGAGCCGTTTTTCTGGAAGATCATCATATTTCTATGGCTTCCGTTGATCGCAGCGGACAACGGCGGTGGCGTGGCAAAGCTGCTACACGCACCGCTGTGCGACACTACGGTGAGCTTCAGGTATCTTGGTCCTAACAAGACGGTAGCGGCTTACTATGTCGGCCCGGTACTCGCGTTCATCGTTCTCTATGCGGAATATCTTCTGGTAGACGGAGACGTCAGTCTGGGCCAAAAAATCTCAATTGCCACCATAGTGGGAATTGCGGTGGTGTCGGGAGATCATATCAAGTCCTTCATAAAACGTCGGCTCGGTATTTCTCCGGGCGCGCCGTGGGTGCCTTGGGATCAGATCGACTATGCGATCGGCGGATGTCTCGGGTATCATATTGCGTGGTCGTATTTCGATTACGAATGGGAACTCTGGAATTACGAATGGTTGGTATTTCTTTCGATTGCGGTCCTAGCCGCGATCACGAAACCGATCGGCAACTACCTTTCGTTCCTAGCCGGCTTGCGGCGGGATCGTTGGTGAACAAAGCCGGCCCGAACACATCTGCGTTCGGGCCGCGTTTCTGTGTCAGTACTTATATCTGTTCCTCTTCTGCCTGTTCGGCGGCTTGCACGAGTTCGTCCGCATTCCCGGCGCCGATCACATCGCGGGGTTTTGCGCCGTCGGCGGGGCCGACGACGCCGCGTTCTTCGAGCATGTCGATGAGTTTTGCCGCACGCGCATAGCCGACTCCGAGTTTGCGTTGCAGATACGAGGTCGAGGCTTTACCGGCCTCGATCACCGTCTTTTTCGCCTCGCCGTACAATTCATCATCCTCCTCCTCATCTCCCATTGAATTGAAAACCGTATCCAAGCCGTTGCCGATCTTGCCGGTGTCGGTGAAGTCGATCTCGCTTTGTAAGGTGCCTTCGGCGTTCTTCGCGATGAAGGCGACGACCTTTTTCACTTCGCTCTCGGACGTGTACGGCCCTTGGATGCGGCGCGGTTTCGACATTTCTCCGGAGAGGAACAGCATGTCGCCGGCGCCGAGCAATTTTTCGGCTCCCGTCGTGTCGAGGATCGTGCGCGAGTCGATACCGCTCGCCACTTGGAAGGCGACGCGTGCGGGAATATTCGCTTTGATGAGACCGGTGATGACCTTTACCGACGGCCGTTGGGTCGAAAGAATGAGATGTATTCCGACCGCGCGGCTCATCTGCGCCAAACGTACGATGCCCGCCTCAAGCTCGCGCGGATAGGCGGTCATGATGTCCGCCAATTCATCGATAACGACGACGATATACGGCATTGCTTCCGGTGGCGTTTCGCCCTCTTTGATACCTCGGTCGAGTGCCGGCGCGACGATGTTGGCATGGTAGGAAGCGATGTCGCGTACTTTTTCCGTTTCCAGAATGTTGTAGCGTCTATCCATTTCTTTCGCGAGCCACTTGAGCGCGAGGATGGCTTTTTTGGCGTCGGTAATGACGGGCGTCAGCAAGTGGGGGATCGAGTTGTACATAGTGAGCTCGACGCGCTTCGGGTCGACCATGATGAATCGGAGCAATTCCGGGCCGCAGCGGTAGAGGAGCGAAACAATAAAATCGTGTATCGCAACGGACTTGCCCGCGCCGGTGGTGCCCGCGACGAGCATGTGCGGCATTTTCGCAAGGTCGGCAAAATGAGCCTGTCCGGTGATGGATCGGCCGAGTGCGACGAGGAGCGGTTTGTCGGATCCGGTGAATTGCTCATCGGAAACGAGCGGTGCAAGACCGAGCGTCGTACGCGCGATATTCGGCACTTCGATACCGACCAGCGATTTGCCGGGAATAGGTGCCTCGATACGAACAGGGGAGGCGGCAAGAGCGAGCTCGAGGTTTGACTGCAGCGCAAGGATCTTCGCAAGTCGCACGCCCTCCGCCGGTTTCATCGAATATCGCGTGACGGTCGGACCGATCGACGCCTCGTCCATCTCGACTTGAATGCCGAAATTCTGGAGCGTGCGCTTGATGATGTTCATGTTGGCTTTCACGTCGCCCACCTCAGGCTTACCTTTGTTCTTGGAAAGCAGTGAGACCGGAGGCGGCTCATATTCGCTTCCCGTCGCAGCGATGATAGGGAAGCCCGTTTCTGTGGGCTCGGACTTGTCATTGAAACTCGTTACCGCTGCTTTCCGCTCCGGTATCGGCTCGGACTCTTCCGACTCTTCGACAGGCACGTCTTCCGCGAGTTCCTCCTCATGAATACCCGTTACCGGTACGTCCTCGATCTCGGTACCGAACACCTCTTCCTCGGAAGAGCTGAACCATTCGCGGATGCTTTTGAAGAGTGCGGGCAAGTTCGCATCGAACGCGATGACGAGTGCAGCGACCAAAAATGCGATCAAGAACACGACCGTAGCTGGTGTCGCGATGATAGATTCAAGCGGGTTTGAAACGCTCGCTCCGATGACACCTCCTTTGGTGGGAAAGGCAAGATTGACGAGACCGAGGGCCGAAAGCAGGAACACGGCGAGCCCTAACACCTGTACCAAGCCAAACCTCTCCTCGAACGAACGGAATACCAACGCCGCAAGGAGTATCAAAGAAAGGGGGAGTAGCAGGTACCCAACGCCCAACAGCCAGGAAAGAACGCCATACATTGATGAGCCGGCCGACCCGCCGCCGCCCACCTCTGCGATGATGAGGAAGCCTGCTATCGCAATGAAAAAGATGGCGGCTACGCCCCGCAACGCTTCCGAGCTCACCTTGCGTTCTACTACCTTTATCTCGGTCTTGCGGCTCTTTCCGTTACCGTTTTTCTGGCGTTTTTTCTCTTTCATGGCCGTATGATATCACGCGAGCGCATTTGTTTTTCGCGCCTTGCGAGAAGTCGGGTACGGCGCCACAGAGTATTTGCCGTCGGGCATTTTCTGCTGAAAAATCCAACTTCCTCTCGGCTCGTCAGCCTCCGAGAGCCGGCAAATACCATGTGGCGCCGTACCCGACTTCTCAGACTTGTTTCTTTGACGCGTCCTATATATACTCGAAGACATTCCGTGATGTCCTTTACGTTTATAGGACTGGTAACGGACTCTAAATGGACAACATAAGAGACACATCTAAAGGCGACGACTTCTCAAGATTTATTGATGCGCAAGTCGTGCGTACCGATCCTTTCGGCCGGAACAGAGCTGCGGAGCGTTTATACCGGCGAGCTGAGAGGATCTGTGCAGCTCTTTACCTCCTCACCCGACACATTGCAGTGAACGAACCGGTTCGCACGGAAGTGCGATCTCAAGCGATCGGCTTGCTTGAGAACGTATTGAATCTGCGGAACGAAATGAGAGCAGCGGAATCTGATGCACTTCTCTCCTTTGAGTCCTCTGTCCGGAAGTTGATCTCTTTGGTACGTGTTCTGACCGCAGCGGGGTTTCTTTCATTCCAGAATGCAGACATTGTTATCAGTGCGCTTGACGAGCTTGGCGTATTCGTATCATCAGCACAACGGTCGGCACTTTCGGAGGGAATATCATTGACACGCGAAGATATCATGGGCGATACAAGTCCTTTAATTGACCGTCAATTTCTAAGAGACATAAAGGACAGACGTCCTATAAAAGACAGAACGACGGTTACGGACACTCAAGTGGCGACACCTTCACGTGATGTAGTTGTTGCTCGAGCGGAGGGCATCATGTCGATCTTGCGTGCTGGAGACGGGCTCGGTATCAAGGAGATCTCGGCTAGGTTGCCTGATTACAGTGAGAAGATGATCCAGCGGGAGCTAGCGGTATTGGTGAAGAACGGAAAGGTCAAAAAAGACGGTTTCAAGCGCTGGAGTAAGTATTCCCTTGCTCAGTAGGAGAAGATGTCCTGTAGTAAGTAATCGCGGCGGCAGTTAATTTTTGATGAAATCCAGAAAGTTTCCTCAATGCTGAGCGTCAAGATGATTGACTCCGGTTAGGCAGGGGAGTATCCTGTCGCGACTTGTGAATCAGGGCTAAAACTCTCGAAAAAGAGCGAATCCTTCTTCACAAGTTATCCACAAAACGGAGTCTCGGGCGTCGTATAGTACTTCGTGGCGCATATATACTGTATGCGTTACGTAAGTGGCGACGCCGCTACTTACGTAGTTCATTGACATTTTCATAGTGCACGAAATCGCGGGGTTCTCCCGCATGCCTCTTCATTAATCATCATGATGAAGAGCGATCGGGTGGTGTATTCACGTACATCACGCGACTTCTGAAATTCCCGTTCGTCCGGATACGATAGAAACGCCGAAACGATCACTTCCCATTCGCTGCTACTCTCGTGAAAGTTTCTTTTGCGAGTTAGCAAATAATATCGCTCACGTTTTGAGACGAAAGAAATTTCCGATCCGAACGAATCGCGATATGCATTATCAGTATGTCTTCAGTTATTAGAAATTTAGAAGACACACAAAAGCGCACGCGCTCGCGTCGAACGAGTGTTTGCGCGATCCCGAATTATGTTCGGGATGAAAGGTCAAACTAAAACTATGAGTAAAGCATTAGCAACAAAGAAAGTTGCGGCTGTGCTCTTGGGCTTGGGTATGTCTCTTGCATTCGCCGGTGTGGCGAGCGCACAGACAACGAACGCTTCAACGCTTTCGACACTCCAGGCACAAGTTCAAGCACTTCTCGCACAAATCGCAGCGCTTCAGGGTACGGGCACAGCCACGACCGGAGGCGCTTGCTTCACCTTCACGCAGAACGAGTCGCAAGGCATGTCCGGCGGTCAGGTGATGTGGGTCCAGGAATTCCTCAACGGTCACGGCTCCATAGTCGCGGCATCGGGAGCGGGTTCTCCGGGCAATGAAACATCGTACTTCGGCGCTCGTACGAGAGCTGCGGTAGCGAAGTGGCAGGCAGCCCAAGGTATCTCGCCGACGGCGGGTTACTGGGGCCCCTTGAGCCGCGCTAGAGCCAACGCGATCTGCGCAGCGAATCCGAATCCGACTCCGACTCCGACTCCGACAGGCGCGGGTATCACCGTGACCTCGGGTGCGCAGCCGGCTAACTCGCTCGCTCCGATGAAGGCCACGCGTGTTCCGTTCACGACGTTCACGCTCACGAACAACTCAGGCGCGGCGGTTACCATCAACGGTATCGCCATTCAGCGCACGGGTCTCGCGAACGACAGCGCATTTGCTGGCGTCATCCTGATCGACCAGAACGGTCTTCAGTACGGCAACGCACAAACCTTCAACTCGAACCACATGGCGACGGTTGGCGGTACGTTCACGATGCAGGCTGGTCAGTCGATGACCTTCACGGTCGCCGGCAACATGGAAACCTCGGCTCTCGGTAACGCGGGTCAGGTCGCTTCCATCTCCGTCACCGGTGTCAACACAACGGTTCCGGTCACCGGCACGCTTCCGATCACGGGCGCGTCCCAGACGATCAACGAATCGTTGACCATCGGTACAGCGACTGCCAACACCTCGGGCTTCGACCCGAACGGCACTCGCAGTGAAGCGATCGGTACGACGGGCGTCACGTTCTCAGCTGTCCGCCTCACGGCGAACACCGAGGACCAGAAGCTCTACTCGATCACGTGGAACGAAACTGGTTCTGCTGGATCGACGGACCTCTCGAACCTCAAGACGATCGTCAATGGCACCAGCTATCCGGTGACAGTTGACGCTTCCGGCAAGTACTTCACTTCAACGTTCCCGGGCGGCGTCTTGATCACCAAGGGCAACTCGGCGGATGTGTACATCAAGGGTGACATCACAGGCTCGAACGCCTCTGGTCGCACCGTTGAGTTCGACATCTACCGCGCCTCCGACATCTACATGGTCGGCCAGACGTTCGGCTACGGCATCTTGCCGACGGCCTCGACATCCGGCGGTCCGTTCGTTTCCTCCGGAAACAACTCGAACTCCGGCTTCCAGGCTACTTCGAATCCGTTCTACTACGGTTCGTTCGTAAGTGTTACGGGTGGTACGCTCTCAACCGTTTCGGTCGCGAGCTCGGTACCTCCGGCTAACGTCGCAGTGAACGTCTCGAACCAAGTGCTCGGCGGCTTCACGACGAACTTCACGGGTGAACCGGTAACGGTTCAGAGCGTGATCGTTCACGTGGCCACGACCTCGGGTGCAACCCAGATCCAGAACGCCACCTTGGTTGACCAGAACGGCAACGTCGTTGCCGGTCCGGACGACTCGGTCTACGTTTCTTCGGGCGTGAGCACGATCACGTTCAACAGCTCGGTTACGTTCCCTGTCGGTTCGATGACCTACACCATTAAGGGTACGGTCTCTTCAGGTGCTACCAACGGCGCTACCTACACGCTTTCGACCAATCCGAGAAACGACTGGACGAATCCTGTAGGCCAGACCTCTGGTACGACCCTGACGCTCACCAACACGACCATCACGATGAGCACCATGACGGTACAGCCTGGTCAGTTGACCATCTCGGCGTCGGCCTCTCCGGCCGCGACGACGGTCTCGCTGAACTCGAACAACCTCACGATCGCGAACATCGTTCTCGATGCCTCGCAGTCGGGTGAGAACGTCCGTCTCAACTCATTGCCGGTCGTTGTAAGTGCAACCGGTACGAACACGACGGCTAACGTCTCGTTCGGCCTCGGCAACAACTTGACGAACTGTCAGCTGTTCAACGGCTCGACCGTTCTCAACAGCAACTCAGTCGGTTCAAGTCAGTGGACGGCGAAGACCAACCTCGCGAACCTCGGCGGAGAACTCTCCGTTGATGGCGTCGAGTCCAACTTCGTCTTCGACAACTCGCTCACCGTTCCGAAGGGTACGACCGTGACACTCTCGTTGATCTGCAACGTTGGCGGCGCGCTCTACAGCGGCGAAACGTTCTCAGCGGGTGTCGACACAAGCTACCCGCCGACAGTCACTGGCTCGACCTCGGGTAATACCATTACTCCGACGGTCAACAGCGGCACTTCAGGCAAGATGACGATCGGCACTGCGTCGATCTCGGTCACTAATCCGACCCAGACCTACGCAATGGTCGCCGGCGGAACCACGAACGTCACAGTTGGATCATTTACGCTCCAACCGAGTTCGGGTAACGTAAGCCTCCAGAACATCGGTCTCAAGCTGAACTCGAACAACGCTTCTTCGTCTGACCTCGCCAACGGCGTGATCACGATCTGGAACGGTTCGACTCAGGTCGGCTCAGCCAGCTTCAACGGCCTGACGCCGAGCGGCGGCGCTTACATCGCGACTTCGACGAACGTCGCCATAAATCTCACGCAGAACGTCCAGACGACCCTTACCCTCAAGGCGAATATCGCCTCGATCGGTAACAGTCAGTCCGGTACGAGCGGTCATGAGATTCTTGTCGGCCTCTCTGACGCGAACGGAACTTCCGGCAGCTCACAGGTTGATTCCGGCCCGGGCAGCATGCCGACCGCGGGTAACGGCGTTGGCATCTTCGCCAACTTCCCGTCAGTCGCTCAGGTCAGCTTGCCTTCGACCGGTAACGCCGACGGACGGCTGATCGAATTCACTGTCACGGCAAGCTCCGGCGGTAACGGCGGCGGTGTCGGTATCGGCAAGCTCGTGTTCGCTGTTTCCTCCTCAACGGGGATCACGATCACGAACACGGCGTTGTTCTACGGAACTTCTGCCAGTCCGAGCACCGAAGCGTTGAATGGCGCCGCGAATGCGACGACATGTACGCTCACGACGTGCACCGTAAATCTCGGCGCTCCGCTTGAGATTCCGGCCGGTTCCACGTGGTACTTCTTGCTCAAGGCACAGACGTTGTCCTACACGGGCAGCGCCAACACCTACAGCATCACGACCACGCTTAACGGCGATACTGCGGACCAAGCTCCGGTGATGTTGGCCTCCTCTTCGGTTGCCACCAACTTCGTCTGGTCTCCGAACTCGACGACGACCTCTCAGGCCGCTTCGAGCGACTTCACGAACGGATATGGCGTCAATGGCCTTCCGTCGTTCGGTATCTCCTCGAGCCGCTCGAACTAAGCTTCGAACAGCTCACGCTTACGGCGACAACGTAAGCAACAAAACCCCTCTCCGAAAGGAGAGGGGTTTTGTGTTTACACAAAAAGGCGTATCCTATGCGCATGAAGGGCAGATCGTGGAAGTTGTCGCTCAAAATCGCAGTCGGATTCGTTGTCGGCGTGATCTTCGGCGGCGTTATCATGTATGTGTTACAACCAAAGCCCCAACAGCTCCAAGCGCTTCGCGAAAGCGACATTTCCTCCAGTACGGGCTACTCCTTCACCGACCCCCTGATCGGACTTACGTCGATTAACGCGGGGAACTCGCCGCAGTACGCGCAAATGCAATCGCAAGTACAGGACTACATTGATGCACAAACGCAAAACGGCGATCTATTTTCCGCAGCTGTCAAGTTCAGCGACATTGAAGCGTCACAAGGATTCACCATCGATCCGACCGAACAATTCGATCCGGCAAGCCTCACAAAAATCCCGCTCGCCATGGCGTACTACACTCTGGCGGAGAACGATCCGACGGTCTTGGATCAGGAGATAAGCTATACGAACACGCCGGATCTTGATGCCAATGAACAGATCGAGTCGCCGACACAGCTCATGCAAGGGCAAACCTACACGGTCGAAGAAATGATCCAGCACATGATCCGGTATTCGGACAACAACGCCGAACAACTTCTCGCGAACCACCTTGCCTCGATCGGACAACTGAACGTGCTGTCGACACTTTTCAATAACTTGGGCATCGTCGTCAACTCGGATAATCCGGACGACATAACCGTGCAGCAATATTCACTTTTTTTGCGTGTACTGTTCAACTCTACCTATCTGGACCGGGACTATTCCGAAAAACTGCTGAAACTGCTCTCCGAAACGGATTTCAGCAGCGGCATCGACGCGGGCGTTCCCAACAATATTGTCGTTTCTGAAAAGTTCGGTGACGCGCGGATACCGAACGCGCAAGGTCAGCAGGTCGGTGCCGAACTGCAGAATTGCGGCATCGTATACTATCCCGGTCATCCGTACCTCTTATGCATCATGACAAAAGGGAGCAGTATCCCGAACCTCGAACGGATCATCGCGCAGATCTCGAAGATGCTGTACAACGGCGTCGAATTGCACCACCCCAAAATTAGGAAACAT
>Ga0210396_10001957_pt1 | contig 21325 bp, 17 predicted proteins | sample IncBWH17OmetaG_FD_155466 | JGI IMG/M metagenome (GOLD analysis project Ga0210396, IMG submission 155466) | Forest soil microbial communities from Barre Woods Harvard Forest LTER site, Petersham, Massachusetts, United States - Inc-BW-H-17-O ... | reverse complement strand
CAGAACTGCAAGCAGATCGCGGTCTGGCCGCAGAGCATCGCGGAAGGAAAACTCAAATTCCCGGATTTCGTGAAGCTGTCGCAATAACAGAAAAGACAGCGCCCCCGCACCTGGCCTTGCGCGCCGCGAGGGCGCACGAATGCGAGCCCGCGCGCTTGTGCAAAGTCCGCTTTGCCCCAAGCCGGCCTTCCTCAGCGCGATCGGTTACATCCGATGAGCGCCACAGGCGACATCGGGCTGCATTGATGATCCCGGGATTGTAACAGCATATTTCTGCTATCCGGCTGTCCTTAATTCCGCCCGAAGCGACCGCGCTTTGTCGTGGTTACTGCGGGCGGAAAACGGGAGAGAGATTTGTTGCGCACGACGTCCCTTCGCGGCATCGGTATCGCCGTGGGTTTGCTTCTTGCGGCCGCATACGATGCCTCTGCACAATATGTTTTGGCGCAATCCGCCCCAGCGGGCGACGTCGCCCGTGGCCCGCGAACAAAAGACGTCTCGCCGACAAGCGGACCCGACGTCTGGGACGCCAATCATGATGGCATCTATACCTGCGACGAGTGGAAGAGTTACCTGGACCGGCTGTTTACCCTGGCCGACCACAACCGCGACGGGCATCTCGATCCATCCGAATTTAAAACTGTCCGCCAGGCGGGGTCCACCTTCGCCGACGCGGACTTCGGCTACTTTGACGAAAACCAGGATGGAAAGATCACCCGCAGCGAGTTCGTCAACAAGCCGAGTGAGTTCATTCTGCAGAACGACAAGAACGGTGACTGCCGGGTCACGCCCGAGGAAATGAAGGGCGCAAGCACCGATCAGAAGCCGGCGACCGGCCGGCGCGGCCACTAAACGGCCACTAATATGAATCTCGACAGATGATCCGCAATTGGCCGGGTATTTATGATTGTCACGTGCTACGGGTATGACTGCGCCAACCGGGAGTCAGTTAGTGGGGCAATCCAATGTGGCGTCGGGGCGACGCTTTCAGCTCGTCCTCATCAAGCCGTCTCACTACGACGACGACGGATATGTGATCCGCTGGTGGCGCGCTATGACGCCTTCGAATTCGCTGGCGGCCGTTTACGGCATTGCTGCGGATTGCGCCGAACGGCGGGTGCTCGGACCGGACGTCGATATCGATATCGAGGTCATCGACGAAACGAATACGCGCGTCGACATCCCGGCGCTCCTCTCCCGCTTCCGACGTTACGACGATTTCGGCTGCGTTGCGCTAATCGGCGTCCAGTCAAACCAATATCCCCGCGCGCTTGACATCGCACGGCCGTTCCGGACCGCGGGAATCGCCGTCGCAGTGGGTGGTTTTCACGTCTCTGGCTGCCTGTCGATGCTGGATGGCCGTGCGGTCGACCTCGACGCTTGCCGGGACATGGGTGCCGCGATCTTCGCCGGCGAAGCTGAGGGGCGGCTCGAATCGGTCATCACTGACGTCGCCGCGGGACGCCTCGCGCCGATCTACAACTACATGAAAGACCTGCCGGGGATGGAGGGCATGCCGGTGCCGTTCCTTCCGAAGCGATACATCGAGCGCACGCTGGGCTCCAGCGCCAGTTTTGACGCCGGCCGCGGTTGCCCCTACCAGTGCTCGTTTTGCACGATCATCAATGTGCAGGGGCGCAAGTCGCGCTATCGTTCGGCGGACGACGTTGAGCATCTTGTGCGTCTCAATTGGGCGCAGGGCATTCGAAAATTTTTTATCACCGACGACAATTTTGCGCGCAACAAAGAGTGGGAATCGACCTTTGACCGCCTGATCGAGCTTCGTGAAAGGGACGGCATTCCGCTCGGCCTCATGATCCAGGTCGACACGCTTTGTCACAAGATCCCCAATTTCATGGAAAAGGCAAAACGGGCTGGCGTCACCAAGGTGTTCATCGGACTCGAGAACATCAATCCGGACAATCTGGCGGCGGCAAAGAAGCGCCAGAACAAGATCACCGAGTACCGCAAGATGCTGCTCGCCTGGAAGAAGCAGGGCATCTTGACAATCGCGGGGTATATTCTGGGCTTTCCAGCGGACACACCGGAGACGATCCGACGCGATATCGCGATCATAAAGGACGAGCTGCCGATCGACCTCCTCGAATTCTTCTGTTTGACGCCGCTGCCCGGCTCGGAGGACCACCAGACGCTTTGGAAGAACGGCGTCGAGATGGATACGGACCTCAACAGATACGATGTCGAACACGTCTGTACCGCGCATTCGAAGATGAGCAGGAAACAGTGGCAGGACATCTACCACGAGGCCTGGTTGCTCTATTACACGCCAGAGCACATGAAGACGCTCCTGAGACGCGCCGCGGCCACCGGTGTTCCAATCGGCAACCTCGCAAAGTACTTACTCACCTTCGCGACGACGGATCGCCTCGAAAAGGTGCACCCGCTGCAGGGCGGCATCCTCCGCCTCAAGCATCCGTCCGAGCGCCGGCCCGGTCTGTCGCGCGAGAACCCCTGGTTTTTCTGGCCGCGCTTCGGATGGGAGACCTTCGTCAAGCACGTGATCCTGACCGGTGCGATCGGGCGGCTTTTGATTTGGCAGACGGTCATCGCGTACGGCCCTGGCGCGCACACTTACATGGACCAGGCGCTCACGCCGGTCGGCGACGACGGGGATGAGACTCTCGACCTGCTGACCAAGACAACGGGCGCAGGCGCCGCGGTCGCTCACATCAAGAAGATCGCCGGACTAACGGGCGTCCGGTTCTCGTGAAGCCGCAGGTTCGAAAGATCGTTCGCGTCCCTGTTAGAAGCACCGCGTGACGCTTACGGTTTGCTCTTTGCCGTCACGCCCCGGAACCGTTACGGCCTCCGTGGGACAGCTCGGCACATAGGGGCGATCAGAAGGTGCGACATTCGGCGGAAATCGATGCGCCCAGTCCCAGGGAACATCGTATGTATTCGTGTAATGGATATCGCCTGATGTCGGTTGCGCAACGTTTGCACCGGGTTCGCCATAGGATGATCCATAGCCGTAGGATGATCCATAGAAGTCGTCCCCTTCGGCGGGCCAAAGGATCTCTGCATTTCTTCTTTGGAAACGCCGGAGCGATTGGGCGACGGACCGATGGGAAATCGAATGCGTCGAAGTAAACCCTCCGCGATGCCCGATTCCCGACGCGGCAAATGTCTCGTTCGCGGCTAGCATGAGCGCTATTGCGCCGAGAGACGCGATAACCGTTCCAAACATTCTATACGTCATGGCACGCACCAATCGTTGGTTACTGAGCAGCATTGCGAGCACGCTAGGCCGGGCCTTTGGGGCCCGCAAACACATACTTAATTGTTAGTTAAGGCGTAATATTAACAGAGGGCCATTCATCGGAATCGCCATCAGATGAAGAGCTTTGCGGTGGAGCGAACCGCCGCACTTCATCGTCGGCGCGGCCGGTTACGTTCAATTCGGGACGTACGGCCTGCTCCACAATCGCTCCCCGCGATTTGATGCCGCTGCCGCGGAAATGATGGAACCCGGAAAGTTCCAAGTCGGAACTTCGCATTCCGCCGGAACGGCGCTCGATATCTGGCGTTCTGTTCACTCTCGCCACCTGAGGCCGTTTTTGGTTTTGAAAGGCTCGCCCTATGCCCGCTTTGTTCGCATATCTGCTCGCTATCGGGCTGCTGCTCGGAGGCGGCTATGGCGCGTTGAGTTGGCTGGCGGCGCCGGAGCCGGTGAAGTTCGCGGCAAAAGCCAAGCCTGCTCGGCCGTCGCCGCCCCACTACCCGCAAACCCCTGAAACAGCGACTTCGCCCGAAGCAACGACGGCCGAGGCCAACTCGGCGCCCGCCAGGGATTCGGCACCTGCCGATCATGTCGCGTCGGATTCACACGATCAATCGCCATCGCCCGCGTTTGATGCGAAGGCAGAAGCGAATGAAAAGGGAGAAGCAAACGCGCCGCGCGTTCATTCAGCAACGGCCGAGCCGGCGCAAGACCAGAAACAAGATCAGAAACAAGATCAGAAGCAAGATCAGAAAAGCGAAGATCAGAAAAACCCCGCAGCTACCGCAGCGACTCCGGCCCCGCTCAAACAGCAATCAGAACAGCCAGCGCAGACCGCATCAACAGAGCCGCAGGCAGCCACGACTTCGCCCTCGAAACCGGCGGCTTCCATTGCCACGACCACCGGTGCAAGGACCTCAAAGCCTCAGCACGTCAAGCTGGGCAAGAACAGCCATTCCGGAAAACCGGCACTTGCCTTGATGACCCTGCGCACCATCGAATTTCCCGACGGCCGCCGGATAACCCGTCTCATTCCTTACCAAGGCGGCGGGGGCGCGATGACATATGAGGACGACGAATAACCGCTAGTGGGCCCGCATCGCCGGCATTGCCGCGGGCTGCGCCACCAGCGCCTCGCCGAGTTCGCTCTGCTGCTGGCGCGGGATGGAAAAGCAGACGCTAAATCCATCGACGGTACGCAGCGTGACCATGCCCTGGCCGGGAGCGGATGATGGCTCGGCGGCCCATGACGCCAGCGGATAGGCATAGCGCAGGCTTCGATCACCAAAGCGTGTCTGCAGGGCCTTGTCGATCAGCCCCGGCAGCGTCATGGCGAGCGCGCCAACCTGATTCAGGGACAGCCGGATGGTCGCGGGATTCCCGGTGGAATCGACAAAGCCGAGTGAAATAGCGCCATCGGCCGCGACCTCGCAACTCGTCAGCGACTGGGTGTCGATCTCCATCATGCAAGCTCCGGTCAGTTAACGCTATATCCATTAGGATATATCGAAACCATTAATGTCGTCCAGCCGGTTTTCATCCCTGGGTGATCGCGGCCGCTGTGGTCCCCCGGCTGAAATCGTGATATACAATAGGATACAACGAGACCTCGCAAGAGATCCGTTCCAACGAAGCCCGCAGCTGATCAGCATATCGATCGCGGCGGCATTGCCCGCCGCGATCATCCACCGACTTCCAACCGGCACCGCCGGTCAACGGAAGCAAGCAAAAACGGAAGGCCGTCATGTTCGACTCCCAATGCGACCTCGCGGCCCTGGTCTACGAACGGAATCAGGATCCCGACCAGATATTGCGCGAGTTCGCGTCCGACCTGAAGGCCAGCGGCTATCGCGCGGTGGGCCTGGTTCAACTCGGCCATCACTGCGTCGACGCGCCGAAACTATCCGCGGTGCTGGTCCATACCGGTGAGGAACTGCCGCTGTTCCAGAATCTCGGGGCCTGCGCGACCGGCTGCCGGCTGAATGTCGGCCAGCTGCTGGATGCCGGTGCGCAGGTCGCCAGCGCCATCGATCAGGGCGCCGATCTCGTGATCGTCAACCGGTTCGGAAGGCAGGAGCGCGAGGGCAAAGGCCTTTCATACCTGGTCGAGCGCGCCTTGAGCGCCGACATCCCGGTGGTGATCGCGGTGCCCAGCCATCGATTCGCGGACTGGATCAGGTTCGCCGACGGCATGAGCGTGAAGCTCCGCTGCGATCGCGAGGCGCTGGAGGCGTGGTGGGGTGCCGTTTCGGCGCGCAACGCCGGGACGATCCAGCGGGACCATCGGACGGTCTGCGAAGTCTTCAAATAATCAGGTCTTCAAGAAATACGTGAGCCCATTTTCCATGTCCGCTTCACCCCATCACCGACATCGCCAGAGCGGGATCAGATCAGGTTGATCTGCAACGGCAACGAAGCTCTCCCCTGTGGGTCGAGACGAGCGAAGCTCGCTATTAGAGGGTTGGGGTTCAGGTCCGTCGATAGAGCGTGACCTCTCACCCGGATCGCATCTGCCCTGGCTCCGTCTGGCTACCCTAAGCAGTGTGGATTCCGGCCCCGTCTAGGCTGCCGGCCGACCGGCGGCCGGCTTCGGCAAAATCTCGATCGCGCCAGCCCTCGACACCGCCGCGGCCGTGATCATCCTCGCGCTGACGCTATTCTGCGAATCATTGCCCGTGCCGAAATCGTTAAAGAGGATCACAGCTTGACCCACGACTGCGACAAATGCGGCCACTAGCATGGGTATCAAGTTGCCGCGCCGGTCGTTTCTTTGAACTTGCATCTGCCTGTCTCGCCAATCCGTTGCTTCCCAGACAATTAGGGTACCGTCGACTAAGCTAAATCACCCATGACGGTTGATCGCTTATGCGGAGTCTTGATGGGAGAGGTAAGTTTGTGGCTGCTTCCGGGACTAACCCGGAAGCAGCCATCAAGACATCAGCCCCCGGGGTGAAGCCATGCGTCTTCGCCGCCCACTCTCGATGGGTCGCGTCCGCTGAAGCCAAAGTCCTCTATGTTCCGGCGCTCCTCGTTCGTTAGAGGACGTGCATGGAATGACGCTCCCGACTGATTGTATGCTTCGCGATAGTTCGTTACGGGCTGTAATTCCAAACCGTAGCGGGCTTCCGGTCCGATCGCGCCCGCGTCTTGAGCGAACACCGGCGTGGCAACGGCGGCGGAAAGAATTATCGCAGCACCTAGTGCTTTCATCTTGCTCATTGGGTTCCTCTATTCCTGTTGTGGTGACGACTCTTGATTTGCTTCATCCAAATCCTGGATGACGTCAGCTACGTACGCGCATCCACATCATCTATCCAATTCATTGTTTTCGTCTGTGCAATCGAAAAAATCGATGGATTAAACCACCTCCGCGGCGGGCGGCTCCGTCACCGAATTCAGTGGGGGCGGCGTTCTACGGTGTTCCGATCTGTCGCGGCGCGCGATCTGCACCATAGCCGACATCCGCGACCTCCCATCCTCCGCCGAGGGCACGATAAAGATTGACGAGATCTGTTGCGATCTGCGTGTCGCTGTCGGAAAGGTCGTTTTCGCTCTGAAGCAACAGGGCTTGTGTCGCGGTGACATCCAGAAAGTTGGTCGCTCCCTCCGAGTAACGTTGCCTTGCGGCTTGCAGCGCGGCCTGATTTTCCGTGACGGAGCGCGCGACGTCGATGCGCCGGCGCTGCGCTTCGCGATAGTCCGTCAGGGCGTCGTCGACCTCCTTCCAGGCCCGCAAGACCGTTTCCTGAAAGAAGACAGCCGCTTCGCGCTGTTGCGATTCGCTCAGCGTCAAGGCGCCCCGCAACCGCCCGCCTTCGAAGATCGGAATGGAAATCGATGGCCCCACCTCGAATGCGGTCGATGCCAGATTAAACAGATTGCTCAGGTGCAAGCTTTCCACGCCGACGGTGCCGTTCAATGTCACGTCAGGGTAGAAGTTCGCCACCGCAACGCCGGTCTGCGCCGTGGCCTGGTGCAGCCGCGCCTCAGCCTCGCGTATATCCGGGCGGCGCCGTATCAGCGTTCCGGGCAGACCCACAGGAACCTTGCGAGGCACGCGCGGCAATATCTGAGTGCGATGCAACTCGGTCTCCAGCGCGCGGGGAGCCTCGCCCAGCAGCAGTCCGATCGCATTGATAAGTTCCGCCTCCCGGGCACGGAGCGGCGGCTGGGTTGCTGCGATGGTGGCCTGCTGAGCCCGGGCTTGCGCCATGTCGAGCGTCGTGGCGACACCGTTGCGGAAACGATTATTCACAAGCTCCACGTTCTCTTCGGCGAGGCGGAGATTGCGTTTCGCGATCGCAAGCCGGTTCTGCGTTCCGCGCAATAGCATGTAGCTTTGCGCCAGTTCGGCGACTGCCGCGAGCGCGACGCCATGCCGGTTCTCCACGGCCGCCAGGGCGTTGGCGTCGGCTGCTTCCACCGCCCGCCGCACGCGACCGAACAGGTCAAGCTGCCATGAGGACGTCAAGCCTTCATGGAACAGCACGTAATCCAGGGGGGCGCCGGGTGCAGGGGTGAGCAGAGAGAGGAAGCCGTTCGGGCTCTGCCGATTATAGGGATCTGATGATTGCCCTTCGATATGCGGCAGTCCTTGAGAGACCGCGACCTGGCGCTGCGCCACGCTCTGGACCACGCGTTCCGCCGCCGTCTTGAGGTCCAGGTTTTGGGCCACCAGCTTTTCGACAAGTGAGGACAGCTGAGCGTCCCGGAAGCTTTTCCACCAGGTTATGTCGACGGCGCCCCCGACGGTCCGGCTGGGCAAATTTTCTTCATCCGAACCCGGCCGTCTGGATTCTTCTTTTACCTCCGGATTCTGGTAGTTCGGCCCAACGGTGCAGCCGATCAGCCCGATGGCTAACGCCGGGCCGGACAGGTACCGCACAAGACGCAAAGCACGCACAAGTCAATGCCCCGTCACGCGGCCGCCTGATCTGCGTTGTTCGTCCACGACGTCCTCCAGTCCCGTATGGATGGTGGTCTCGACTGACAATCCCACGCGCAGGAGCTTAGCCAAAGGTTGCCCGGGCGTCACCACGATCTTGACCGGCAGCCGTTGCACGATCTTGGTAAAATTGCCGGTGGCATTGTTGGGCGCGATGGGTGCAAAGGCGGCACCGGAGGCCGGCGGGACGTTGACTACTGTTCCCTTGAGGTCGATATTGTAGGCGTCCACATGGATGGTTACGGGCTGGCCGCCGCGAACGTGCAGCAGATCCACTTCGCGATAGTTTGCTTCGATATAGACCTGGGCGAGCGGCACAACGGTCATCAACGTCGTGCCGGGGTTGACATAATTGCCGACCTGCACGGACCGCTCGCCCACCATGCCGTCGATCGGCGCCCTGATCTGCGTATAGGACAGATTGAGCCTGGCCTGGTCAAGTTGAGCCTCATCGGCCCTGACGACAGCCTCCGCCGCGGACCTCTGGGCCCTGAGCACGTCCAATTGCTGGCGCGCCGCATCGAGCGAAGCTTCAGCGCTATCCAGCGAGGCTTGATCTTGCGCAAGCGTGGTGTCGGCCTGCTGGTGTTCCTGCGTTGAGCCGGCTCCCGTCGTGGCGAGGTTACCGTAGCGGCGGGCGTTGTCTTGCGCAAAAGTGAGCCTGGCACGCGCGGACGCAACGGCAGCCTGCTGCTCTTCTATGATCGAGGGCTGGCGTGCCAGGGTCGCGGAGATTTCATCGAAGCGCGATTTGTCGCGTGCGACCGCCGCCTGCGCGGAAGCCAAGGCGGTCTCATTGTCGCGCGGGTCGAGAGTTGCGAGTACTTGTCCAACCTTGACGATGTCGTCGTCGTCAACCGCCACCGTGGCAACCTGACCGGAGATGCGCGGTGCTATCGTGGCGTAGTGGACCATCACATAAGCATCGTCGGTCCATATGTCCGGGCGTGGCCGGAAAATCATGTAGAGGACCACCGCGGCGAAGATCGCCACGACGAGTCCGGCCAGAACCAAGGGCCAGCGTGGCCGAGGTGCGGGCAGCGTATCGGGCCCCTCCCGGTCATGCGACGTTCCCTCCCTCTGTCGAGGTCGATCGTCGTTTTCGCGCGTCGGGGCCGGGTCCGGCATTTCGCTCCGCGTCGGCTCGGCGGGCTGCATCTCAGGTTCGGCTATATTCTTTGCCATGCGGGTTCCTATTGCCTTGCAAAGACGATACGCGGCGGGAGAGTGCGGACCGGCAACGTCATTACCACGACCATCAAGAACACGGTCAGGGCTCCGAGGATCAGGAAGGTGTCGCTGGTCGATAAAATCGCTACCTGCTGCTCCACGGCGTGGCGAAAGGCTTCCAGGCTGCCCGGCGCGCGAGGCTGGCCGACTGATGTCAATGGCGGCGGATACTGGGGCAGCACGCCATTACTCTGGATCACCCGCCAGCGGTCCTGGCCGACCTGATCGACAATGCGGTCGTAATGCAACGCGCTGCGCCAGCGATCAATCAACGCCAGGAACCAGACGCCCGTTGCCTCGGCAACTGCGCGCGGTGTGTTGACCAGTGCGGACGCGTAAGGGCCTTCCTCCGGGCCGGTGACGGTATTGGTGGCCATCATCAGCAGGGGCATGATCACCATCGGCTGACCGATCGCCTGAAGCAACTGCCAAAAATAGAATTGATCCCGGTTCCAATAGACAGTGAGGAAAGACGAACCGACGCAGGATGCGAGGATCAACCCCAGCCCCACCAGGCTGACGACGCGCGAATCGACCCGTTTGTAATCCAACAACAGCGCCATGGCAGGCAGCATCACGATTTGCGCCGCCGCGATCTCCAGCGTGATCAGGTTGGATTGCAGCGGCCTGTAACCCTGAACTTCCTGCAGATATCGCAAGGGCACGGTCGAGCCCGATTGGCCGATGACCAGAAAAATGAACAAGCCAAGCGCGCCGTAGGCGAAGTTTCGCCGCCTGAGCATCTGCAGCTTCAGAAGCGGCAAAGGGTGGAACCACTCATTGACCAGCAGCAACGGGATGGCAATGGCGCTCACCAGAGCCAGAACGCTTATCAGCCTCGAGTTGAACCAGTCCAGCCGGTCGCCCTGATACAACATGGTGCTCATGGCGCCGGTCCCAATTACCAGAAGCACCGCACCGCGCCAGTCCAGTATTCGGAACCGCTCATATTTCGGCTGATCCTGAGGCAGACAATACCAGACGATAACAGCAGCCAGAGAGCAAAGCGGGATCGTCTGCAAGAACACGAAACGCCAATCCACCATATCCGTCCAAAGCGCGGCCACCGTCGCGGCCAGCGCGGGCGTAAAGGTCGCGGTCAAGGAGTAGACGGCCAGGCCGTAGAGCCGAATATTCGGCGTAAGAACGCGAAGAGCCGTGGTCATCAAGAGAGGGATGATCAGACCTCCCGCGAGGCCCTGGAACAGCCGTAGAACATAGATCGTCTCGATGTTCGGGCTGAACGGAATCAGCACGCTCGAGGCCCCGCACAGCGCGATCGAAAAAAGCGTCCAGCGCCTCAATGTGAAGGTCACCAGCAGCCAGGGCGAGATCGCCATGCCGACGATCTGGGCCGAGACGTACAGGCTTTCGATCCACGTTCCGGGATCGTGGCTGATCCCGAGCGCCCCACGGATGTCGACGAGCGCGACGGCTGTCACCTGATCGTTGAATTCGGACGCCATGGCAGCGATCAGGACGCCGCCAAGGCCAATTAATGGTTTAATATCTACCAAGTCCCCTACTCTCTACACACTGATCTGGAGAACCAATTTGTACTAGCCGAGGCGCTCATCATCAACGGAAAGCACTGCGATCATGGCTCTGAACCCGGTCACGATGGACACGATGCCGTCGGCGCAACTGAATATCGGCTGGGCATTCGGCATTAGTGTTCCAGCTCTTTTGGGAATTGTTTTGATCCCTATGAGCAGGATGACCTGCGCTGCAACAGAATTCGATTAAAAAAAATGCGAATCCTTGTCCGCGAGAACATCGGCTTTCACGTTGCCGAACGTCGTCCCCGGCTTGTGCTTGATACCGTCATGGAAGGCCTGGATGATCTCTTCCTTGAAACGCGCAGGACGCGGATGTGCATGCACCACCGCCTCGCGCTCCACGCTGCTGTACTCGGCATAACCTAACCCCAGCACATCCATTTCAACGCCGGCCGTCACCGGAGCCACGACCGGGTGCATGTGCTGCGGTATGCCCGGTGTCGTGTGCAAGGCGATCGCGGTCCAGACGTATCGATATCTTGTTGCGCGATGCCGTGGCTTCGCAGGAAATCATGAGCGACATTCGCGCCGTCAACTTCGAAGCGCTCATCCACGCCGCTGTGCTAATGGGTCAAGCCCATGTCGTGAAACTTCGCGCCTGCATAAAGCAATTCGGGATCGAATCTCAATCCACGGCGCTTGCCTGCCAAGGCTCCCCAATAATAGACGCGGCTCGAATGCTGAAACGGCAGCGGGGATTCGGTGTCTCGCACCAATTCCGTTATTGCGCGAACGAGCCTGCTGTCGGGAATTCTGGGTTCTGGAAGATGGACATTGCTTGCAAGGTTGAGATTCATTCCACGTCTCCAAGTGAAGTAGGTTCGCAGGCCGCCGAAACCACTAAATTTTGCTTTAAGCCGCGCTTCGGTTTTGGGCATGCTTCCTCGACAAAACATCTTGCCTCTATGAGCAACAGGCCGGCGCGGCTCTCGTCATCGTCGAGCCATATTCCGGCCCCGATGAAGATATGGTCGGCGTCTGTTTTGGATTGACGGGCAGGAGCAAACATAACCTAATCAAATGGCTAAAGTAGTCCGCCTGGCAGGAGGTCCTCGTGAAGGAGCTTTTGGACTACGTATTCTCGCCGCTGAGAGACGGAGACATCGCTCTCTACCGGGGCTCCGGCAACGGCCTGGCGCCAATTCTGCTCGTTGCCGCGGAAGAAACGTCGCTCGGTGCCGTCGAACGGCTCGATCACGAATATGCGCTGAAAGCCGAGCTTGACCGTGACTGGGCCGTGCGCCCCGTCACACTGACGCATCACGATGGCCGCATGACGCTGGTGCTTGAGGATCCTGGCGGCACGCCGGTCGATCGACTGCTTGGCCGCCCCCTGGACGTATCGCACTTCCTGCGCATCGCGATCCCTCTCGCGGGGGCGCTCCGCCGGGTGCATGAGCGAGGCCTTATCCACAAGGACATCAAGCCGGCAAATATCCTGGTGGACGCGGCAAGCGGCGGCGTGTGGCTGACAGGATTTGGCATTGCCTCGCGTCTGCCGCGCGAGCACCAGGCCCCCGCGCCGCCGGAGGTGATCGCCGGCACGCTCGCCTACATGGCGCCGGAACAAACCGGCAGGATGAACCGCTCGGTGGATTCCCGCAGCGATCTCTATGCGCTGGGTGTCACCTTTTACGAAATGTTGACGGGGCAGCTGCCCTTCGCCGCCGCCGATCCGATGGAGTGGGTGCACTGCCATATCGCACGCCAACCTGTGCCGCCCCACGAGCGGGTCGCGAGTGTACCGGGACCACTCTCGGCCATCGTGATGAAGCTCCTCGCCAAGACCGCCGAGGAGCGCTACCAGACCGCCGCCGGCGTCGAGGCCGATCTCCGCCGCTGCCTGGCGGAATGGGAGACGACCGGTAGCATCGCGCCCTTTCCGCTGGGCACAAACGACGCTTCGGACCGGTTGCTGATCCCGGAGAAGCTCTACGGCCGGGAGCGCGAGATCGACACGCTGCTCGCTTCCTTTGACCGTGTCGTGGCCACGGGTACGCCCGAACTGGTGCTGGTCTCCGGCTATTCCGGCATCGGCAAATCGTCGGTGGTGAACGAGCTGCACAAGGCGCTGGTACCGCCGCGTGGCCTGTTCGCGTCCGGCAAGTTCGACCAGTACAAGCGCGACATCCCCTACGCCACCCTGGCGCAAGCCTTCCAGAGCCTTGTCCGCTCGCTCCTAGGCCAGAGCGAGGCGGAGCTTGGCCGCTGGCGAACCACCCTGAGCGAGGCGCTGGGCCCAAATGGTCAGCTCATGGTCAACCTCGTTCCCGAGCTGGAGCTCGTGATCGGGAAACAGCCACCGGTCGCGGAGCTGCCGCCGCAGGACGCGCAGAAACGGTTCCAGATGGTGTTCCGGCGCTTCCTCGCGGTGTTCGCGTGCAAGGAGCACCCGCTCGCGCTGTTCCTCGATGACTTGCAATGGCTGGATAGAGCAACACTCGACCTGCTCGAGCATCTGGTCACGCACCCGGAAGTACGACACCTGCTGCTGGTCGGCGCCTACCGGGACAACGAGGTCGGCCTCGCGCACCCGCTTCTGCGCACGCTGGAGACGATCCGCAAAGCCGATGCGAGAGTGCATGAGATCGTGCTGGCCCCCCTCGAACTCGACGATGTCGGCCGGCTTATCGCCGATGCGCTGCATTGCGAACCGGAGCACGCGCGGCCATTGGCGGAGCTGGTCCAGAAGAAGACCGCCGGCAATCCGTTCTTCGCGATCCAGTTCATCACGGCGCTGGACGAAGAGGGGCTGCTCGCGTTCGACCCGGTTACGGGAGCCTGGCGCTGGGACATGGATCGCATCCGCGCCAAGGGCATCACTGACAACGTGGTGGATCTCATGACGGGCAGGCTTGGCCGCCTTCCCGCCGGCGCACTGCAGATCATGAAATGTCTCGCCTGCCTGGGGAACAGTGCCAAAATCTCGGCACTAGGAATGGTCGTCGGGCAGGCCGAGGAGGAAATTCATGCGGTGTTGGTGGAGGCCGTGCGCACGGGGCTGATCTTCCGTCTGGCAAGCGGCTATGCGTTTGCTCATGACCGCGTTCGGGAGGCGACTTATGCGCTGATCTCCGAAGACGAGCGGGCGGCTTCCCACCTGCATATCGGCCGAGCACTGGCGTCAGGAACCCCTTCGGAGGAGCTTGAAGAGAAAATTTTTGAGATCGTCAATCAATTCGACCTGGCGACGGCGCTGATCGGGACGGCCGAGGAACGGGAGCAGGTCGCCGAGTTGAACCTCATTGCCGGCAAGCGCGCCAGATCCTCCATGGCCTATGCGTCGGCACTGACCTATCTCGCCGCCGGCTGCGCGCTACTCGCGAAGGACAGCCGGAAGCAACGGTACGATCTCGCCTTCGCCCTCGCGTTTCAACGCGCAGAGTGCGAGTTCCTGACCGGCGACCTGGCGGCGGCGGAAGAAGGGCTCCTGCAGCTTTGGTCTCGCGCCGAAAGTCTCGTCGACAAGGCCGCCGTGACGCGCTTGCGGCTCGACCTGTACACGACGTTGCATCGGAGCGACCGCGCTGTTGAGATATGTCTGGACTACCTTCGTCGCGTCGACATCGACTGGTCCCCGCATCCGACGAGCAACGAGGTCCTGCTCGAATACGAACGGATGTGGCGGCAACTCGGGACCCGCTCGATCGAGGATCTCGCCGACCTGCCTCCAATTGACGATCCGGAATGCCGGGCAACCCTCGACGTGCTCACGTCGCTCCAGGCACCGGCACGGTTCACCGACCAGAACCTGCCTCGCCTCGTCGCCGGCCGCATGGCGAACTTCAGCCTCGAGCAAGGAAACAGCGACGCATCGTCCCTGGGCTACGTCTGGGTCGGCCAGTTGCTGACCCGTTTCGGGGAGTTCGAGGCGGGGTTCCGCTTCGGCAAGCTCGGTCTCAATCTGGTGCATGAACGTGGCATGGACCGCTTCAGGGCCCGCGTGTACCTCGTGTTCGGGCATTCGATCAGTCCCTGGAACAGTCAGCTGCGCAGCGGCGTCGAGTGGCTGCGGCGTGCTTTCGATGCCGGCGAGCAAACCGGCGATCTCACTTTTGCGGCCTACGCCAGCAATTCCCTGATCACCCTCCGCCTTGCCGCCAGTGATACTCTCGGCGATGTGCAGCGGGAAGCCGATAGCGCGCTTGCGTTCGTCCGGAAGTCGGGTTTCGGTCTCGTCGCCGATATGATGACCGGGTCGCTGCGGCTCATCCGTACGCTCCGCGGGCTGACCGCGGAATTCGGATGGTTCGATGATGAGGAGTTCGACGAGAGCCGATTCGAGCACCACCTTGAGGCAAATCCACGGTCCGCGATCGCCGCCTGCTGGTATTGGATCCGCAAGCTGCAAGCGCGCTTTCACGCGGGCGAATGGGCTGCTGCCGCCGCGGCCGCATCGAACGCGGAACAACTTCTCTGGACATCGCAATCCAATTTCGAGGAGGCCGAATACCATTTCTACGGGGCGCTCGCGAGGGCCGCGCACGACGGCGCGGCATCCGCCGAGGACCGGCCGCGCCATCTGCAGGTGCTCCTCGCCCATCACGCGCAGCTCGCGCGCTGGGCGGAAAATTGCCCCCAGAATTTCAAGAGCCGCGCCGCACTGGTCGGTGCCGAGATAGCCCGCCTCGAAGGCCGGGAGCTCGACGCCGAGAATCTTTACGAAGAGGCGATCCGATCGTCGCGTGCCAACGGCTTGGTCCATGAGGAGGGCCTGGCCCATGAGGTGGCTGCGCGGTTCTACGCCGCGCGCGGCTTCGAGGCGATCGCTCATCTCTATTTGAGCAATGCAAGGAACTGTTATCTCCGCTGGGGGGCCCACGGCAAGGTGCGGCAACTCGAACAGCTTCATCCGCATCTCCGCGACGCAGCAGTTCCTGCTTCTCCCATCACTACCATTGGCGCGGCCGTCGAACACCTCGACCTCGGGACCGTGCTCAAGGCCGCGCAGGCGGTCTCCGGCGAGATCGAACTCGGCAAGCTCATCGAGATGCTCCTGCGGCTCGCGGTCGAGCATGCCGGCGCCGAGCGTGGCTTGCTCATCCTGTTCCCGGGCGACGAACCACGGATCGCGGCGGAAGCGATGACCGGCCGTGGCCAGGTCGAGGTCACGCTGCGCCAGACCGCCTTGTCACCAGCCGAGCTTCCCGAATCCGTACTCCACACCGTGACAAGGACACGGAGAAGCGTGATCCTTGATGACGCCTCGGTGCAGAATCCGTTCTCGTCGGATGAGTATATCTGCCGGAAGCACGCGCGGTCGGTGCTCTGCCTGCCGCTGGTGAAGCAGGCCAAGCTGATCGGGGCGCTCTATCTCGAGAACAAGCTGGCATCGCACGTGTTCACGCCCGCCCGGATCTCGGTACTGGAATTGCTGGCGTCGCAAGCGGCGATCTCGCTGGAGAACGCTCGTCTGTATAACGATCTCCAGGAGCGTGAGGCCAGGATACGGCACCTCGTCGATTCGAACATCGTCGGGATCGTGATCTGGGATGTTCAGGGCCGGATCACAGATGCCAACCAGGCCTTTCTCGATTTGGTCGGATATGCCCAGGAAGATCTCATCTCGGGTCGGCTGCGATGGAGAGAGCTGACGCCGGCCGAATGGCGCGACGCCGACGACCAGGCCTTGGCAGAGCTGAAGGCGGCTGGAACCGTCCAACCGCGTGAGAAAGAGTACCTTCGCAAAGACGGCAGCCGCGTGCCGGTTCTGGTCGGTGCGACGACGTTCGGCGGCCGCCGAGACGAGGGCGTTGCCTTCGTGCTCGATCTGACGGAGCGCAAGCGCGTCGATGAGGCGTTGCGCGACACGCAAACGAACCTGGCCCACGTCATGCGCATAACAATGTTGGGGGAACTGACCGCCTCGATCGCTCATGAAGTGAGTCAGCCGCTCGCCGCCGTCATGGCAAATGCAGAGGCCTGTCTAAGCTGGCTCGACCGCGGAACTCCCGATCTGGACGCCGCACGCCGCTCGGTCGAATGGATTATCGGCGACGGCAACCGGGCGAGCGAGGTGATCCGGCGCGTAAGGGCGTTGGCGAAAAAGGCCAGCATTGAGAAGATTCCGCTCGACATCAATGACGTCGTCAGGGAGGTCATCGCGCTCGTGCAGCGTGAGTTGATCAGCCACCAGGTGTCGCTGCAAATGGAGTTGGCACCGGCTCTTTCCATGATCCAGGGTGATCGGGTCCAATTGCAGCAGGTGATTATCAACCTGGTGATGAATGGTATTGAAGCCATGCAAGCGATCACGGATCGCCCGCGCGAACTGCTGATCCGATCCCGCCAGGACGACGCGCACCAGGTGCTCATAAGTGTGGCGGATTGCGGCGTCGGGATCTCCGCCGAGAATGCGGACCGGCTCTTCAACGCCTTCTTCACCACCAAATCCAGCGGCATGGGTATCGGACTCTCGATCTGCCGTTCCATCATGGAAACTCACAACGGCCAGCTGTGGGCCACGACAAACGTACCCCACGGTGCCACGTTTCAGTTCACCCTGCCGGTGAGCGCAGACACCGCGTCGTGAGGCGCGCCCGCAAGCCGTTCAAGAAGGCGGCTCGGCCGCTGCGGCAAGGCATCGCCGCTGCCCCGCTGGCTTCATGGTTCGAGACGCGCGAAGTCGCGCTCCTCCCCATGAGGCTGAGACCTCATCCCCGGACCAGCGCATTCGCGCTCACTCGGGAGCAGCATCGCCAACGGGTCGCGCGAATCCGCGCTCGATGCAGGCAGCGGCGCTGTTTTGCGGGATTTGACGTCAGTTGCCTTTTCGACCAAAGCAGGCAAGCTCTCCTTGTGACCTGCGAGGTTACTCGCTTATCGATCGCCAATGATCGGGGTCACCGCCTGGAAGGGACCGAGGAATGCACACCAACTATCTGGCTTTGGCCATTGTCCTTGGATACATGGTCAGTCTCGGCCTCTTCACGACCGTCGTCCAGCGGTCCGTCACCACGACGACGACCTTTACGTCGGGCACCAGCGGCCATTCGGGAATCCCCGCCGTTCTGGTCGGCCTGATGTTGATGTCCGAATTCATCGGGACCTCGGCGAGCGTCGGCACCGCCCAGGAAGCGTACGGATTTGGCATCTCCGCCTCATGGAACATCATCGCGCTCGGCGCAGGTTTTTTGTTCTATGCCTATTTTCTCGCCGGGAAATACAAGGCGTCGGGGCACAACACGATCTCCGCGGTGTTTGCCGAGGTCTACGGACCGCAGACCAGGATCGCCACGTCGCTGGTGATGATCTTCGCGCTGCAGATCGTCGCGGTCGCGCTGTACGCGGGCGGCGGCGCGATATTGAGTGCGCTCCTCGCCGTTGATCGGACGCTTGCCACCATCATCTGCGGCATCGTCGCCGTTCTCTACGTCTTTATGGGTGGAATGAGATCCGTCGTTTACACCAACATCATCCATTCGCTCATGAAATACATCGGCATCGGCGTCGCATTGTATTTCGGCCTCGCAAAAGTCGGTGGTTTTCGGGAGCTGCAGGCTCGTCTTCCCGACGATATGTTTTCCTGGACCAACGTCGGCTGGGGCCAGATCCTGGCCTGGTTCATCGCTGGCGTCGGTGCTACTTTCTCGACGCAATATGTCATTCAAGCCATTAACACGGTTGAGACTCCGCGTAAGGCGAAAGCCGCAAGCCTGTACACCGCGCTGCTATTGGTGCCGTTCGGCATCGCGACCGCGCTGATCGGCATGTGTTCCCTCGCGCTGTTCCCCGGCATCAAATCCATCAACGCATTCTCTGCCCTGATCGCGGATATGGATGGTGTGACGGCGGGCGTGGTCGCGGCGGGACTGGCGGCCTCGCTGTTCGGCACCATTGCCGCGATCAGCGTTTCAACCGCGACGCTGCTCTATAAGGATTTCTACACCCGGTTCGTGACCAGGGACGGCGATGAGACGCGATCGCTGAATTTCATTCGCATCACCACGATCATCGTCGGCCTGCTTCCGATCGCGCTGGCGATCTACACGCCGAACATTCTGCAGATGACGTTCCTGGCCAAGGCGATCAGGGCATCGCTTTCGGTACTGGTGCTGCTGGTGTTCTACGCGCCGTGGTTCGGCACCAGAACCGGAGCGCTGTTCAGCATCCTGGGCTCGCTGGTCGCCACCATCGCGTGGTTCATGATGGGCAATCCGTTCGGTATCGACGACGCCTATGTGGCACTGGTGGTCCCGCTCATCATCATGGGCCTCAGTTCGATGGCGGAGCGCCTCCGGACCGGCAGGATCACGCGTCGGCCTGCCGCAGCCACTCGATCGGCGCCGGACTAGGCGCTGCCGGTCGTGCCCATTGGGCGAGGAAGCGCCGGAACTCTCACAGCGTCTCTTGCTTGTGTCCGCATTGCTTGCAGGCGAATTTTACCCGCGTAGCGCCTTTTTCGGCCGAGATGCGGTTTGGCGCGCCGCATTTGCCGCACACCGCCTCGATGCGGGTATTGCCCTGCTTGATGACAATATTTTTGCGTTCCATGGTTTCGCGGATCAGGCGCTCGGCCTCTTCCCGCATCGACTGCTTCGACATTCGCCCGTACCCTGCCCTCAACAACGCCACCGAGGCGGCGTTATAACACGCGCATCGCGCCTTGCGAACAAGGCTGATTCATTTTGCAACAAGCAGGTGCCTGTTTACCGAGCCTGGGATGACCGGAATTCGGTTGGCGCATACCGGAGCAGGATGGTTTTGAATTGAATCGACGTAGACGTGAGGCTCACGTCGCCCCGCAAGCGGGGCGAGGGAGGAATCAGGTCTCGATGATGACGTAGCTCTCCTCGATGTGCCCCGGGAAGGTCTCGGTCACATAGGGGCCTTTGTTGACGCAATGGATGATCGACTTGCGATTCCCACGCAGAGGTTGTAGCTCCGAGGGACATTGGGTTGAGCGGAAAGCGCGACGGACGATGGGTGAAACGCAAGAGGCCTCGTTGCAAACGCAACAAGGCCGCGGTGTGGTAGGCATCTATCGCAAGCATGTCCTGCGGCGCATTCTCGCCGCGATCATATTGCCAGCCATCATTCTCCTGCTGGCGGCCGCGATCGGCCTGATCCTGCTGAACAATATCGGAGCGCTTCCCGCTAGCAAGATCGCGGGCTCCATCGCTCTCGGCGGCTTGGCGCTGGTTCTGCTGTGGCTGCTCGCGAACGAACTGACCTACCAGATTATGCTGACCGACGACGCGATTGCCGCGTCGCGCTGGGGGTGGGCCCGCAAATTGGCTTACACCGAAATCGCCGGCCGGCGCGAATTCCGTAGCCGGGGACGGCGCTGGTTGACGATCGTTCCGACCGATCCGCGAGCCAAGCCGCTGCGGCTGGCTTTAGGACTCTTCACCGATGCATATTTTGAGACCTGGATTGCCCAGCTGCGCGATCTCAACGCTGAGGACCTGAGGGCTTCCGAAGCCGAGATTGCCGGTGATCCCAGTTACGGCGCAACACCGCAAGAGAGACTCGCCCGGCTCGCCCGCGCGCGCACCATCATGAAATGGGTGAACGTGGCGGCCGTTTTTGTCTCCGTCTGGTGCATCATCGCGCCGTGGCCCTATCTCGCTGCGATTGGCGCTACCGCGATCCTTCCCGCTCTTGCCTCGATCGTTGTCGCAGCTTCAGGCGGACTGGTGCGCTTCGCACGGTCACAAACCGAGGCTTATGCGGGGGCGGGGGCTGTCCCGTTTTTCTGCGCCTTCGCGCTGGCGCTGCGCGCGCATTGGGATGTCTACCTCGTCGATTGGGGCCTTGCTCTGAAGACCGGTGGCGTCGTGGGCCTCGTCCTGCTGGCCATCGCCGCGCTCGTCGATCGCAGCTTGGCCCGGCGCACGCCAGCTCTCGGGATCGCGGCGGTCGTCGCTATCACCTATGGCGTCGCGGTACTGGTGCTCGCCGATGTTCACTTCGACCGCTCTACGGGCCAGGACTTTCAGAGCCGGATCCTCGGCTCCCGTGTCAGCCGTGGCAAGGCTACCAGTTACTTCGTCAAGCTCGCGCCGTGGGGACCTTCGCAAAGCGCCGACGAAATCCTGGTCTCCCGGACCATGTTCAATCGGCTGGTGCCCGGCGCATCCGCGTGCATCCGTATGTTTGAGGGCGCGTTCAGCATCCGGTGGTTCGCCGTTAGCGTCTGCCCGCCGGGAGCGTCAAATGCCCCAGGCGCCTTTAACAGATTTGATCAAGTCGCGCCGGGAACCGACCTGGTCGGGCCACCGCCGTTTCCATGTCCTCCGGGGCAGCAGCCGGTCATCACGGGATCGCTGCTGTCACTCGTCTGCCGCGAGCGATAGTGTCGGCAGCGGCTGACAGACCTGTTCTCGTGCAACAATTATGCCGTCAAAT
>Ga0210396_10001955_pt1 | contig 21329 bp, 16 predicted proteins | sample IncBWH17OmetaG_FD_155466 | JGI IMG/M metagenome (GOLD analysis project Ga0210396, IMG submission 155466) | Forest soil microbial communities from Barre Woods Harvard Forest LTER site, Petersham, Massachusetts, United States - Inc-BW-H-17-O ... | reverse complement strand
CTTTATCTTCCTGGAGGTTGAGGAAGCAGCTTCACTTCAAAAGTTCCACTCGCATGTGTCGCCATGGCCTCCCCTTTTTTGACCGCGTTTGGAACTGAAGACCGCATCTGCCCATACGCCGCAACTCCGAGACATAGCCAGACAACCACGAAGGCCCCAACTCCAGCGCGAAATCGAATCCTCATCATCCTTCCACTATGCACGGGAAGCTGGGCCCTTCGTCGAGGAAGCGCCCAGCCTCCGCCGCCCGAACCTTAAGGCGGCAGTTGCAAGGTTAAACTGAAGCCGGAAACAGATAAACGTGACAAATGCCAGTCCCGCGCCGCCATACAAACACTGCGCGAACGATCGCCAGGGTTGATGGAGATGGCTAGGCTGCACGAGAGTGTTGTGCCTGCTCCAAGCGTTTCATTGTCCGCTAAAGCATTGCCCGGTACAACCTGTGCAGCAGATCTCACCCGCCCGCCGGATCTCGACTTGCGCAGTTGCGCCTCCCAACCATGAAGGTGCGAAGGGCCCGGCAGAGTATAGAATGTTTCCTCTAAGGGAAGAAATATGAGGAACGCCTGTCTACTTCTTGTTGTCGTTTGCATGGCCGGATGCGTGTCCGCACAATCGCAGACCGGCCCGGCGAAGATTGCCGCATCGGCGGTATGGCAGGTATCGTCGCAGTTCCTCGCCACCGCCCACGCCGCCTGCGACACGTCCCACCCCGGCGACGTCGAGTGCTTGATCGACCAGATGGCGAAAGCCGGCGCCCCAGCCGACACCGTAAGCTTTACCCGCGAACTCTACAAACAGAGCCACGGCGAATTCGGCGTCATGACCGGATTCCAAAGTCAGCCTCCGGTTGCATTCGCATGGATCACCTATCCCCTGCGCGCCAACACGAACTACGGTCTTTTATTCGTGAATGGAAAACCGCCCATCCTCAACGTCGAGGATTTGAAGCTGCTCGACACAAAAACGATGGAGCAGAGTTTCCAGTTTCAGGATGTGAAGAATCAATTTCCCAATGTCAATTTGTGGCCGGGGGATCGTGACGGGAAGACCTGGCCCAACTCGCAATCGGGACCAAACGGTGGAACCCAGTTTGTGGTGGGCTACCCGCTGCGTAACGGATGCCACGCCTGCGCCAACGCCGGATCTGCTCTGTTCACCTGGAACTTTGATGCCCAGGGAAAATTCGAAGGGACAACATTCATGGGCCTGACTCCGCCACCGCTACAGTAAACATCACCGTGCAACGCCGGTCGTTCAGTTTCTGGGGATGGTTAAGCCGAAGTCACGCTCCATGCGTCGGTACCAGGTCTCGTCGTCAGCGGAATGAAAGGCGACCCATTCTTCGTCGGTCATGGATTCACGCCATTTTAGAAATGCCCCGGCATCGGGTCCGACCCGGGTGCCGCAGTTGCCAAGTCCCACTCTCGACGATATCCGGGATCTTATCCGCCACCAGCGACGGCGGCGCCGGGTTCTTGAGCGCCGCACCAAACATAAGAGCTAGGCGCCGCTGCTGAGGGTAAGGAGAACCGCCCGCAGGTTCCTCCAATCCTCTGGCCATACGCGTGTCGATGATGCCGGGCTCGACGATAGCCACCCGGACATTAAACATCTCATCTCCTGCGCCAGCGCGTCACTCAGCGCCTCCAAGGCAAACTTCGACGCGGTGTAAGGGGCTAACGGCGAAGTAGCAATACGCCCAGCGACCGAGCTCACGCTGAGGATACATCCGCTCATCCGTCTACGCATATCCGGTACAACCGCTTGGATGCAACGTAAAGGTCCAAAATAGTTTGTCTCCATCACCGCCCGGAAATCGTCAAAAGGGATCTCTTCGACCGACCCGCTCCGCTCCACTCCAGCGTTATTGATCAAGACCTCGATAAAGCCAGCTTCTTTCTGTATATTCGCGATCGATGTTTTCACCGAGCTGTCGGAGTCGACGTCCATCACTAGAACCTTGATTGGAAGTTTCTCCTGCGCAGCTCTCTCCCCTAATCCGGGCGCTCGCGAAGGGTTGCGCATCGTCGCGTACACATGGTGACCCTTCCGGCCAAGAGCCAGCGCAGTCGCCAATCCAATTCCCGTGCTAGTCCCTGTTATGAGTACCGACGCCATGGTGTGCCTGCCTTTCAGGTTGACGGCAGGCCGCAGTGTACACCCAAGACCGTCGCCAGAGCCCGCACCCGAAGCAAGCTCGACGAACTCCGAATCAGGCACATCTTCAGCGTTGCCGGAGCTATTTCTGATCCGCCTTCTTTTCCGCCGCCTTCTTCTGTACTTCTACGGTCCAGGGCGGGACGATGCCGTTCATGCGCGCGTACGCCACCAACTGCCCGAGGTGCTCGTGTGCATCCGCGACCAGAATGTACACTACGTCCCCGGCGTTCGCCTGCGGACCCAGTTTCGGCAGCAGCTTTGCAAAATCCGCGTTGCTCATACCGTTGATCGTCTTCTGCGCGAACTCCCACGACTTGTTCAATTCCTCGACGATCTTGGCTTTCTCGATCGTGGATTTTTCAAACGTCTTCCCGTCGAATCCGGCGGGTGGCGTCGCTCCCATGAGCCCCAGAATCCCATAGCGCTCGCCCGCGATGTGCAGAAACACTTCCGCGAAAGACCGCGAGTCCGCTGACGGCCGCCACGTGAATTTGTCGGCCGGAAGCGCATTCGCAAGATCCACAAACTTCTTCTGCACTGCTTGCAGATCCAACAAAGACTGTCCCTTCATGTCATAACTCGGAGCTGTGTGGTCAGTAACAGCAGCATCCGAATTCTGCGCCGAAGCCTCGATTGTCAAGACACCAGCACTCATCAAGAAAAACAATACTGCCAGCAACACTTTGTTCATGGTTTCATCCTCCTGAGAGAAGTCGCTGGTCCGCTTAGACGAGCATTCCGAGAAAACGGTCCTCCCCAGCACACAAGTTTCATAAGGATTTCGAACGCGAGGCTTCACAAGGGGACTCTCATTGTCGATCCAGTCAAAGAAGCGAAACTTGCCCTACGGCAGTTTCCTAACCGCGGTCGCGCGAGGTATCATGGTGCGCTCGTTGTAGTCTTGAAAATTGCCTTACTGGCGCCAGGTTTCACGTTCAACGCCGGCGATTTCCTCGGAGGCACATATGAGAGTAAAGAAGGTCTCTCCCTCCGCAACCACCGCTCTCATCGTCGTTGCATTCTTCCTGACAACTCTGACCAAGGCATCGGCCGGAACCGAAAAAGTCCTGGCCAACTTTCCCGGCGCACACGGCGGGCTTCAGCCCTGGGCAGGCCTGGTCTCGGATGCCGCGGGTAATTTTTATGGAGTCACCTACTACGGAGGACCGAACGGAAAAGGCGAGGTCTTCCGTGTGCGCTACAGCGCCGCGACTGGGTGGTCTGAATGCACTGCATACGGCTTCAAAGGCGGGAAGGACGGAGCCGCGCCCTATGGCGGGCTGATCTTCGATGCTGCTGGCAATCTCTATGGCACCACTTCTTCCGGTGGCTTTTACGGCGAAGGCACCGCCTTCAAACTAACCCATATCAGTGGCTGCAACTGGACCAGCTCCGTGCTTTATCAATTCGGTAAGGGCGAGGACGGCAATTACCCCGCAGCCGCATTGGTTTTCGACCACTCCGGAAGCTTGTACGGAACCACCCAGGCCGGCGGCACCCACGGATATGGAACCGTCTTCAAGCTGCAACTCACATCGGGGAAGTGGACCGAGCATGTGCTGCACAACTTCATCGGCACAGACGGGAGCTCACCTTGGGCCAGCGTGACCTTCGACTGCGCGGGAAATCTCTACGGCACGACGGCTACGGGTGGTAAATACAACTACGGTGTTGTGTTCCAGTTGTCGCCTGCGTCCGGAGGAAGATGGATCGAGCTCGTGATTCACACCTTCACCGGCGGAGCCGACGGATCGGAACCGCAAGCCGGCGTCGTCTTTGACTCCGCGGGGAATCTCTACAGTGCCTCCGTGTATGGCGGTACGCTCAGCGCCGGTAACATATTCAAACTTACCAAGCAGTCAAACCAAAGCTGGAAGGAAACGGTTCTGTACAACTTTACCGGTGGCGCAGACGGAGCGTCCCCTTGGGACACGCTCATTTTGGACTCCGCCGGCCATCTCTACGGCACCGCCTATGAAGGCGGCATCTCCTTTGGTACCGTTTTCGAGCTCTCGCGCACATCCCACGGATGGAAGGAGACCGTACTCTACACCTTCCACGGCGGAAGCACTGGCCGCTGCCCCGTTGGCGGCCTGATCCGCGATTCCGCCGGCAATCTCTACGGCACAGTTTTGAGAGGCGGCGTCGACAACCGAGGTCTAGTCTTCGAAATCATGGGAGCCGGCGCAAGCCAGTAGCTCACTGCCCGTTCCTCAGGTCGCTAACCTGGGTCCCAGCAAGGTCGAACCAATCAGTGGGGAGAGGCAAATGAAAATCCTCGACGCCGGCTCCATGATTCCCCACCTCTACAAAGAAGAACCGTGAAGCTGGCCAGCCACCTTCTCCCTCGAAAACCCCTGCGCGGGAAGCGCTGGGTTAAACCGCTTCCATCGGTTCTAGAGTTACCTGGCGCCCGAGTTGCTGGAGCCGCTTCACCAAATATCGCTTGAGACCATCGGAGTGGACGCGATCGAAGTAGTTTCCGCCAAGATCGTCGTAGTTGCTTTGGTTCTTCTGCAAGGGATAGCCAATGACTATGAGGTATGTGCCACGGCGATGACGGCTCTCTTCTTGACGCGCCTCTCGCTAAGCGTCTGAACTGCGAGGACAAGTAAGTGTTCTTGGTTCGCGCGGCAGCCCAGGCGCATTGACAAGCCATGCGGCGCAACCATGGGCTCCCTTGAGGAGTTGCACCGCGCAACGTTTGCCGGCACTCTCGTGATTGCCTGGGCACAACGCGTCCCAACTGGCCAACTGCTAGCGGTTGGAAACTGCGCCATGTTGTCCCCTACCTCGGCCAGAAGGGCCACTCGATCGACCCCCGGTATCGTGTCCCAGCGCCACCGCTTGCGACAGCTCCGGCTTTTGTCGGCCGATGTCCTCCAGGCGTTCTTCGAGCAAAGCAATTTCGTGTTCCACAAACTGTATTTGATCCAGTAAACGCCGAAGCAGAAAGCGATGATGGGAACGGATCTTTCCTTCGAGAGCAAGTCGTAATTGGAATCTTCACGCGCAGACGACCCAGGGCGAGGGAGGCGAGGTGCCCGGGATTATCTTCCCCGGTGATGATGTCCTCCAGCATGGCCTGTCCACCCTTGCCGAGAACGTTGGTCGCCACGCTCGCTAGTTTTACGTTTGCGTCTTCCAGCACCTTCTGAATTCGACTACTAATGCGCGAGCTTCCCTGGGACAGACTGGCCGCATTCATCTCGTTGTGGCGCTATTCGCCATGTAGAACTCATCCCATCTGTTAACAACCCCTAGCGGCGCAGGCGGGATAGCCATTAGAGCAATTGTCCTACAGTGTCCACTGTATCGACGTTTTGTTCGATACCATACACAATGAGCTGTGGCAGCACAGCACAATGATCGCATCGAAGAGTTGTGCTCCAAAGTTGTGTCGGCGGCCAATGAGGAAGAACTGGCCGTAGCGATTTCTGAACTCAGGCGCGAACTGCGCCAGCACATTGATAGACTCAGAAGCATAGCGATCCCGCAGGTTCCTCTCCTCTTTTTCGATAGAGACGACAATGACGCAGCCTAAAGCCTGTCCGCTCCGGGGTGGTTTCAAATTAGGGTAGAAAATTCTCAATTGGTGCAATGGCCGCCCACAGTATTGACGCAACCGACGCCCGAGTCCGTTGCAAAGCTAACAAAGCACCATTCATTCAATGCCACCGCTACACAGGGCCCTCGTAGAGAAAAAGCGAGCAATTTTGAACAGACAGACGTCTCTCATTCTGTGAACGTCAGCGACCTATGTCTTGTCTGCTGTGCGCGTCCGCTAATCAGGGGGAGTTTGGTACGCAGATTCTCGTCCATTTCCCTGGCCTCAAGAACCTGGACACCCCTCCCGTCTGGTATTTCCTAAGCTTCCGGTCTGTCTGGATTGCGGTTTTTGGGGGTTTACCACCCCGAAAGAGAATTGGCAATACTTGCGGGAGGCACTCCGACAATTGAACCTCAATCCGTGGAGAGATCGAACGTTCTCTAGATTTTGCGTGCAACTCCTTGAAACTCAAAGATCTGGCACATGGTAAAAATTTAAATCTCTTGTTTTCTAGATTTTGCAGCCGATGGGGGTGTCCGGTCCTAAACAGTAAACTCCACCCCATCGTGGAAAAAAACGCGAGGTCAGTGCGCGGCCGTCCAGACCTGGTAAACCACGACTGCCATCATGAACAGAAGGTAGATTCGAAGCCCCCACAGCACGACCAGTTCGGGACCCTTAAGGATTCGCCGCGGGATAAAATGCTTCTTTGCCCGAACCAGTTGATCGTGTTCGAGCGACGATAAAACCATGTCTTGATCGGAGCGGGAGAAGTCTTGTGCTTCCTCTTTTCTTACCATCGTTCTCCTACTTTCCACCCAGAGCGGCAAAAATATTAGGCGCAATCACACTGATCCCGAACAGAACGCCCGCAGCGGTCAGGAGAAATACCACACCGCCGGACAGCACATTGGCCCACACCGGACTCACCAGGTCGCCCATGATTTCCTTGTCATTCACCAGCATGAAGAGAAACACCAGCGCAGGAGGCATCGCGAGAACGGCGACCACGTTGACGATCAGGACCACGTACACCAGCGGCAGTCCCGGAATGAGCACGATCGCCCCTGCCGCCACCGCGCACAGAGTCAGCACCGAGTAAAAAGACTTGCCTTGTCCCATGGGAAGGTTCAGGCTGTGGGGTTTGTGAGTGACCTCACCAAAGGCATACGCCGAAGAAGTTGAAATCGTGATCGAAGCAACAATCCCGGCCTCCACCATGCCAAGCGCAAACAGAGACGCCCCAAACCGGCCAATGATCGGCTGCAGAGCTTGCGCAAACTCAGCCGCTTGAAAATTATCGGCGCTCATCTGATGAGCAAACAACGGCGCCGTCGCGAGGATCGTAGCTATCGCAGCGGCAGCCGCCAACGTGGCTCCTAATACGGTGTCAATGCGGCCGAAGCGAATGTCTTTTGTGGTGAGTCCCTTGTCGACGGTCGCGCTCTGCTGAAAGAAAAGCATCCAGGGGGTGACCGTCGCGCCAATGTCAGCCAGCACGATCAGCAGCGTGTCCTTATTGAAACCGGGAAGCGGTTGCCAGCTAATAAATGCATGGCCCACCGCATGCCAGTTCGGATGCGCCATGAGCGCAACCGGAATGAAGACAAGGTTGAACACGGCGGCCGCGAGAGTAATCCGCTCCCAGGTCCAATAGCGATGGCTGACCAGCGCCGCGTACAGGATGACCAGCGCAATGAGGACTGCCATCCACGGAGGCACGCCAAAGAAGCCGAGGCCAGCGCGTATGGCAATGAACTCCGTGATGAGAGTGAGAAAATTTCCGATAGCCAGGTCGATCATCGAAAACCATCCCCAGAACGGCCCGAAGCGGTCGAAGATCAGTTCGGCGTGTCCGCGATGGGTCGCGGCGCCGAGTCGCACGGTCATCTCCTGGACAACAATGGCCATGCCAAACGTGAGAGCCACAAAAGGAATGAAGAATCCGATGCCAAATTTCGCGCCGGTCGCGGCGTAGGAGAGCATGCTCGGGCCGTCGTTCTCACCCAGCATGACCAGAACGCCGGGCCCGACCAGCAACCACAGCAGCCGCGCCCCCGAAAAAAAGCCGCGCTTGGCACGCGCTTCGGACACGCGGACGCGATCATGCGCCCGGTCCACGTCTTCGTGGGTGATGACGACGACTTCGTCTTCGCCGGCAATGCGCGTTGTCTGAGGGGGTCGTGAACCTACGCTCATGGGTCGAATCGGTTAGCGTAAGTATACAGCAACAAGTAAACTATGGTTAATTCAAGAGAGAAATGGCTGATCGCGACTGATCAAGAGGAATGGGGAGAAACGCGCTGCGATTTACCCGGCTCGGCGGTGACCCAGACTCGCTCTGCCGCCGAGCGCCCGAGAGCGACGGTTCCAGCATCAGTGGCGAGGGTCAGCGTTTGATCGTAATTGCGTCCCGCAACGTGCACCCGCGCACCCGGACGGACTCCGCGACCTTCCAGGAATTCCAGCAAATGCCGGTCGCGCTCGTAGATGCCGCTGACGACATAATTCTTTCCCGCGTCAGCGTGAGCGAGCAGCACAAGGCCTCGTCGTCGTCGGCTCCCGGGACTTTCGAGTTCGCTCAGATTGCCGTGAGGGCAGGCGCCGCCGCGGCCCAGTTTGGCCAGCAGCCGCGCTTCAAAGTCGGGCGAGACCGCATGTTCCAGACGCTCAGCTTCGTCGTGCACCCGATACCACTCCATGCCGAAGATCTCAGCCAGCATACGTTCGATGAGGTGATGGCGAAGCGTCAATTTGCGCGCGATCTTGCGTCCGGCAGAAGTCAGTCCGACATGGCCGTCGCCCTGCACCTTGACCAGCCCGTCCTTTTTCAACCGGCGCAGAGCCATAGTGACCGCGGGTGGCGACACCGACAGCCAGTGCGCCAGCGTAGCCGAAATCACGGTCTCGCCTTCGCTCTCGGCCTCGAGGATTGCCTTGAGGTAGTCTTCCTTGGAGACGGTGATCATTTGGGGAGATTATACGACTTAAGCATGGTTAACTGGCGAGCTGGGATAGAAGCTCGAATTTCATGGTTTGACATCATCTGCTCCGCCCCCTAACCTTGTTTATCCCGAACTATGAAAGTTCTCGTTATCGGCGGCGGTGGACGCGAGCATGCGCTGGTTTGGAAGCTGCACCAGTCGCCACGGGTTTCGCAGGTCTATTGCGCGCCGGGGAATGCTGGCATTGCTGCGGAGGCCGAGTGTCTGCCCGCCGACGCTAAGAATCTCGAGTCGTTGCTCGCGCTGGCGGCGCGGATCAAGCCAGACCTGACGATCATCGGTCCAGAGCTACCGTTGCAACTGGGCGTGGTGGATGAATTTACCCATCACGGATATCGCATTTTCGGTCCTACTCAGGCGGCGGCGCGACTGGAATCCAGTAAGAGTTTTGCCAAGGAATTCATGCAACGCTATCACATCCCAACGGCGCACTACGCCATTTGCGACAGCCCGGAGGATGTTAGCGATGCATTGCCCCACTTCCATATGCCGGTGGTGGTGAAGGCGGACGGATTGGCCGCAGGCAAGGGCGTCGTGATCTGCAAGAGCAAAGAAGAGGCTTCTTCCGTGGCGGCGGAGATGCTCAGCGGGAAGATGCTGGGCGAGGCGGGATCCCGCGTGGTGATCGAGGAGTGCCTGAAAGGTGAAGAGCTCTCTTTTCTGGTGCTGAGCGATGGCGAACGCGTGGCTGCGCTGGCCGCGGCGCAGGATCACAAGCGAGTGGGCGAGGGCGATACGGGTGCGAACACGGGCGGCATGGGCGCTTATTCCACTGAGGTGATGGTGGACGCGCAAATGCAGAACTGGCTGCTGCAGCACATCGCGCGTCCGGTGGTGGCCGGGATGAAGGCGGAAGGCGCGGAGTATAAGGGCGTCCTCTACTGCGGCCTGATGATGACGGCTCGCGGGCCGATGGTACTCGAGTTCAACTGCCGCTTCGGCGATCCCGAGACGCAGCCCGTTCTTGTGCGCCTGGAAAGTGATTTGGTGGAGGCGCTGGAAGCTTCGATTGATGGCCGGGTCAGCGAGGGGGACTTTCGCTGGTCGGCGGATGCTTCGGTTTGCGTGGTCATGGCTTCGGGAGGGTATCCGGGCACTTTCGAGATGGGCAAGAAAATCAGCGGGCTCGAAGATGCCGAAAGAATTGCGGGGGTGAAAGTCTTCCACGCGGGTACAACGAAACACGACGACGCTTACTTTACCGCGGGTGGGCGAGTGTTAGGCATTACGGCCCGAGCGGCCAGTCTCGGCACAGCGGTTGAGCGCGCTTACGAAGCGGCGGCGAAGATCGGCTTCGGGGGCGCGTACTATCGCAAGGACATTGCGGCACGGGCGTTGAAGAAGTAGTTCACCGCGGATTTACTGGTTCAATACGCGGGCGGGGGCGCCCGCGGGACAGCCGCCGAGACGGCGACGCTACAAGAGGACATCATGAGCAAACCGCAGGTTTCGATTGTGATGGGCAGCGATTCCGACCTTGACATCATGCGCGAGGCCGCCAAGGCGCTCGAGGATTTCGGGATTGCATATGAAATCGATGTAACCTCGGCACACCGGTCTCCGGAGCGCACGGCGGACTTTGCACGTAAGGCTGTGGGCCGCGGGATTCGGGTGATTATTGCGGGAGCGGGCGGGGCGGCCCATCTGGCTGGAGTGATTGCCGCACATACGACTCTGCCGGTGATTGGCGTTCCCATTTCCTCGACGCCGCTGAACGGGATGGATTCTCTGCTCGCGACCGTGCAGATGCCCGCAGGCATTCCGGTCGCTACCGTAGCCATCGGGAAAGCCGGCGCTACCAACGCGGGAATTCTGGCGGCGCAAATCCTGGGGCTTTCGAGTGAATCCCTGGCTAGGAAACTGGAGGCTTTGAAGGAAACGCTGGCCAATAGTGTCGAAGAGAAGTCACGAAAGCTGAAGATCACGCTCGGTACTTAGCGTGGGGTCTCGCGGCGTGGCTCGGTGAGATCTGAGCATGAGTGCGGGAAGCAAAATGCAGAGATCCTTGGCTTCGCTCAGGATGACATCGGATTTTCTGAACTCGCGACAGCTTGGGCTGGTTGAACTGGGGTGCGCGTGATGCGGCCGATTTCTCTGGTAGTCTTCCTACTGTTTGCCATGACTATGGAGTTTTCCGGTCAAGACCGTTCATACGGCCGCTCCGTGGTGATAACGGACCGGGGCATCGTCGCCACCAGCCATTACCTCTCTTCGCAGACCGGGGCGCAAATCCTGGCCAAGGGTGGAAATGCGATGGACGCGGCCATCGCTGCGAATGCGGTGCTGGGCGTCACCGAGCCCATGAACAACGGGATCGGCGGTGATTTATTTCTCATTTACTGGGACGCGAAGAGCGGCAAACTCTATGGCCTGAACTCGAGCGGTTGGGCGCCGCGTGGACTTTCCGTGGAGTTTCTGGCGAAACACGGAATCACGGCGATGCCTGGGGACGGGATCCACACCGCCACGGTTCCCGGCGCGGTAGAGGGATGGAGCCAGGCGCACCAGCGCTTCGGGCATTTGCCGTGGAAGGAACTCTTTCCGCCAGCAATCTACTACGCTGAACAAGGTTACGCCGTACCCGAGATCATCCACGACTACTGGGCGGAGGATGAACCCAAGCTGCAAAAGACCAGCGAGGCGCGGAGGGTTTTTCTGCGAGGCGGCAAGGCTCCTGAAATTGGTTCCAAATTTTCCAATCCTGATTTGGCCAGGGCGCTGCGCTTGATTGCCGAGCAGGGGCGCGACGCATTTTACAAGGGCGAGATCGCGCAGGCCATCGTAAGTACTTCGTCGGCTTTTGGCGGAACCATGCAGTTAGACGACCTCGCCGACTTTTCAGCAGAATGGGTCGAACCCATTTCTATCGACTATCGCGGATGGAAGATTTACGAACTTCCTCCGAACGGTCAAGGCATGGCGGCGCTGGAGATGCTGAACATCATGAACACGTTTCAGCCTGACGCCGGCGGACCGCAGGGCACGGTGGAGCTGCATAAGAAGATTGAGGCCATGAAGCTGGCCTATGCTGATCTTTATCGTTACAACGCCGACCCAAGGTTCGCCGAAGTTCCGGTGCAGGGCCTATTGTCCAAGGCATACGCTGCGCAGCGCGCCGCACTCATCAATCCGAACAAAGCCAACTGCAATCCTGGACCGGGAAGCCCGGCCACGAGCGACACGGTTTATCTTGCGGCAGTGGACAAAGACGGCAACATCGCGTCGTTGATCCAAAGCAATTACTCCGGCTTCGGTTCTGGCGTTGTGGTGAATGGAATGGGCTTCGCGCTGCAGAACCGGGGAGGGCTGTTCGTGCTCGATCCCAGCCACCCCAACGTGCTGCAGCCGCGCAAACGCCCGTTTCACACCATCATTCCTGCGTTTATGGAGCAGGGCGACGTGCACATTGGCTTTGGCATCATGGGTGGTCCAAACCAGCCGGTGGCGCACGCGCAGTTTGTTTCCAACTTTGTGGATTATGGGATGAACATCCAGGCTGCGCTCGAAGCGCCGCGCTTCACCGTGGCGGGTGGTACGGTGAGTTGTGACATTCCGATCGAGTCGCGGATCAAGCCCGAGGTCTTGCAGGCGTTGCGGGGCAAGGGCCACAACCTGATCGTGCACGGGGCTTACACCACAGCCATGGGACGCGGACAGGCGGTGATGCACAATTCGAAGAGCGGCCTGAACTCAGGTGCGTCCGAGCCGCGGGCTGATGGCGTGGCGGAGCCGGAGCCACCGCAGATACAGTTCTAGATTGGAAACTCGGCAGGCATTTCGCCGCGGAATGAGTAGCGCGACTGTCTTTCGCCCCGCTGGGGCTAGTTCATTTCGCACTTGCTACCCACGGCTTGCGCCGTGGGCTGTATTCTGTCGCCGCGTCGTGGCTCTGACGAGCGAAGCTATTTCTTAAGTCACGACACAGGCTCTACAGCTTAAGTCCCTTCAAGTACTCGCGCAGCGGACCGCCTAGGTCCTGGCGCTTCAGGGCGAACTCGATTGTGGCTTTTAGAAAACCCAGCTTGTCGCCGGTGTCGTGGCGCTTGCCGTCGAAGACGTAGCCATACATTTTTTCCTTCTTAAGCAATGCGCGCATGCCGTCGGTGAGTTGCAGTTCGCCGCCGACGCCGGCTTTGGTTTCCGCCAGAGTTTCGAAGACGGTTGGGGTGAGGACATAGCGGCCGATCACGGCGAGGTCGGACGGCGCCTCTTCCAGCTTCGGCTTCTCCACCATGTTGCGGATTTCGTAGAGCCGGCCGTCGAATCGTCCGTCGGCGGGCTTTACATCCAGCACGCCGTAGGCCGAGATAGCCTTGCCTTGAATAATCTGAATTGCGATCACCGAGGACTGGGTTTCATTGAAGACGTTAATCATCTGTTTCAGGCAGGGAGGGTCGGCGTCGATGATGTCATCAGCCAACAGGACCGCAAAGGGCTCATTGCCCACCAACTCGCGCGCCATGAGCACGGCATGGCCGAGGCCGAGCGCTTCTTTCTGCCTCACGTAGGCAACGTGGATCATGTCGGAAATACCGCGCACGATCTTGAGAAGATCGGTTTTCTTGCGCTCCTCGAGCATTTTTTCCAGCTCGTAGCTGACGTCGAAATGATCTTCGATTGCCTGTTTTCCGCGGCCGGTGATGATGATGATCTGGTCACAGCCGGAGGCGAGCGCCTCTTCCACGCCGTACTGGATAATCGGTTTGTCCACCAGCGGCAGCATTTCCTTGGGCTGGGCTTTGGTGGCGGGCAGAAAACGGGTGCCAAGTCCGGCGGCGGGAAAGACGGCTTTGCGAACTCTCATGGCCATGGGGGGTCCGTGGTCAGCGGTCATTGGATGTCCGCCTTCCGAATTAGAAATTGTACCTGATTGTGATCGGTGGCCAAGGCGCTACTGGAGAATGAGATCGTTTGTCGGTTGTGTAAGTTGTAATGTCATACCAAACTCAGCTCTATCGGAGGTCCTCAATGAGACGTACGGTTCTCGTTCTTTTTGTGATGGTTGGTGTCCTTTGCGCGCAGCAGCCCACGGTGCCAGAGATACACTATCGGTCCGTTCCCGACTTTCTGAAACTTCCACCCGACCTGTACTTCGGAGAGGTTCCTGGGGTCGCGGTCAATTCCAAGGGACACATCTTTGTTTTCTCGCGTGGAAATACGACGGGCCCCGCTTATGGAGAGAGTGCCGCACAACTGCTCGAGTTCGACGCCAACGGCAAGTTCGTGCGTGAGATTGGTCACAACTTGTACGCATGGTCCTTCGCGCACTCGGTGAAGGTCGATCCGGAAGACAATATTTGGGTAACGGACAAGGGCTCCGACATGATCATCAAATTCAATCCAGAAGGACGTGTCGTGATGGTCTTCGGCCGCAAGCAGGAAGCCTCCGACGATGGCACCGGTCCATTGAAGCATGCTAACCCGCCCCTGCCTCCTGAGGATGGCATGTTCCGGCAGGTGACCGACGTGGCGTGGGACAAGTCGGGCAACACTTACATCGGCGACGGTTACATCAACTCGCGCATCGGCAAAGTCGACAAGGACGGAAACTGGCTCAAGTCCTGGGGGGAGCCCGGCAGCGGGCCGGGGCAGTTCGATACGCCGCACAGCCTTGCAGTCGATGCTGGGGGAAATGTTTACGTGGCGGATCGCGGCAACCGGCGAATTCAAGTGTTCGATGGAGAGGGAAAGTTTCTGCACCAGATCACCATCGACGTGCCGGTTGATCCCGATGCGCGCCCGGCGATTGGGAACAAGCGTGTGCAGACGTCCGGGTCGAGAGCGCCGGGAGCGCCCTGGGCAATTTGCATCACACCCTTGCCGAACCAGGTGCTTTTCAGCTCCGACGGTTTCCCCGGGCGGATTTACAAGCTCTCGCTGGATGGAAAAGTTCTGGGCGTGTTCGGGAAGTCAGGGAAGCAGCTGGGGCAGTTCGGATGGATTCACGAGATTGCTTGTCCGTCCGAAAACGAGCTCTACGTGGCCGAGATATTGAACTGGAGGGTGCAGAAGTTAGTTCTCGAACCGAGTCATTAAGTTAGGAATGGCGTTTTGGGCAGTCGCTTAGCGTGTTAGAATTTTCAGAAGTATCCCATGCCCGGAACCCAATTGATCGAGCTAGCTCCGTCGATTTTGTCGGCTGACTTTGCCCACCTGGCGACGCAAGTCCAGGCCGCGGCTGAAGGCGGCGCGAGCGTGATCCATGTGGACATTATGGACGGGCATTTCGTTCCGAACATCACGATCGGACCGCCGGTGGTAAGGTCGTTGCGCAAAACCACGGACTTGCCGCTGGATTGCCATCTGATGATCGAGAATGCGGATCAGTACATTCCGGATTTTACCGACGCGGGAGCCAACTGGATTTCCGTACACCAGGAGGCCTGCAGGCACTTGAACCGGACGCTGCGCCTGATACGAGATCATGGGGCGCTGGCAGGAGTCGTGATCAACCCAGCGACGCCTGTAGAGACTCTGAGCGAAGTGCTGGACATCGTCGATTATGTGCTGGTCATGTCGGTAAATCCTGGTTTCGGGGGACAGAAGTTTATTCCCGGGGCGATGCATAAGATCCGCAAACTCTCGGAGTTGCGGGCGCAGCGCGGGCTCAGTTATCGGATTGAAGTAGATGGCGGCGTCGCCCTCGATACTGTGACCGAGGTGGTCCGGGCAGGGGCGGAAATTTTGGTAGCGGGCAACGCCGTGTTCGGTAAAGGCGATCCAAAGGAGAATGCCCAGAAATTGTTGAAGGCTGCAACCGAGGCTACTCTGCAGAAGGTGTAAAGTTGCTTCGAGTGGGGGCGAATCGTTCCCCATCAGTTCTGGTCGTACCGTCTTTTCTCGAGGGTTTCTATGTCACGTTGTATTCCGGTGGTGCTTCTTGCGGGTGTGCTCACGATTGCCGTGGGCTGCTCGAACAAGAAGGTCAGCAACCCGATCGCGAATGTCGATTCGAAGCAGCCTGACAAGGTCTTGTTCGACCGTGCCATGGATGCGATGAAGCACAACCGCTTCGATGTCGCGCGGTTGTCGTTGCAGACCCTGATCAACACCTATCCTGATTCGGAATATATTGCGCGGGCGAAGCTGGCGGTGGCTGACTCGTGGTACGCCGAGGGTGGTTCCGCCTCTCTCGCCCAGGCTGAGATTGAATACAAGGATTTCGAGACTTTCTTTCCCAACATGCCGGAGGCGGCCGAGGCTCAGTTGAAGCTCGCCAACATCCATTACCAGCAGATGGAGAAGGCCGACCGCGATCCCACCCACGCCATGCGGGCCCAGGACGAATACCGGCAACTGATCATGCAGTATCCCGACAGCAAGCTGGTGCCGGAGGCCAAGCAACGTCTGCTGCAAGTGCAGGAAGTGATCGCCGAACGGGAGTTTGGCGTGGGACGTTTCTACTACATCCGCCAGTCGTATCCCGCCGCCATCGCTCGACTGGAATCCCTAGTCGACGAGTACCCGCTCTACAGTAAAGCTGACGAAGCTTTGTACTTGCTGGGGCAGTCGTACGAAGGCGAGATCGCCATGATGCGGGCCCGTCCGATCAACGAAGCTGCCAAAGCGCGCATGATCGCGGATTTTACCAAGGGCGCCACGGAGGCCTACGACCGCATTCTTACCCGGTATCCAGTGATGGATCGGGCCGACGATGCCAAGGCACGCCTTCTGGCCCTACATCAGCCAGTGCCGCGAGCTACCAAGGCTGCCATCGCGGAAAACAAGGCGGAAGAGGATAGCCGGAAGGAGCCCAGTAAGTTCTCGAAAGTCATGGGGACGTTCGAAAAACATCCGAGCGTGGCTGAGGCGACGAAAGTTGGTGAGCCGACGCTGGTCGATCCTGCCCCGATGAGTGCAACTCAAGTCATGCAGGCCGCCACCCGTGCCGCGTTGGGGACTGGAGGTGCGTCGGATAGCCATTCTGTTTCCATTGAGACGGTGAAAGGCGCACCGGGACCCGATCAACCTGCTCCCCGCTCGGATACTCCGGCTCCGGCAGCAGATACCGCTGCGGTTACAGTTACCAATCCGGCATCCACCGATGCTGCCCCACCTCCTGCCGCGGCTCAACCTGACCCGAACGAGTTGAAGCCCAACGTCGGCCCTGCGGATCCGAACGAATTGAAGCCCAATGTCAGCGACGATAACAATGGTCAGGCATTGCCTCCGCCGCAGCAAGTGAATGAGATTCAGAGCGGAGCGGCTGCCCAGCCGGCGACCGGGGGTGTCAGCCCAGCCGCCGCGAGCGGCGCGAAAACCGCAGATTCCTCCGCATCTTCTGCTACTGATCAGAGCGATGACTCTGACACGACTGCCTCCAGCAAGCATAAGAAAAAGAAGGGCATTCACAAGGTAGTGCCGTTCTGAGGCAAGGCTTTCTTCGCGACTGCAGTTTGGGCAGGCTTGGATTACCCAGTGGTTACTGGTCCGTCGTAACGTTCTTAATCTCGTATCCTCATTGACTTAGAGTCCGGGACAAATTTAACTTCGCGCTATCTCCCTTTCAGTTAAAAGGACATCGCTTGGCGCGGAAAATACTGCTCGCCGATGACAGCGTGACAGCCCAGAACATGGGCCGGAGAATCCTCAGCGACGCCGGCTACGACGTCACTACGGTGAACAACGGCTCGGCGGCGCTCAAGAAAATTGCCGAGTCGAAGCCTGACCTCATCGTGCTCGATGTGTATATGCCCGGCTATGGTGGGCTGGAAGTGTGCCAGCGCCTGCGCGAAGCGCCCGAGACCGCGCGCATTCCGGTGCTGCTCACAGTGGGCAAGCTGGAGCCTTTCAAGGCGGATGAGGCGCGTCGCGTACGCGCCGATGGCTTCATCGTCAAACCGTTCGAAGCCAGCGAACTTCTCACGGCGCTCACCAAACTGGAAGATAAAATCGTGCCGCAGAGCCAACCTTCGAGGCAGAGCCGATTTGCCAAGGCACTGGCCGGGATTGAGGAGCCTAATCCATCGAAGGAGTTCGGCGACAGCGAGACGGGATGGAAGAATCGACTGTCGATTCCGCCTCCACCCTCCAAGCATCGTGAATCCGCGCCCGAGGAAACGTCCGCCGTCGTCGCGAGTTTGCGCGAGGCGGTCAGAAGCGAAGAGCCCAAGCCCGCCGAGATGAAATCGGGGCTGGAAGAGGCCTTGCTCTCCTCGATGCCGCAGGATGTTACGGATGAGGAGATTGCAGCCATTAAAGCTGCTGCCGCGGCATTGAGCGCTCCGGGCAATGAATCGAGCTTCAGGCAGACTCGCGACCAAGCCGAAGCCACAACTCAAGAACCAGTTGCAAATGCCGGAGAGCAGCCATCGGAATTCGCCGGCAGCGAAAATCCTTCGGCCGCTGCACAAGTCGAAACCTCGACGGAGGAAGCACCGGCTGCCGTCCCTGTTTCTGAGGTTGATGCCCCCATCGAATTGGCACCGGCTGCCGCCATTGTCTCGGAGTTAGCCGCCAGTAGCGTATCCGCAGATCCGGGTGCAGCCGCCAGGAGGCTCGGCGACGATGAGGTCACGGCGGCACTGGCCTCGCTAGCGCCTGCGAACGGTCACCGGGATTCGGCCGCAATCGATCAAGAAGGTAACAAGTGGGGGCTGGCATCGAGGGACCAAGTTCCTGTGACGATGGCGGTCGCCGGTGCGACACAGGAGTTCAGCGGGCCCCGATGGATTGCCGAGTCGGTTGCGCTTCTGGACGATGAAGCTACGCTTGTCCTCGAACAGGAGATGGAGAAGGCATACGCAGCTTTTGCTGCGGCTGATGCCGCCGGGATGAGTTTCACGAGTTCGCACGCTAATGAAGTTCCTTCGCCGGTAGCGGAAGCTCCAGCGACCAACTCGGAGAGCGTTTCTTACCCAGTCGCCTCGTCCTCAAATTCTAGTAGTTCTGAACCAACGCCACCGGAGCCCGCGGTGCAAGCGGGCGGTGAAGAATCGGCGGCGCCTGGGGCTGAACCGAACCCAGAGACCGTTTCTTCGGCGGTGGACGCAGTTAGCGAAACCACCGTTTCGCTAGTTCAGGAGAATGCTGCTTACGCGGCTGCGGCCTCGGCCAGCGCTGGCCCCACCGAAGTCACGACAAACGCGGAAGCGACGGCACAGTTGGCTCCGTCTGCTGAAACTTCAGACAACGTTCCTGTCGCCTCCGAGCCCCACGAACGGCAGGGCGAATCGGAGCTCGCCGCGGCCTGGGCGAACTGGAAGCAGATACGAGAGTCGGTGATCGGCTCGCAACTCAGTTCACAAATCGCCGAAACAGTCGCGGAACTCAAAGAGAGCAGCAGTGAGGCACAGCCAGAGCCTCAGGCCGATGCTGCTTCCGGCACGGAGGAAGAAACCAGCGAAATCTCGAACATCGTCGATAGTGTCCTCGCCGACTTGAAGCCCAAGTTGATGGCGGAGATCGCAAAGAAGATGGGGAAAGAGAAGAATAAGTAAATCGTGCTGAAACTCAACCGTTAAGAGCCCTCATCTCTCCTGGCATCGCTTGACGGCAAGTTTACATGCACACATTCCGGTGCGGAATTTTCCTCAAACAAATTTCTGGTTTCCGCCCAAAATATAGAAAACAAAGGGTCGTTTTTTGGCCTCCTCGATCTTATTCGCGCGGCAAAGCTTGAATTTTGGTTCGTACTAGTTCTGCGAGGCCGACTCGCACGGAAATTACAGCTGCCGAAAAGAAGGATTGTTCCATGCCGACGACCTTCCTGCGGCGCAGCGCGAATTACTTCGCCGGTATCTTGCGACCGAAAATCGCAAGAAAAGCGGATGTGGCGGAAAACTGAAACTTGATAACCGCTCTGCGTTCGTCGAGAAAGTGATGTACGGAGCAATCCAGGCGGATGCGGTGATTGTTGCCTTCAACCTCCCGTTTGATTTGTCCCGATTGGCCGTCGAGTATCGAGTGGCGCGTGGAGCCGGTGGGCGGGGATGGAGCTTTGTCGTATTCCGCTACCGTAGTAAGAAGACTGGCGAATGGCTGCCAAACAGTTTCCGACCTCGCATCCAACTCAGGCCGAAAGATTCTAAGGCAGCGTTCATTCGTTTAGCCAACGGCGACATGAATCAACCTTATCGCATAGGCCGATTCTCGGACTTGAAGACGTTGGTCTGGGCGCTGCGAAACAAGAGCCTCCGCCCGGGTCTACACTGCTCTAAATGAATTGCAGATGGAATCAGCGGCTAACCTACGCTTTTGTGGGTCTTCTTTCAGGTGACGCTGCACTGGTTCTATATACGCTTGTAAACGCATTCTTGGTGCGCGCCACTCATCTTGCGACTCATGTCGGCGAGCCCGAGAGGGTGGTGTCAGTGGCGCTTCAAGTCGTCACTTTATACGTGGTTTGTTCTCTTGTAGGCTTCCTGGTTGTCGGTATTCCGGTTGCTCTGTTACTCCCTGCGCGCTTTGTCGCACGTTGGCCATGGCTCGTTACAATTGCTGTGGGCGCTCTTCTCGGCCCTCCGGCTCTGTTCGCGATCCTCGTAGTGCTTGGCGGCGGTAGCGTCCATCTCTCTAGCAGTTTCAGAGAAACAGCACTGCTGTTTGCCTTTTCAATTCTGGTCTCCACCGTTTCCTTTGGCGTATATGTAGCCCTGTTGCGAAAGCAACTCCGGCGGACGAGTTGAAATAATCGGCGATTCGCTGACGATTAGGATCAATGAGTAAAATGGCGATATTACGCCAACTGTCCTTGGCCGACCCGTATTCTTGGCTTTTTCGCATGGTCGAGCTGCAACACTCCGCCAGGATTGTCTATACTGCGATGTGGCCTGTCGCTCTTCGCTCTGGCCTTGCTTCGCAGAGGAACAGATGAATCGACTGAAGTTATTCGTTATGTGTTTCGGACTTTTCTCTTCAGTTATGATTCTGGCTGGAGAGTCGCGATACGAACTAACCATAGATGCTACCAGCCAGCCTTCTCCGCCTCCCCGGGGTCGCGGCCCTTTCCCCGGCTCCGCTCTTCCAGGCCACTCCGTGGGTTTCCCGGTTCGTCTCGACCTAGTGGTCGCAACTGGGAAGCTGGAACCAAACGGCACCGCACTGATTGATTTCGCTATCACCAACATCGGAGCCGAACCGATCAGACTTCCTTTCTCAGTTGACCAGAACATCTCTCACACAGAGATTTTGACGTTTTATCTCACCTCGGACGCCATCGTAGACGGACATTTCAGTAACGGTGAGCGAATGCTCGCTATTCAGCCGACGAGCGCAGAACTATATGGCCAGAACGGTGATCCGAAGACTTTTTATTCGCTTGCGCCGAGCAAGGCCATTCGAGTGCACGCCTCCACACGGTTTGAGCTGAAGCCTGGAACCCATTCGCTTACCGCTCATGCAGAGCTTCTCAAACTTTCAGATGGAGGGTCGGGGGGCTGGGCACAGCTGAGTCCATCACCGTGGAGAAGGAATTCTCACCAACTGGTCCCTCTGTCCGATAGAAGACCCAACCGTGCATCAGCGCTGGTTTGATGGTTGACGAAACTAGGCCATAACACTCAAAACCCCTCAATGCATTATGAAACCGGCATGACCCCAAGTTCACCTTAGGCCATGAAAATGGTCGAGTGCCCGGTGTAGACTTTGCACGCAGAGCTCAGGGAAGGCCG
>Ga0210396_10001954_pt1 | contig 21333 bp, 15 predicted proteins | sample IncBWH17OmetaG_FD_155466 | JGI IMG/M metagenome (GOLD analysis project Ga0210396, IMG submission 155466) | Forest soil microbial communities from Barre Woods Harvard Forest LTER site, Petersham, Massachusetts, United States - Inc-BW-H-17-O ... | reverse complement strand
GAAAGTGTCCGTTCCGTCCCGAAATGCGCGGGACGGAACGGCCTCTACAAAACCGCAGCACAATTTTGGAAGCTGGTTTTGCAGAGGCCGCCCGCTTTTTGGGCGGGAAGCTTTTCGTTCTCACTGCAGGCGCTGAACACCAAGCCGGTCGGCGAGTTCATCCAGAATTTTGCGCTGCCCCTCGCTCAGAGGAACTCCATTCGCCATCCTCTCGCGGTAAATTTGTTCCGAGCGTTCCCCGGGCAGGCGAACTTCGTCGAAACCGGGCAGCGTGGGAGACGACTTCATGACCTCCCACACTTCGTCCACCTGCTCCTTGAAAGCCTGCACATCCGCGAAGGCCGCGATGTCCACGGCGATCATGGACTGCCCCGTATTGCTCGGCGTTTTCGAGTCTACGGTGTAGTCGACCACGTCTCGGCCAAATGCGGCGCCGTTCAAAGTTCCGGCCAGCAGCCCGATCATCAGCGCCAACCCGTATCCCTTCGGCCCGCCGATCGGCAGTAGAAAACCTTCGCTCGCGCGCTTCGCATCGGTCAGCGGTTTTCCTTGTCGGTCGATCATCCAGCCTTCCGGCATCGGTTCGCCGCGCTGCGCTTTCAATCGGATTTTCCCAAACGCCGTATTGGTTGTGGCCATGTCCAGCGAGACGACCGGATGGCGCGAGGCCGGCACGGCGATGGCGATCGGGTTGGTGCTCAGCAGCGCCTCGGTCCCGCCCCACGGCGGCAAGAGATTGGCGTTGCCCACGCAAAAATAAATGCCGATCATGTCCCGCGCCGCGGCCATTCGCGGGTAAAGCTGCGCAGGTCCCGCATGATTGCTGCGCCGCGTCCCCACCCAGCCGACGCCGCACTCCCGCGCCTTTTCAATCGCCAGTTCCGCCACGCGTTTCATCACCAGATGGCCGAGGGCGTTGTCGCCGTCGATGAGTGCCGTCCCCGCCTTACCGCTCACCACCTGAATGTTGGGCCGCGGATTCACGGCGCCGCTCTCGATCTGCTTCACGTACTGCGGCAGGCGAAACACGCCGTGCGCGTCGCCTCCGCGCGCGTCCGCTTCGGCCATGAGAGTGGCTACAACGCGCGCGTCCTCCCGCGGAATCCCAGCTGCAACAAGTGCCCGGGCGATAAATTCGACGAGGGTTGTGATGGGGACGCGCGGCTGACCCGCCGCAATTTTTGCGCTTTCACTCATGCTGATGCTCCTTAACCGCCCGGCAAAACTTTGTTTTCTGCAGACCCCGGGCATGATACTACGCTCACATTCATATCCAGAGAGGAGGCAGCCACGCGAATCGAAATTGGATTGACACTGAGACGTGTGTCGAGGTATGCATGGTCCAATTTCTGGAATCATGTATCGATGAACTACTAATCTGAATGGAATCTGCAAGGTTTCTGGGCTATCGGGTCGAGGGCGATTTCATCGCGGAGGCAGTATGAAAAGTGATCGGATCACGCGCGTTGCGCTGACGGCCACATTTGCTCTGATTTCGCTTCCCCTCTTCGCGCATCACGGCGCTTCGGAATATGACATGACCAAGATTGTGACCCTGAGCGCGACCGTGAAGGAACTCCAGTTCGTCAATCCCCACACCCTGCTTACCTTCACGGTGAAAGACGAAACCGGAAAACCCTTGGAATGGGAGGGCGAACTCCCCAGCCCGAATCTTCTGTCGAGAAGAGGCTGGAGCAGAACCACGCTCAAGCCTGGGGACCAGGTCACCATCATCGGTTCGCCCGCGAAAAACGGCGAGAAGGGCATGCAGATCAAAAAGCTGGTTTTCCCCGATGGGCACGAACTTCCCGGAACAGTGCTGCCGCCGGATTCCTCGAAATGAGAATCAACAGGTACCTGCCGCTCGTATGTGCATCGCTAATCGCATGTATGTCCTGGCTCTGTGCGCAAGCTCAAACCGCAGGCCAGAAAGCGGCGCCCACGGGTGATTTGACCGGAGTCTGGTACCCGTCATCGGTGAACACTTTCAACTTCATCTGGACAGACGCGCAGGGTCAGACTTTGAAAGCTCTTCCCCTCACACCGTGGGCGGAGGAAAGATTCAAGGGCAACCATCCGATCGGCGACAAATATACGGCGCTGACGTCTAATGACCCGAATTTCAGCTGCCTCCCCCCCGGTGTGCCGAATATCTATACTCATGCCTACCCGGTGGAAATACTGCAGGTCCCGGGCCGCACGATCCAGTTCTTCGAATACGGGCATTTCGTGCGCCAGATTTTCACCGACGGAAGGGAACATGTGAAGGATGCGAATCCCACCTGGATGGGCGACTCGATCGGCAAATGGGAGGGTGACACTCTGGTCGTCGATTCCACGGGCTTCAATGACAAGACCTGGCTCGACGTCGTCGGCCATCCGCATTCCGAATCCTTGCATATCGTGGAACGCATGCACCGCGAGGACCACGACACATTGATGATCGACATCACCATAGACGACCCGCAAGCCTACACGGCGCCGCTGAAAACGCAGCGGAAATATATCTTGAAGCCCAGCTGGAACATCATGGAGTTCATCTGCGAGGACACTCAGGTCGCTTTCAATAGTTTTGAAAAGCAAGTAGGAACAAAAGGAGCCGCGGCCGCCGAGGCCACGGCCGTCACCGGATCTTCCCAATCCATCCTCGGCGACTGGAAGGGCACGATGGTCCTCGCCGATGGCCGCTCCTTTCCCGCCGCGGCTTCTTTTTCCGCGGAATCCACGGGCACAATCACCGTGCCCGATCCATCTGTGTCCATGAAATTTCAGTTCCAGAAAGTGTCTGTTGCAGCCGGCGGGACGATTACCGGAATCACCGCCGATCAAGCCAATTTTCTAGGGAAACTTTCTCCGGACGGCAAGAAAATGACGGGAGACATTATCTTGCCCAGCGGAACCGGCCATAAGATTTTGCTAAGCCGGCCTTGAAGAGACAAAATAGCCTGCGCGCGGGCATCCCGCTTATTTTTCCTGCAGCCAGTCCTGAATATCCGTCCCCATGGCCTTCAACACTTTCGCCAGGCTGTTCGAGCCATCCGTGTCGAGCAGCGCGCTGTCAAATTGGCGCAAAAAATGCCGCTTTCTGGAGCTTCCGCCGGACAACCGGAAGAGTTCCAGCTTGTAGGGACTTTTTTGTTTCGATATTTTCTGGCAGGCGCGGCGCAATTCCAGCCCCGCGGCGATGGCTTCCGGAGTGGTTTTGCCCGTCGAGTAGGGAAAAAGCCGTTGCGCCTTCAGGAGCATGTAGATGAAATGCTCGCCCCCCAGGTAGCCTTTCTCGTCGCAGAATACATCCGCGGTTTGCATGTCCAACAGGCCGGCGCCCCATCCCGCTCCCGGATGGAAACCGCTGCCCACCATCGTTGTCAATTCCAGGACGGGAAGAGGGCCGCGGTGCAAGAGTAGATCCCAGTCGCTCTTCGTAGTCGCGCCCCCATCGAGGCCCAGTGCGATGCCGCGAGAAGCGTTCGGGACCGGCTTCATCTCCGCCATTTTCCGGGAACACTCGCCGATGGCCTCCGGCGAGTCGAGAGTCACAGGGTTAACGTGTGGGGAAAGACGCACGCTCCGCACAGTCAGCGATGAAAGAAACCCTTCCAGAAGGGGCCGCGTTGCCGATTCCATTACGCCGGGGGACACGCCATCCACAAATTTTACGATACGACAAAGCGGGAACAGCCCCAAATCAACCTCCACCTCGGAATGCCATCGCAATCGCCAGGGTGATTGTGGGAAACACAGTACCTAGCGGCGGGAAAAAAGACAATGAGTATAACTTCAGTAAACTAAAACGAGATAAAGCATTTGATAATCAGGGTTCGGTCAGGCTGCCGGGGAGGGCCGGGCCGGGACAAAATTCACGATGAAAATAAACCGGGTGCCGCGCTGCCCGCGAGCGGGCGAGATTGATTTCAAACGCGGCGGCGCCTGCATCCCCCGAACGCGTATGGGAGGCTACGTAATGTTGGTCTGCGCGCTCAAGGCGATTTTCCAGCCGTCGCCGCGGTTCAGAAACACGCGCAGATTCCAGCTGGTCGATTTTGCCGAGGGGTTCCGGCCCTGAAACGCCTGCATGATCACCACGTTTCCGAAATCGAACATGCGCATGGAAAGCACAGCGGAGCCGCCCGAGCCGCCGTTCTCGCCGTAGAGTTTGCGTTCTTCGGCTAGTTCCTCGACGTGCTGCAATTTGGGAATGTCCGTTCGCGGCGTGAGCGTCTCGTGATTGTCGTCGGCATGGGCGGCCCAGTCTTCGGGATTCGGATGCCACTCGTCGTTTTTCAGACGGAACCACGTGTCCATTGCCCCTTCTTCGGCGGCGTTCTCCGGCTTGTACGGCAGCGTTTTGCAGGGATTGTCGCAAACCTTGTCGGCTTCGGTCGGCGCGCTGGGCGAAGCCATATAATCCGGCCTCTCCGCGGGCATGGGAATGTTCAGGAAGACGAATGCCTGCCAGCCCGCCGGGTTTTTCACCCACAGGTGAGCAAAGCGCTGGTTGTGATGAATTCCAAGCACGCGCTCGACCTGGCCGAGAAGATCCACCGTCCGCACGTCCAGCGCGCCTTCATTGTCGGCGGCGAACGGAGCGAGTTCTTCGAGAACTTGCGCCTTGGTGTGGATCTTCCCATTCGCCTCGACCCACTGGAAACGGTCGTCCAGAAGCGCCGCGACCCCCTTGGCGTCGCCTTTGGCGAGGGCATCGGCCAGACTTTTGTCCGCCTGCCGGAACGTGGGCGCGTCATCGGCGGCGAATACAGGAAGAGTGGACAGTCCAACCGAAGCCGCGCCAAACAGCAGGCCGGCGGCAAGCGCGCGCGTGAAGAAACGCTTCATGATGTGTATCTCCCATTGCTCCTGCCCGTTTCAATTAATTTTTCTGAAATCCATTTTCGCACCGCGCGAACGCACGCGGGCCTCCGACGGGCGGGCATATCCATTGGAGCAAGGGGATATTCTCACATCTCTAGCGATTATTGGAGACCTTCAAACGACCCGGCGCTACTGGTTGCCGCTGGCTCGAATTTCAGAGTAGGAAGAAAATCCGCGGTACGACGCGAGTTACCGCGATAAATTTACCTTTCTGCGCAAGAAGCCCAGGCAGGCAAGGCCCGAACCGAACAGCAGCAGCGTGGAGGGCTCCGGCGCCGCGGTAACGGGGGTCGTAACGGTGAGTTGCGATGAACTATTCGCGATCGTCGCCGTTCCATCGAGATTTATGCCCGCCGTAAAGGCATAACCGTTTACGGAATCGCTGGTCAGGACGGGGACCGTGCCGCCGGGGTCGGAAAACATGCTGAACCCGAACTGGCTGCCCGAAGTGGAAACTCCATCTGGGGAGGTGACCGCCGGACCGGACAAATTCAAGAGGAACGAAAGCGTGGAGCCGTAGGTAAAGCCCGTGAAGTAATCGTTGAATCCGGTAAGGTTGTCCAACGAAACGGTTCCCGGGAGCGCGCCCGTTGCATCCCCGGTCAAGATAGAACCACCGAGCGTCCCGTCCGAAGAGAAATTCTCGATTTGCACATCCGCCGTTTGGGTCGCCAGTGGGCCGGGATTGAACTGAAAATCCAGTGAGCCGCTGGTCCCAGCAAGGCTGCTGGTATCGACGGTGATGTCGTAGGTCAATCCGTCGGCCATTGCCGAGCCGACGGCGCCGAACAGCAATGCAATGAGAAGAAATGTGGTCTTGAACATGTTAGTCGTTGCTCCTTACAGAGCGCCCGAATATACCACAGGCGTAAAAGTGATTTTCGTCATCGAAGGGTCGGTGAAAGAAAACGTAATCGTTGCGGTCTGTCCCGCCGACAGACTGGTGATCGAGGGCAGCGTGATGTACGGACTTCCGTTGAAGCTGGCCGTGGGATTCACCAGCGCGACGCCGACCGGCAGACCCGTTAGAACCACATTGAAAGGCCCGGCAACCGCGCTGGAGCCAGCATTCTTGATGGTTACGGTTCCGCTGAACAACTTGGTCACGCGACTGTAGAGCAGGCCGGAAGCGCTGACCGTCAATTGCGCCAGCGGGGCGGCGCACGTGACAGTTACGTTAGTCACATTGGCGCCTGCCACCGTTCCCGTCCCGTTAGTGACCGCGCAGGTCTCGCCCGCGGGTTGCGTCCCTACCGTCACGTTGTAGCTGCCTCCCGTCGGCAGCGCCGTTGAGAACGTAAACACGCCGCTCCCAGTGAGGGTCAGAGAATTGGTCCCGTTATCCACGAGCGTCACCGAATTCACCGCCGTCAATCCGGATACGGTCACGCCGATTGTAAAAGTCGTTGCAGTCGCTTGGACTCCCGGTGTGTCGGTCACTGTAATTGTTTCGTTGATGGTCGGGATCGTAACCGTCAATGAAGGCGGCCCCAGCGGAGGCGTGCTGCTGCCTGCGCCCTGCAGCGGAATCGTTTGCGTGTAATTCGATCCGCCCAGGCTGGTGCTCGCGACGTTGCTGAGGGGCGAGTTGTCCGTAAACGTAATCGTACCGTTCGGCGGGGTGCCCGAAGGCGCGAGGTAGGTGATGGAAAGAACGCAGGCGCCCATGGACGCGAGCGTTGTCGGCAAAGAGGACGCCCCGTTGGTGCAGGCGACCTGCGAAATGCTGAAGGGCGACCCAGGCGAAGTCACAGCAAGAGAAAGATTGGCCTGCCCAATGTTGGAGACGGTCAGGGGAAGCGTTGCCGATTGGCCCGCCGCAATTCCGCCGAAGCCAAGACTCCCGGCGGAGAAATACGCCACAGGCGCGGCAATGGGAAGCGTCGCGGGCATAGCGACCACAAGGGGCGTATCCGTGACGGTGATCGGCTCGCTGTCGGAAACATCGGAGACGACCGGAGTGTCAGTCACCGTGATCGACTCATTGACTGTGATATTCACCGGCGACGGCGGAGCCGACGAGGTTACAGTAAGCGTCGCCGTCCCGCTGGCGGCGCCTTGCGTAGCGGTGATCGTCGCGGTCCCGCCCGTCAATCCTGTGGCCAAGCCGCTCGCATTCACGGAAGCGACGCCCGTTGGCGTGGAGGTCGCGCTCCAAGTGATGGTGCCGGGGATAGCGCTCGTCGACCCATTGCTGTAGGTGCCGGTAACGGTGAATTGTTGCGTGCCATTTACGGCGACTGACTGTGTTGCTGGCGTTACCTGGATCGAAAACAGCGTCAACACATCGAGACTTGCAGTCGCCGAGCTCGCGCCGTCGCTGCCTGCACCTGAAAAGATTGCCGAGATCGTTTGCGCCCCCGGGAGCAAACTCGTGGTCGTGAACCTCGCCACGCCTGCGGGGCCGAGTATCGCTGTCCCCAGCGTCAAATTCCCGTCAAGGAATGTAACCAGCCCGTTGCTCACGGGTGTGGCGCTCCCCGCAACGGTCACTGTGGCCGTCAGGCTTACCGGCTGGCCATAGATTACCGTGGCCGTCGGCGACAAATCGAGAACCGTGGCGGTAGGGATGGAAGGCGCCGGCACCGTCGATCGGCCAACGTATACCTCGGACGACGGGTATCCGCTGTTGGACATATTGGTGACAGTGAAGGCGACGAATTGGTCGGTGGCATCCACCGGGGCCGGGCCGCCACCGTCGGCAAAACTGGAGCTGCCCAGGCTGAGCAGGTGCAGCCCGGAAGTGCAGGAAGGGACCGGCACATTATTAGCGATGCAAGTATCAAATTCGTACGTCGCGACGTCAGAGGACGCACTGGAATTCAGGTTGCTGGATGTGGACACGAAAGTGATCAGTCGGCCGTCCGCGGAAATGAACGGGAAACTGCTGGAATTATTCCCGGCGCTGCCGCTGAATTGCGAGATCAGCGTGGTGGTGGGGGTTGCCGCGCCGCAAACGTTGACGCCGGCGCTGACGCAGGTGTCGTAAAGATAAACCTGCGGTTCGGCGAAGGATGGCTTGATTACGCCGCTCGGGATCAGGCTTGAGTCGGAAGAGACGAATGCGACGTAGCGGCCGCCGCTCGAAACGGAAGGGGGGTTGTCCGAGAAAACGAAGCCGGCCGTGGTTCCATGCGAGATCAGAATTGTAGAGGGATTGCAACCAGCCGCCGCGCCCACGCAGGTGTCGCGCAGAAAAATCTGCTCGGAACTCGCCGGAATCGTCACGCCGCTGACGAGATTCGTGGCTTTGGAAGCGAAGGCCACATAGCGGCCATCTGGGCTGATCGCCGGGTACTCGGCGGTGTTGTTGGCAACAACGTTCGTGTTCGTGGGATCTTGCGACACGAGCAGCGTGGAGGGCGTGCACGCGCCGGCAGCCTGGCCGGTGCAAACATTCGCGGAGTAAATTTCGTTCGTGGCTCCTGAGTTCGCCACGCCGGTCACAACGTTCGGCGAAGCAGTTTCGTAGGCGAAGTATTGCGCGTTGGCGCTCATCGAGAAGGGCGAAAACGCCGTGCCCTGGCTTACGGGGTTCTGCGTGGAGTCGAGTGAAACCATGCTCGACGTGCCCTTGATGACGTCGCGCAAGTAGATCTGGCTTTCGTTCGTCGAAGTGATTCCGGTGAACTGGCACGTGTAGGACTCGAACGCTACGAACTCTCCGGTCGTATCGATAGCCGGATATTGGCTTCCACCACTGCAAGCGGCCCCACCATTGTTACCCGGCCCGGTCGCAGGGCCGATGGCTACAAAAGAAGTGCCTTGCTCACAAGCAGGACTCGCTCCGAGGCACGTGTTCCGCAGATAGACTCCACTGAGCGGTCCGAACGGCGATTGGAACGGTCCGGGAAGGTTGATCGCGTAGTACGAAAAAGCCACGTATTGGCCACCGGAACTCATGGAAGCGGTAGGGCCTGGTTCGATGGTCCCATTTCCGGAAGTCGCCAGAATGGCAGGCACGCTGTTGTCCGAGGAAACAAGTTCGGGCATAACGGCAGGCGGGCCCAAGGGCAGCGAACTGGTCCCTGAAAGTGAGATCGCCTGCGCGGAAACGCTTGAATTCGTTTCGCTCACCACGATTTGGGCATTCTCAAGTGTTCCTGGGGCGCTCGACGGCGCAAAGAGAACGTTGAGCGCGCAAGAACTGAATTGCGCCAGGGTCGCAGGGCTGATCGGGCACGTCGAGCTCAAGATCTGAAAATCGCCGGGATTCGTGCTGGTGATACTGTTGATGGTGAGAGGTCCGCCGCCTGTATTGTCGATGGAAATTTGCTGGCTCGCGCTGGGTTCGTTGACGGCGATGTTGCCAAAGCTGATGCTGGGCGAGGAAAACGTCACATAGCCCAGGGTTTGTGCCGCGCTGGTTCCCGTCACGAGAATTACTTGCTGTCCCGTCCCCGCATTGTCGTTCACTTGCAGGACGACGGTTTCCGTGCTCCCGGCCGGCGAGAAGAATGGGTCGTAGGTCACGGTAATCGCGCAGCTCGCTCCAGGAGCAATCCCGGCTGTCCCCACACAGGGGCTGAATTGCTGGAAGTCCTTGGTGTAATCCGTTGGTCCGGAAACACCCAGCGCCACGCTGTTGACGACGAGATTCGTGCTCCCCAGATTGGTCATGGTGACCGGGATCGATGTGGAGGCTTCATAAGGGACGGGCCCGAAGGACACGAGTGGCGGCGTAAAACTCACGGTGGTGAGCCCAATCGTCCCGGAAAAATTCACGGTTTGCGGCGTGTCCAAGGCAGAATCCGCAAAAATAATCGATCCGCTATAAGTTTCAGCCGTGCCCGCTGGCGGCGTGAACGTAACGTTATAGGTGCACTGCGCCCCGCCACCCGCCAGAGTGGCTGGGGCTACAGGGCACGTCACCGGCGAAATCTGGGGGGTCCCTGAGCCGGTGGCAAGCAAGATGGTCGGGGTCAGCGTCGTGGGGCCCGTGCCGGAGTTCGTGACCGTCAGCGTCGCCGAAGCGGTGGCGCCGACAGCAACGGGACCGAAATCGATCGGGCTCGGGGAGAACGCCAACGCGGGTCGCGCGCCCAGCACGCTCGGGCCATTGATGACATCGAGCGCACCAGTCAGCGAATTTTCGACGTAAACCGTATGGGTCGTCGGGTTCACCGCGATCGCAAAAGCTCCGCTGATATTGCTGAAACTGCCCGAAGGATTGCCCAAAGGTAGCTGAGTAATCAGCCTTCCTGTGGGACCGTCGAAGAGATCCAGTCCTCCGCACGTTGCCGTGGTGCATTTCGGGTCCGCCACGGTTTCGGGGCAAACGGTCATATAAGCCTGATTGGTGCTGGGGTCGAGCCCTATGACGTTGGCCGCCGCGCCGCAGGTCGTCTCAACGTTGGCAGCCCGTGACAGAACCAACGGTTCAAGCGTGCCGAGTGTCAGCGATTCGCTATTTCCGTATCCATCGGAGAAATAGGCGACTTCATTGCTCGAGTCCACTACCACGTGCTCGGGATAAAAATTCGGATTGAAGGATTCAAAGTAACCGATGTTGTTTTGCGTGGGCGGGACCCAGATATGGACCGATGGAAACTCCGAATCCGCGATCACCACCTTGCCGCTCGATTGATCCACGGCGATGCTGTCGGTCGCGATATTGGTGTCCTGGCCTTGGAACAATTCCTGCGTGCTGGTGACCGTGTCCGTTGTTGCGTCGATGACATCCATCGAGTAGCCCTCTTCGCCGAGCGGCGATGGGGAACAGAAGCAACGCACGTAGACGAGATTGTTCTTGGTATCCACTGCCAGCGCGCTGGGGATGAACACATTGGCAATGGAGGCGCCAGGAGTGGCAAACCCGCCAGCCTTAGGTCCATTGACCACGCCGACAGACGTGCCGTTGGAAATCGCCACATAGGCCTTATTGAGCGCCGGATCCACCGCGACAGACAGGGGCGGCCCTCCGACGGCGATCGTGGAATTCCAAGTATTCGTCTTGCCGTCGATTACGCTGACTGTGTTTTCGCCCGTGTTCGGCACGTAAATTATGTTATTGACGCTGTCGATGGCTACCTTTCCGGGCGCTTTTCCGACGGGGACGGAAGCGATCAAAACATCGCTCTTGGCGTCGTACACGTCTACTGTATTTGCGGCGAGGAGCGGGACGTAGAGCTGCTGCGTCACAGGGTTCACGTCGAATCCAAAACTATTGACGGGAAGCTGGTCGGTCAGGGCCAGCGTGTTTGGCCCGCATTCCTGGCAGCCGGTGGAATTTGACACGCTGCGGACCAGGTTGTTCCCGGTGTCAGCGATGTACAGCACACCGCTTGGGCTTACGAAGATGCCGCCTACTTGATTGAGTTCGTTCGAATTCGAAGGAAGCGGCTCGCCGCCAACATTTTCCCCGCTGTTGTAACCACCTGTCCCTGTTCCGGCTACGATCGGGGCGAAATTGGTCCCGGGCACGTACTTTAGGACGGCTGAGCCTTCGTTAATGTAGAAAGTGCCCGCGGGGTCGATGGCCAGCGACTGGCCATACACTGCAAACAGGCTGGTAAATTGCACCGCCGGATAGATGGAAGAAACGGTGGGAAGACCTCCGCCGGTGGAACTTACGGCAAATTGAAGTATGGTCGGAAAGCCTGTTCCGCCTGAAGTTCCCGCATAGACCGGGTCAATGGTGTACACATTGCCGCTCAAATCCAACGCCAGCCCGAAGAAGCTGTCCTTGGCGCCAATTCCTGTGGTGCTGCCGTCCGTCGCCGCGATCGGGTGGCCCGTCTTGGAATTGAGATTGAAAACGTAAAGGAAGAAGGGAGTGCCCGCGTCCGCGGCTGTCGTCAAGATGTAGAGGTTGCCTTGATTATCCGGGGCCAGCGCCTCAATCGCCTGCCCGAAAAACGAAGTCAGGGCGCCAGTTGTATTCATGTAGACGGTTCCCTGGTTATCGCCAAAAAATACGTTGCCCGAGGAATCCGTAGTGACGGCGTTGACGACTGTTCCCGAGCCTGCTCCGTTCACCAGGGCGAAGGTGGAAATGCTTCCACCAGGAGTGACTTGGCGAATCGCGCCGTTCAAGCCATCCGCGATGTAAACGTTTCCGTTCAGGGCAAACGCCACGCCGTATGGGAAAGTGAGCTTTGCCGAGGTGGCCGAGCCGCTGCTTCCCGTGTTTCCAGCGTTGCAGGAGGCCAGCCCACCCTTAATCGGGGTGCAACCCGTGAAGCCGGCGATGACGGTCATCTCATTCGTTTGGGCGAAAGCGGCCTGAGCGAATAGACTGGCCACTGCAACCATCCCCGCGACCAAAAGAAGGGAGGAGAAGAGACGGCGCAGCGCCTCACCTGCGGGCTTTCGGTAGTCTCGGTTTTGCTTTTCGCCCTTCACTGCCAGCCTCCCGCGCTCTCACGCTATCTGCAGTCCTGGTTGCCCTATAAATATGGGCGTAGAACTACTGGAAGCTGATTTGTACAGTGACCGCTATGGACTGGCCTGCAGCCGGAATCTGCACCGGCGTCACTAGAGTTGCGTGTGTAAGATAATCCACGACCCCGCCGCGGGTTGCGGCACAGGTGCTCGGTGAAACACTACTGATCGGAAGGGGCGGGGCTGTTAAATTGGGACAAGTGATGGGCATCAAAAAGACGTCAGTTATTTTCCCGTTCGTGGCGTACGAGATTGCGGTACCGCTAACCGTAAAGCTCGAAGTGCTGGCGGTTATACTCAAAGGGAAGCATTGTCCCGCGGGACCGGGGCAACCAGACGCTTGATCGCCAAATGTGGATGGAGTTGGGCTGATTAGAGAACCGAAAAGAGCACAAGTAGTGAGCGCACCGTTGAGATAGGGCTGGCAAGGGCCGGTGAGATTGGCCGACGTGTCGGCCAGATCGATTCTATATCCACCAACCACCTGTGTGCCAGTGAGGAGCATGGTCAGATCGGCCGCACCGCCGGGCTGCACCAGCGAATTCTCAAATTCTGTGTGCGAAACAACCTTGCCATCCGGATTGCGGACTTCGATGGTCCACCAGCCGTGGACCTTGATTCCTTCCCGCTGCCCCTTGGTCGGAGCTGTCTCGGCCACTGGCTTTGCCGTTTCCGCCGTTGCTGATTTCGACGTCGCGTTTTCCGACTGTGCACGGCTCGGACCAGCCGAAACGAAGACCAACGCCGCCAGCGTGGCCAGGGCAAGAATCCATCTACACACCACACGCCGCACGGAGCCGCTTGCCGCACGCATTGTGATGCTGTTGTTTTCTCTCTCGCTCATTTCAAGTCTCCTTCGATCCAAGTTTGTTTCGGTTCCGCCCCAGCCTGTCGTTCCAGTACGTTCAGGACCTATCCATTGCCATTCCAATACACTTTCAAAAAATAGAATCGTGCGAGTATCCATGAAAAAATGATATAAACAAGCCCTCTAAAAGAGCAGTGAAACACTTTGCAGATAGTGTGCAGACTACCTTCGATGAGCATCCGCCATCGGCCCATGCAGCAAAAAGATGTCCGCGATTGCGCCGAGATTGTCGCGTCGGTTCCATCGGCCCGTCGCATTTATGAAGACGCGATCGGGGATTTGCATTCGGCGTGGCTTCGACTTCTAGACTGCGAAGCGAAAATAGCCGTAGTGTTTGAGGAAGTCACGGGAACTCGCCCCAGAATTTGCGCCATCGGCGTAAGCGTCTTCGTCCAGGACGAATTCGTAAAGGAATTGAAAGCCCGCCCATTCTGGTTTCCAGCAGAGCTCACTCGGCGCATGCAGCGAGGCCAATCCCCGATCCTCTCGGAACGCCAATTCCGCGATGCGAATTCGCGCGGCGGGCTGTCCATGGTCGTATGGGAAGGCCGCATCGCCCCGGGTTTTGAGGAAAACCCCGAGGTCTATCGCAAGCTGGCAAATGTTTTTCTGGAATCGCACCGAGGTTTTTTTCTAAAGGAAGCAATCGGCCATCACGTCGAAACCGTGGAGCGGTTGCAACTGGTCAGCCAGATCGGAGGGAAGCTATGGGATCCAATCGCCGGGTGCTACACGACCGTCCTTGGAACGGACCCGGAAGAAATCCTGAAAAGTCCCCACGTTCTTGGATTGTCCAGAGAAGAGGAAATCCGCCGGCCCGGGTCGTGGATGGGCGGCCTATTTGAATACCAGCCTCCGCAATTTGGATTCAGCCGCAGCGAACAACGCCTGCTGCTCCTGGCTCTGAATGGCGGAACGGACCAGGAACTGAGTCGGCAGCTGGGCATCTCGCCGTTCACCGTCAAGAAAACCTGGCGCGCCATCTACGAACGCGTGGGCGACAGCCGGCCAGAGTTGATCCCCTTCCATTCCGCGGCGGAGAACGGGACCTCCGAGCGCGGACGGGGGAAAAAGCAGCGTTTGATCGCGTATCTCCGCGAACATCTCGAAGAATTGCGCCCGATATCTCGGAAACTCTTGTTACAAAGAGGGGCGCACGAGAGGTCAAGCCAGCTTCCATGAGCCTTCGCAATCGGCCGATGCGGCCAAAAGATGTAAGGGAATGCGTGGAAATTGTCGCGGCCCATCCGTTCGTAGGCCCGAGGTATGGAGACGCGATTGAGGATTTGCGCTCCGCCTGGCTTCGTTTGCTTTCCTGCAATGGATTCTGCTCCGCGATTGTGTTTGAAGAAGAACTAGCCGGAACCGCCCCCAGAATTTTCGGCGTCGGCGTCACCGTATTTATTTCCGACAGTTTCCTGCGCGAGCTAAAGACGCCGCCGGGTTTCTGGATGAGTCCGGAAATTGCCAGGCGCGTGGCGCGGGGCGATCCTTCCGCGCTGCTCTCTCCAAAAGAAATCCAGGAAGCGAATTCGCGGGACGGGTTGAACCTTGGCGTGTGGCAGGCCTGCGTCAGCTTGGAGGATACCCTGCGGACGGAAGTGTGGACGGAACTCATGACCGCGTTCCTTGAGCATCACCGCGGCTATCTGCTGAAGGAGTTGCTGGTGCAAGCCGAGAGCCCGGAGCATCTGGAAGGGGTGCGCAATACCGGTGGATTTCTGTTCAAGCCCGAGGATGGCCGTTATGACGATTTCGACGGGAAGGATTTGCGCGCCATTGTCTCGAAACCACACATTGTGGGCCTCACGCGCGAGATGGCCCTTGGGCGCCTTGGTTCCTGGGTCGGCTCTCTTTTTCTATACGAGCCTCCACTATTCGGCTTCAATGTGAGCGAACAGCGATTGCTGCTTTCCGCTCTCGCCGGTGGGACGGACGAGCAACTGAGCGACGATCTCGGCATCTCCCTTTCCGCGGTGAAGAAAACGTGGCGCTCCATTTACGACCGCGTGGCCGCGTGCCTCCCGGAACTGATTCCCGGCAATTCACAGCCGGACGGAGAAGCTTCGAGGCGCGGCAAGGACAAGAAGCAACGGCTCATCTCCTATCTTCGCGAACATCCGCAGGAGTTGCGTCCGGTATCCAGGAAACTTTTGCAACAGCGGCCCGCGCGCGGCCAGGGGGGCATCCATGGCCATCCGGCATAGGCTCATGCGGCGCAAGGATGTCCGCGAATGCGTGGACATCGTCGCGGCGCACCCGATCGTTGGTCCACGATACGGAAAGGCTATCGCGGATTTGCGCGCGGCGTGGTCGCGCCTGCTGGCCGAAGAAGGCTTTTGTTCCGCCACGGTGTTCGAAGAAAAAAACGGGGATGAAGCCAATCTGGTGGGGGTAGGCGTCAGCGTTTTTGTTTCCGACGAATTTCTGGAGGAGGCCAAGAAGCCGCCTTCCTTTTGGATCGGGCCGGAGCTGGCGAAAAGGGCTGTGCGCGGCGATCGTTCCTCCATGCTTACCGCAAAACAGGCCCGCGAGGCGAACTCGCGGGATGGACTGAATCTGGTGATATGGCAGGCCACCGTTCGCGAGCAGCACATGCAAAGAATGGAAGTGTGGGAAGCCTTCATGAAGGCGGGAGTCGAGCAGCATCGCGGGTACCGCTTGAAGGAGCTGCTGGTCGCGCAGGCGGAAAGCGTCGAGCATTTGCTGGGACTGCGCCACACTGGAGGTTTTTTCTGGGACGGAAACAAGCAGCGCTATGGTGATTTACCGGACTGCGATCTCCACGCCATCATTCGAGAGCCTCACGTCGCGGGCATCACGCGGGAAATCGCGCTGAGCCGCCCTCTCGAATCCATCACTACGTCCATCGGTTCGCTATTCCACTATCAGCCGCCGCAGTTTGGCTTCAGCGGAAGCGAGCAGCGTTTGTTGCTTGCGGCGCTCGCCGGCGGAACAGACGAGGAACTCAGCGAGGAGTTGCGCGTCTCGCTCTCCACGGTCAAGAAAACATGGCGGTCCGTTTACGACCGCGTCGCCGCTTGCCTGCCGGAGCTGATTCCGAGCAGTTCGCAATCAAACGGCGAGGCCTCCAAGCGCGGGCGGGACAAGAAGCAACGCCTGGTTTCCTATCTTCGCGAGCACCCTCAGGAACTGCGTGCCGTTTCCAAAAAAATTCTGCAACAGCAGCCCGCCCGCGCGAGTCGGGTTCGATAATCGGTGGCTACGCAGTCTAGGCGGTCAATCGGCGCGCCGCGATCGAAATCATCAAGCGTGAGAACCCGCTGAACAACATGCTGATGCCCACGAGCGTGCCCAGCACCCAGACGGCGCTCGACGGCCACGTCCTCCAAATCATGACGGCGAGAATCAGCGTAACGATGCCGTCAAAGAGCAACCAGCCTGAACCACGCATCGCGCGAAGCATGTAGGACATGATCAGTTCCAGCACCGCTTCGGCGAACAAATAAAACGCGAGTCCTAAGGTGAGCGATACCAGGCCCAGGACCGGGTTCCACAACAAATAGCCGCCGATCAGTGCGTAAACGAGGCCGAGGAGTATTTCCCAAATGAACCCGCCCGCACTCCCGGCTTTGAAGCTGTAGACGAGGTGAACTGCGCCGCTGAAAATCAGCAACCAGCCGACTACAATGTTCGCCGCGATCCCCGCAACTTGCGGCAAGGCGATCGCCAGAAATCCGGCGACGATCAACAGAATGCTAAGCACGATTGACCAACTCATGGATTCTTTTCTTCCTACTGCCACCGCTGGAATTGAGCTCATATAGCCCTCCTGCCAGTTCGATGATTAGCCGCGGGAAACGGTTTTAAAAATATCTATTCGCTGCAAATCGTTTTAATCGGGGCCAGAACAAATGGGAACGGTTGCATCCCTCCAAGACGGATGAAATGAATCCCGGCGATTTTGTGCAGGGCAGCAAAAAGGAGTTTCGCGCTAGGCGAGCGACGCCACCGCTTCAGCAATATGGTCCGCGGAGATGCCGAAGATCTCGAGGAGTTCTTTCTCTTTTCCCGAATGCGGCATGCGCGTGACCGCGAGGTGCCGAAACTTCGCGGGCGCCGCTCCGGCCTGCGCCAGCGCGGACAGAACCGCTTCGCCCATGCCGCCCTCCGCCCAATGGTCCTCGACCACGACCAGCTTGCCGCCGGTCGCTTTGATCTGTTCGGCGAGTGCCTGGCCGTCGATCGGCTTGACGCAATAGAGGTCAAGGACCCGAACCGCCGTGCCTTTTACTTTCAGTTCGTCGGCGGCCTTGAGCGCTTCGTGTAGCGTGATTCCCGCGCCGATTACGGTGACGCGATCCTCTCCGCTTTGCCGCAGCACTTTGAATCCCGGAACCGGAAACTTCTCCTCATTGGAGTAGAGTATGGGTGTCTTCGGCCGCGTCGTGCGCAGGTATGTGATTCCATCGGTTCGCGCCATGTATTCGGTGAGACGCTCGGCACACACGGCGTCGCTCGGATAGAGCACCACGGAGCCATTTACCGCGCGGAAAATTGCGATGTCTTCGAGACCCATTTGCGACGGGCCGTCCTCGCCGATGGAGACGCCGCAATGCGATCCGCACACGCTGAGATTCGACCGGCTGATCGCCGCCATACGAACTTCGTCCACCGCGCGTGTGAGAAAACAGGAGTACGTGTCGACAAAAGCCGTGAATCCACGCGCCGCAAGTCCCACGCCCACGCTGACCATGTTCTGCTCGGCGATGTAGGCCTGGAAAAAACGATCGGGATACGCAATGTCAAAAATCTCCGAGAACGTCGAGTTATCCACATCTCCCGATAGGGCAACGAGCCGTGGATTCACGGCGCCAATGCGTTTCAGCGCGTTTCCATACTCCTCGCGGGTCGCGAGCGGCTTCGCAGGATCGTAGTCCGGCGCGGCGGGAGCTGGGAAATCCACACGGCGAGGAAGAGATTTTCGCGCGTAGGATTTGCCCGGATCGGGCGGAATCTCCCAGGCTCCTCCGAGTTCCTTGATAGCCGCGGCGAGTTGATCTTTTGAGAACGCCTTCCCGTGCCACCCCAGTTTTCCGGCAACCAGGCTGAAGCCATATCCTTTTATCGTGCGGGCCACAATAGCTTGCGGCTTGCCTCTCGTTGCTTTCGCGCGATCGAGTGCGGCCAGTATTGCCGGCACATCGTGGCCGTCGATCACTTCCGTCGCAAATCCCTCGGACTCGAATTTTTTCTTGTAGATGTCCATTTGGTGCTCGTACATCGTTGCCTCGGTCTGGCCCAGCCCGTTGATGTCCGCAACCACCGTGAGATTCTCGAGCTTATAATGGCCGGCGAACTCTGCCGCTTCCCAGATCTGCCCCTCGGCCAGTTCGCCGTCGCCCGTCAGGACGTAGACTCGCGTGGGGCTTTTGTCCAGCCGAGCACCGAGCGCGAGCCCGGCGCCGACCGATAGGCCTTGGCCCAGCGAGCCAGTCGCCGCATCCACGCCGGGAATGAGCGGCGTGGGATGCCCTTCAAGTTCGCTCGAGGCTTGTCGCAGCGTCATCACGCGCGATTCTGGAAACACGCCCGCTTCCGCCAGCGCCGCGTACAGAACCGGCGCCGCGTGCCCCTTCGACAGAACAAACCGATCTCCATCGGGCGAATTCGGGTTCTTTGGGTCGAAATTCATGGCGTAGAAAAACAGTCCTGCCATAAGATCCGCCGCGGACATGCACGAGGTCGGATGGCCAGACCCGGCCGCAGTGGTGGACATCATCGAAAGGATGCGCAAGCGTCGCGCCTTTTCTTTGATCTCCGCGACGATGGATGAGGAATAACCAGCCGGTGAGGTGGCGCTCATGTTGGACTCCTTTTGCGGCAATCGTTGCGTGATGCGTACGTCCGGTTTGATGCAATTCCATCCCGTTTCGGTCCCCAAGCGGATTCAAACTAAGAAACAAGGCAAACAAGGGTGCGTCTCCCCGCCCTTTAAAAATGCGTTGGATCCGCCTCATTCTTCGGGTCCCAGCCCTTCATTTCATTGAGTTCCTCGGGCGTGATCTGAGGCAAGTGCCGGATGAACAAAACCAGGCGCCAGGTTTGCGGCACAGTGTGTGTTCCGTGGAAGGCTGGCATGCCGCTCAAACGAACTCCATTTTCGATCGTGTAGTAGAGCTCACCATCGCTCTTGTTCTGCGTCCCGGCTGCGCGCAAGTCGGGCGGTTTCGGATAGAGGCCCTTGCCGAATACCGTCTGGCCCCCTCCGTCATTCGAATGGCACTCGGAGCAATGATAGGAGAAATGCTCCATGCCTCCCCGAATGTTCTCCGTTGTAGGCATGATGGGATTGCGAAGCTCGCGATAGGTGGATGGGACGGCCAATTTGCGCGCCGTTGTGGCCGCGAACTCCTCAATCGCCGATGGTGTCGCGAGTGCGCTGAAGCCTCGCCGCACAAGAGTCAGCCCGTATGCCGCGGATGCAATCGCAAGAACAAACAGAATCAGCAAAACTGCTTTCCATGTTTTCATGTCTACCTCCCCTGCCCCGAGCCGGCACGACCTGCCAGCACTTGGAATTCTGCTCAGTGACACGCGACTCGGTTCAACTCAAAAATCCTAATGGCGAACTGGCGAACGTTGAACGTCGCTGCCGAGTTTAGAGATCCAGTAAAGATCCCTACCGCAGGGATCGGAAGCCCGCGCGGACCTCTTCTGAAAAGAGGCGTGGCTGTTCCCAGGCCGCATAGTGCCCACCTTTGTCGAGCACGTTGTAATAAATGAGTTTGTCGTACGCCCGCTCCGTCCAACTTCTCGGGGCTTGATAGTTCTCGCCGGGAAAGACGCTCACAGCAGCGGGGATAGAGACATTGGCAGCGTTGTAAAGATTGAGATGAAGTTCCCAATAGAAACGAGCCGCGGAAATCGCCGTGTTCGTCAACCAGTAGAGTGTGAAGTCGTCAAGAACATCGTCTCGTGTCAGGTCCCCTGCGGAGTGTCCGTTGATCGTGCGCCCGAGCACTGCCGAAGTGATTGGTGCCGCGGGCTGGCCATAACCGTCAGGGTGGTCAAAGAGCCAGGCTGCCAGGCAGACGGGCGAATCCGCCAATCCATACAGCGACTGCGGGCGCGTCGCCCGCATTTGTGCGTAGGCGCGTCGTTTCGCGAATAAGACCGTGAGCTGCTCGTACGCGTGTCTTTCGTCGGCTGGGAGACTGGATGGCGGGGGATCGCCGCACTGGAGCGCCCTCGCAATGTCGGATGGAATAGTCCCGGGGAAGTTCGTATGAATTCCCATCAATTCTGTAGGCGCGTGCCTGGCCATCACCGTGCAAACGCCTGCGCCCAAATCGCCGCCCTGCGCCACAAATTTTGCGTATCCAAGGCGCTTCATCAGCGCCACCCAGGCATTCGCAGTGCGCTCCGGACCCCAGCCGGAAGTGGTGGGCCTCGCGGAAAACCCGAACCCCGGCAGCGACGGAATCACCAGATGGAAAGCATCCGATGCGCTCCCGCCGTGTGCCGTAGGATTGGTAAGTGGATCGATAATTTTCAGCTGCTCGATGACTGAGCCGGGCCATCCGTGCGTGACGATCAAGGGCAACGCATTTTCGTGTTTCGAACGAACGTGAAGGAAATGAATGTCCAACCCATCGATCTCGGTGATGAACTGCGGCAGGGCGTTCAATTTCGCTTCGATCTTGCGCCAATCGTAGTCTGCCGCCCAATAGCGGGCAAGTTCCTGAATTGTCGCAAGCGGCACACCTTGCGATTCATCCGTGACTGTTTCCCGGTCAGGCCACCTTGTCGCGTTGATGCGCCTGCGCAATTCGGAAAGCTCGGCTTCTGGAATAATTACCTGAAAAGGACGAAGAGTCGTCTTGTCAGCTGCCTGTTCGCTGCCCCGTTGCGCAGCACCACTTTGGGTCATGGTGTCCTCCATCTCAGCAATTCTGGAATCTGCAAATGTCTCGCGAGCCGTCCCCGGGCTGAACGCGACTGCCAGGCCCAACATGGAGCTCGCCTTGAGAAAGAGACGGCGCGATCTGTCGTCTGGTTGTTTCATGGCGTCCTCCTTTTCCCGTTGCGCCAAAGGGCAAAGCCGAGGGCGGCGATCAGCCGGGCCGCTTATCCGTTTCATCGTCGTCCGCCCGCCCGAACTTAGGCAGGTACCTGCCGAAGTTCAATTCGAAGTCGCTCGGAACGCCGTAACCGGCATTGCGGACCTTGGCGCGGCGGGCCTGTGC
>Ga0210396_10001952_pt1 | contig 21358 bp, 15 predicted proteins | sample IncBWH17OmetaG_FD_155466 | JGI IMG/M metagenome (GOLD analysis project Ga0210396, IMG submission 155466) | Forest soil microbial communities from Barre Woods Harvard Forest LTER site, Petersham, Massachusetts, United States - Inc-BW-H-17-O ... | reverse complement strand
CTCACCCGCCAATAAAACAGAGCCACCCGCGGTATCGTTCTTCACGAATTTGAACTGGAACTTGCAAAGGCCCGAGCCCAAGGCAGGCAATCGCGAAATCCTGCGCCAGTCGACACAAGCTCAAGAAATGGGCGAAGTCGCTCGACCCCCGTCGCGGAAAATCCTATGAGCCCTGGGAACAGGGGGTTTCTATTGTTGAATGAAGGTGGGACGCCATCGGATTTCAGTACGTGGCCCTGGGCAGCGAGCAAGAGCGCGACCCCGCCGGCAACATCCCATTCGTGCTTCGGAACCAATGTCCAGGTAGCATCCGCCTTTCCAGCGGCTACCAGGGCTAGTTTGTAAGCTACCGAACCCATTGGCCGCATACGAAAAGATTCGCGACAAAACCGTTCCCACTCGCCCCGCCGCACTTCGCTTCGACTCGCCAGTACCAAAGGCTCACTGGGAAGCTCGGCGTCGGCTGCAAACCTGGGCGCCGATCCGTTGCGGCAAAGGACTCCTGTTTCGCGAGAGCCATAGAATAGCTCGTCAGTCAGAGGATTATAGATTCCTCCGGCGACCAACTGCTCCTCCTCCATCAGTGCGATCGAAATGCACCATTCAGGTATCTGCGTGAGGTACTCCGCGGTCCCGTCCAGCGGGTCCACCAGCCAAATCCGCGAGCATCGCAAGCGCTCTTCACTATCAGTGCTCTCTTCGGAAAGCCAGCCTTCTCCGTTCTGCACGAGCATTCGGAATAAGAGCTCGTTCACTTCGCGCTCCACATCTGTCACCGGAGCGCCGCCGGTTTTCTTGTCCACGCGGACGGTGCCGATCGACCGAGAGCGATAGATTTCCCCGCCCGCTTCGAGAGCGCTTACAATTCTATCGAGATCTGTTTGGTATTTTGTCATTCTGCCTCGATTTCGGCGGTGCTCGCAGCGACTAAAGCATAGATATGCCAGCTACAACAATCAGGGAAAACAGGACCGTACGTAGCCAAACCGTTTGCATAGAAGTGGCGATGTGAGCGGCATACCAAGCTCCAGGAATCGAACCCAGTAAGAGTGCGGCCAACAATCGAAAATCGACCGTCCCCAGCGCCAGATGGCCCAGGCTGGCAACTGTTGCCAGAATAACCGCGTGAGCAATATCGGTACCGACCAGAGTCGTGAGAGGTCGACTATAGAACAATACCAGGAGCGTCATAATGACGCTGCCAGAACCCATGGAGGTCATGCCAACCAGAAAGCCCCCCACGAAACCAACCGCTATAGCCCCCCTGCTCGGCGTAATCCACGTCGGAAGATGTTCCCGCAGCGACTTTTTGCCCGTCTTCTTAAGATACTCCTGGAAAAACGCAAGGCCCGGAGTCAGAATCAGGACGATTCCAATAAAAACTTTCAGAAATGCGTTCACTCCGTTGCCCATATGAGCTCGGATTACGGCCAATCCGACGACGCCAAGAGCGGCGCCTGGGATGCTTCCGACCGCCATACGCAGCACGAGACGCATATCCACAAGACCGCGATGGTGGTAGGACCAGGCCGCACCGACTTTGGTCACCGCAACGAAAAGCGCTCCCGTTCCGACCGCGACGATGGGAGGGACATGTATCAACAGCACCAGAATCGGAACGAGCAAAGCACCGCCGCCGACTCCCGTCAGCCCCACCATAAGACCAACGATTAGTCCGACTGCTATGAGCAAAACTTGATGCACGGTCCTTCTGCCTCTTCCATTTCTCGACGGAATCTCGCGTTAAATTGTTTCAGCAACGTCCCCGACGTACCCTTGCTTTCTCAAATACAACAGGATTTCCTGAGCCGCTTCCTCAGGAGTTGTATTCGTCGTATCGATGACGACTTCAGCGTCGGCAGGTGACTCATAGGGATCGGAGACACCGGTAAAAGTGGGGATGAGTCCTGCGCGGGCTTTTGCGTACAATCCCTTCCGGTCTCGCTGCTCGCAGACTTCTAGCGAAGTGGACGTGTGGACCAGAATGAACCCTCCCGCACCGTCAATCGATTGGCGCAGCTCTTTCCGGATACTGTCGTAAGGCGCAATCGGAGCGCAAACTGCAATCCCGCCATTCTGAGTGATCTCGCGCGCGACAAAGCCAATGCGCCGGATATTGAGGTCGCGGTGTTCTTTGGAAAAACCTAACTCGGAAGACAGATTTTTGCGGACGATGTCTCCATCGAGCAGAGTGACGGGCCGCCCACCCATTTCGAGCAGCTTTACGAGCAGCACGTTCGCAATCGTGGATTTCCCAGATCCCGAGAGTCCGGTAAAGAAGACCGTAAATCCTTGGCGATGACGGGGCGGATACGTTCGCCGCAGCTCGGTGACCACTTGTGGATAGGTGAACCAGGTCGGGATGTCGCGGCCCTCGGCCAGCCTATTTCGCAAATCCGTGCCTGAGATATTCAAGACCCTACTCCCCTTGGGCACTTCATCTTCGGGAACGTAGGTGTCCTTGTCTTCAAGATAAACCATCATCTTGAAGGGAACCATCTTTACCCCCACCTCGTCCTGATGTTTTTCTAGGAGATTCTGAGCCCCGTAAGGATCGTAAAAAGGTTTATTATTCGAATCGTTCCCCGGGCCGGCATGATCGCGTCCGACGATGAAATGCGTGCACCCGAAATTCTTGCGGATGGTGGCATGCCACACGGCCTCCCGCGGTCCTCCCATGCGCATGGCTAAAGGTAGCAGAGCTAATTGCACCGTATTTGTCGGGTAGTGCGGCAAAATCGCCTGATAGCAGCGCACGCGAGTGTAATGGTCCACATCGCCTGGCTTGGTCATGCCCACCGAGGGATGGATCAACAGATTCGCTGATGTTTCCTTCGCCGCCCGGAAGGTCAGTTCCACGTGAGCCCGGTGCATTGGATTCCGAGTTTGGAAAGCGACTACGCGACGCCATCCTAACTGCGTAAACTTCGCGCGCATCTCCTGCGGTGTTAAGCGAAGACTTCGGTAATCGTAGTGTGACGGGAGTTGTAAGCCTTCGAGCTTACCCGAGACGTAAATTGGATTCGATCTATCGAGAACGGAAGAAACCCCAGGGTGCTTACGATCGGCCGTGCCGAAAACGTTTTCAACTTCGGACTGCCGATTCGGCTGCCAGGTTTCTTCGACCTGCAGCACAGCCAGCATGACTCCCTCGGGATCCCGAAGAGCTAGAGAGGTGCCCCTGGCAAGCTGTTTTGCGAGCTCGGCCGGCAAATCCAGAGTGATCGGCATGGTCCAAATGAGTCCGTTCGCAAGACGCATGGACGAGCAAACGGATTCGTAGTCGGCTTGTCCCATAAACCCCTGCAGGGGAGAAAATCCTCCATTCAACAGGAGCTCCAAATCGCATAGCTGCCGTTCTGACAGGACCCAAGAAGGCCATCCCTTCGAAGCGGCCCGAATTTCATCGCGCCTCTTCGGATCGGCAAGTAAATCGACGAGTGCGCCGCCATGAGGCGGATTCAAGTGTTCTGGGGCATTCATAATCTGTTGGAAGCTCCCTTCCTGAAATTTCTTCTCTTCTTTCGTTCTGAAGAACTTGAGGCTAGTTGCTGTGACCTACATGATCGGCTAATCAGGGAGGTTTCGCTACATAAACGTGTCTAATCTCACGCAGTGACCCAAGCGCGCGTCGAAACCGCCACCAATTGAGATACACTTTAGAGACCAAAGAGCGCAGTTCTTGACCCATTGTTTCATTGCCAACAACGAGCCAATGGGCTAGCGGATCGCTACCCGTCCTATCAGCCTGTCATCGGCGCTTCCAACACTGGCAGCGAGCTGCTAACGCGCCTGCTGCAAAAACTGGCTGAATATTTACGAGACCGAAGCCCGATCCGACCTAATCCTTCATCGACCGCAGGTACAAGGCCAGCGCTTAGCCATGAAGTAAAACTCATCGAACCCACGCTCGACCAGCGATTCTGTGCCGAACCCCGAAACGCATGATCGGTGCCCGTGCTTACGACAGCGATCCCTGGGTCTGCGCAGCCACGAACGATACGGCGTGCAGTAAACAGGCGTTCCGGTTTCCAGCGCCGCCGGTAGCGGCGCAGAACACGCCCGTCTTGCGTCGCCGCTGACGTACACGAATTGGTGGGGCGTAACGGACCTTGTTTGGGGAAAAAGGCCGGACGCTGGTCCGATACTTCGTTCGGGTCTTGCCGTCTCCAAAGGCAGCGCCCACTAAGAATCGAGAGCCGACTTGTAGATTGCGAACTCATCTGGCCTGAAGGCAATTTGAGTAAAGTATGGACTCTCGGCAAAGGGCTGAACATGGAGCGCATTCCAGTAGACCACGTAGACGGGGCGCGGTTTAATTGCAAGGGAACGTTCTAAATTTTTTGCCAACTGCTGCAGGGGTTCAAGGCCGAATGGATTGCACAGGTAGATGACCAGAGGGTCATTGGGAAAGATATATTGGGTTGCGTCCATGCACAAAATCTCGGCAGGGCAGCGGCAGATCTCAAGATTCCTTCGGGCTATTTCGCAGAGCTTGGGGACAAACTCCACTCCCAGAGATCTGCGGAAGGGGTACCGAGATGCCAGCAGGAGCGCACGGCCCTTGCCCGAACCGATGTCGATAAATGTGAACTTCTCGTGACGGATGTGCAGTGAATCGAGGAGTTGATACAACTTTCTCGGCTTTGTTGGCACATACTGAACGGCGAAACGCCGGTTGGGGCCGACATCTCCCATTTGCCAGCGGGGCACCATGCCCTCGGTCTCGACGCCGTGAATCTTATCGAAGTCGCGTTCTCGGTGGCCAGCTGGCGAAAAATGAAGCCAGAAATAGTAGGGAACGCTGCGTCGCAGCCACCGAATCGTTCCACGAAATCCGTGGTTCCTTAGAATCCACCAGAGATCCTGGCCGTGCATCAGTCGCGTCCATTTGCTACCCATGGACAAGCAGACTCCACTGGTTGGACGAAATCTTGGTGGTACCCGAAAGGGCGGACCAAGACCTGTATCGTGTATTCCGATCGTCGGATCTGTCAAGACACTAGGCGTTCGCAAATATGGCGCTGGGCCCGCAAATTGAAGGGGTGTACGTCCTGGCGACGAGAGCGACATGCGGTTTCCACGTAGGTAATATGGATTAAGGTTTTAACGAGCATTTCCCCAGGGTTCTCATACCTTCAGGGGATGCTCTCGAAACGCCCCATACTCACCCCGGCAATGGGATGCGCTGCGAGATGGAAGGCCGCCTTGCACATCCAAACATGCCAAGTGTCATCTCACTTGTAACATACCAGGTTTCTCATTCCTTCTGCCTCCACTTGAGTCACGAAGCTCGCGAAACCCGTCGATTGGAGCGGCGTTGAGGAGCCTTCCGCTTGCAGAACATGAATGTGGAATTCATGACCTGCCAACTCCTCAAGGAAACTTAGAGGAGCACATCCACTTTCCTGAATGCATGCGGGAGCAAATTCAACGATAAGCTTAAGTTCGCTTGAGCGTTGCAGTAGTTTTGTCATACCTCTCAATACCAGCGGTTCGGCGCCTTCGACGTCGATTTTCACAAGATGGATTTGTGGCCAGCCCTTTTGTTCCAGGAAGTCATCGAGGCTTAGCGTGGGAACTTCCAGTGTCTTACTCAGGTGAGTGGCCCGTGCACTGGCATAAATACTGTTGCGATCATTTCCCTCCGCGCTAAGGTGAAAGCATACCGTTCCTGTCTTCTCAGCAACAGCTTTGTGAATCGGCACGATATTCTTGTAGTGGTTGAGCTCGATATTTTTTTGAAGAAGCGCGAAATTATCGGGAGAAGGTTCAAATGCATAGACTCTTCCTTCCGGTCCAACGAGCCGCGCGGCTAGCAAGGCATGACAGCCAACGTGGGCACCTACATCCAACACATTCATTCCCGGACGAAGGGTCTCCTTGAACATTTTTGCAATTTCCTGTTCGTATCGCTCTGACAACAGCTCGGTGCTGAAGGAGATGCTCGGACCCGCCTGTCCAGCGAGATAGACCAAGTGGCCATCGACTCTAACGGGCCGCCCCCTCAAAACCAACACTCTGCCGACCTTTTCTCCCACGATGTTAAAACGGGCGAGAAGCCCTCGCCCCCAAACGCTCCGCTCAAACCCTACAGCTGTAGCGAAAGATTTAGCGGTCTTAAAAACCCCATTCCCAATGCGATCCAAAATACGTGGCACGTTTTCCCCCGGCGACGATCAATTACCATGCTTTACTGTTCAACGCCAAACTGACTGTTTTCGCTAATCCTCCGCGTGATTACGGCGACTGCTTGGCGCACGGCGATGCGCAGGGCCGGCATGCTGTATTGTTCCTGGACGTGCCGACGTGCCGCTACCCCTATGGCGTGAGCGCGGACGGGTGAATCTAGCAGGGCCGCTATCTCTCGAGCAAACACTTCAGGGTTATCGGCAAGCACAATCTCAGTTCCGTCAGCGAAGTTAAGTCCTTCAGCCCCTACCCGCGTGGAAACAACCGGTTTTTCCATGGCTGCTGCTTCCAGAATTTTAAGACGTGTGCCCGTTCCAATCCTTAGCGGGACCACGCTCACAGCTGCGTTGGCCACTATGGGACGGATGTCCGGTACAGTGCCCGTAAATTCTACGCCGGGCACTCTGCTCAATCGACGGCGGAAGTCGTCGGGCGGATTTCTTCCGGCCGCCACAAATTTGACGTCCGGGATCAGATTGCGAAGGATAGGTAGAATAGAACTCACAAAGTATTCAACCGCGTCCTGATTGGGGTACCAACCCATGTAAGCCACAAAGACCACCGTATGGTTGTTTACGGCGGGAGTTGGCTGGTATTGGTCGACATCTATCACATTAGGAACGATCGTAACCCTCGCTCCGGGTGATAGAAGATTTATTTCCGAACTGTCTTCTTGCGAACAAGCCATGATCAATTCTGCGTGTCTGCAAACAGAAGTTTCCCACCGGCGCGTTTTAAGGAGTTCCACAAAGCCATACATTCTTTTCAGCGGATTCCGTTCGTTCTTTAGAAATCGTTCCAGTACCACAGTACCTATGCCATGTTTATTGAGAATAACCGGTATCCGCAACAGTGGCGGGATATTCGCAGCCACGTAAATATCGTCGGAAATCACAGCATCAAAACGTTCTTTAGCAAGCCACTCCCAGATTTTGGCTTGAAATTTCAATGATCGCAGGCGCCAAGCACCATATGGCAGGGTTGAACTCAACGCTATAAACCGGTTCCAATTAGTGGACGAAGAACCAGCCGAACGATCTGGCTGCGGCACTAGATCAACGTTTCGGCACGTCTCTTGCAACTCGCGGGGAACTTCGGACGTACCGGGCTCGCCAAAGTAGACCATCGTCACTTGATGCCCCTCGGCAGCCAAAGCCTGTAGGAGCGCCCAATTGCGCAATCGTCTCCCGCGGTGACAGGGAAGGGCGCATCGAGAGCCGCGAAAAAGATCTGCATCGGACGAACTATTTCGTGTTCCGCGAGATCCTTCTCTACCGAAGTATCATTCAAAAGTGTGGGAGGTTTACTGATCATTTTGATTAGAAGACAATAAACGTCATTTTCTATGCCAACCCCTCGAGGCAGATACTTCACCACAGACCGAACCGGATAATCGACTTTATCACTTCCGACCTGAACGTATCGCACTCAAGCAGTATCCGCAGCGGGGGGATATCGCTTGCAGTATCGCAGCGACAATTCATGGGCATTATTCACAAATGCAACGCCGTATTTTTCCGAGTCCATGGTAGCCCGTCACATCAAACACATCTCCGCTGCTCAAGGCTCAAGCACGGCGGCGCGAAGAACAAAGTCATCGTTGTTTAGAAAGCAGCCTATCATCCGGGTCTCTACGAATTCTCGTGCAGAGCCGCTTTTTCTTTGCAGGCTTGGAGGTATAGCTCCTGCGTTCGCTGGACCTGTCGATCCAAGCTGAACCATTCGAGCACCCAGTCGCGTCCGGCATGAGCCATCTTCTTGCGGAGTTCGGGTTCTTGCAGCATTCGACGGATAGCCGCGGCTAAGGCCTGCGAATTTCCGGGAGGAACTGTCAGGCCGGTTTTGCCATCCACGACAACTTCAGGCGTGCCATCCACAGCGGTCGCGACGATCGTCCGGCCAGCAGCCAGCGACTCAATGGCAACCAGCGGCAAACCCTCGTAATAAGACGGGAGGACGCAAAAGTCCGCGAGGGCCAACCAATCGGCAATATTTGATTGGCGACCGACAAAGCGCACCGACTCCTGAATTTGTAAGCTCGCGGCTTGCTGCTCCAATTCCCCGCGAAGAGAACCTTCGCCGGCACAAATGAGGCGAACACAGGGAAAGTCCTTCCGCACTTCGTGCAGAGCCTGCAGCAGAACAGCATGTCCTTTCTGGGGTTCGAGACGTCCGACAAAAAGAATGACCGGATCATGGGGAGCAAATCCCAGCGACTCTTTCATGCCCCGCGGAGCGACGGACGCTGGATTGAACCTGCAGAGATCGGCACCGTTTTGGATGGCTCGCACTTTCCGCTCGGGCAGGCGCTTTTCATCGATGAGGTATCGGGCGTTAGATTCGGACACCGCGATGTAATAATCGACAAAGCGGCCACCCAGCCGATCGACGAAAAAGCTCGCCTTGAAACCACGGCGCCAAAGCTCACGGATGTGCGGGGTTTCGATGGTCACCGGCACCCCGGAAAGCTTCGCAACTGGAGAAGCCACAAGGCTCGCCCTAAACAGATGCGAATGTAAGATATCGATCTGGTGTTGCCGCAAAAATGTTCCCAGTCGATAGGCCGCTCCGATTTGTGTCACGCGTTCGAAGTACAGTTCGAACGTTTCCACGTCCGCAGGCAAATCTGCTGTTAAAAGAGCCGCGAGTTCGGGAGGGCAGATCAGATACACCCGATAAGAGCGACGGTCGAGCTGGCGCATAAGGCAAAGAATATGTTCCTCTGCGCCTCCTCTGGTAGTCGCATTCGAGAAATAGGCAATGGCAATTTTCCTCTGGTTCATCGTTTGAATCTGCCTTGGCCTATCTATTACTTGTATTGCTAAAGGCCGATTGTGTAAAGCGTGTGCCTGTGAACATCTGCGATACTGCAGAGCTCGCACGCCGGTTCCCAAACGGCGTTTTACCCGGCAGCTGGGGCACCTCCCCGACTAGTACCCGGCACTGCGGACAGCACTCCCGCGAAGATCTTGAGGCTGATTAGTTTAACCTATTCTAGTTGCCCAAAATCAGCAGCGCTTGACTAAGTCAACGTCAAAGCGCGGCCCTTCCGTCTAAAAATCAAATCTCAGGGATGAGCGGGTCTTGCCGTGAACAAGCTCGGTCTCCGGCAATCAATTCGTAGTCAGCATACCGGTGGTGCACCGAGCAATCTTTCTTGCGTGGATCTGACAAGTTCCCTGGAAGTGCAAGAGCTATTTTGCAGGGTTATGGTAAAGATCTCGCTATCGGGGGCCCGAATAACTGTGTAAGGCCGAGTGGCATCCTTTTCCAAAGCCAGATTGCAGCGCGGTATCGAGGATTCTCCGGATTCAGTTGCAAGACTTTCTCGCCGGAAGGCATCCAGTAATTCCAATAGAGTGGAACCGGTCGTGCGCCCCATTGGAGTTTGAAGTTGTAGGTTCCCGAATCGACAGATGACCGGCCAAAGTCAAAAGTCGAATAGCCCTTTTGGCCGGCGAAACACAGCAGATTCCAGAACAGGAACATGTTCGGTCGTAAAGCCAAAGCTCCCGGGTCGGATGCGCTCCAGTTCACTTCCACCAAGTCTCGATATCCTGTAAGGAAGGCCCCACTAATGGTCGTTCCGCGGTGCAAGATACGGCAAACAAAAGTCTCTGTGGGAAAGTTCTCGCAGATTGTTTCGAAGAATTTTCGACTGTAGACCGGCGTGCCGAGTTCCCGCATCCTGAGCGAGAACACCCTGTAAAAGTCATCCAGCAGTTCCTTGCCACCGAACTCGGCTGCTAGGCCTGACTTGAGCGTTCGACGGACATTCGTTCTCATTTTTGTAACTAGCTGTTGCATGTTCCGTTCCGGGTCGGCGTGTACGCCGCAGACAAGCATGACCTTGTTGTCTTTAGAATGCATTCCAGGAAGAGGACGTACCCGGTGCCGCATTTCAAGGTAATCAACCTTCAGCTCGCGAGCGATGCAGGTTGCCTCTGTAAGGAGCGCGTCCCGAGCTTCGTCCGTCGCCGCCACAAGTCCAGCTTGACTGAAGAATGGCACGGAGCAAAGGACATTTCCAAAAAGCCGGCTCTTGTGCCAAAACAGCGGCAGAATTCCCTGAACTACGCCGGTTTTTTCGGCCATCAAATAGAAAGATTGCCATCGAAATGTCTTTTCGATAACGTGCTTCCACGGCCAGCGATGGTAATTGAAGCACATCGGATGCTGGTTCACGAAAGATTGCCAGCGGTCGGAATCCTTCGGACCCGCGACGATGACTTGCATTCCACCCCCTTCTAGAATGTAATTCTGAATCTATAGACTTTGAGCTTGGAAGCAAGATGTTTTGTAGCAGCTTCCGGTCCGATCAACTGTGAAATTCCCAAGATCCATTGCCAATTCTGCTTGACCGAGAGCCATCGAGGCGAGCTGACAATCCGCTGCGTTTCGCCGGGTCTCCGCGTTTCGAGCAATATATCCGCTATAAATCCCTGCGTTTGCTCGATCGCTCCTAGCATCGGCACTTGTACTTTCCATTGCATCCTTTTGGTTTGTCGCCGATCGCGCCAGCGTCAATGCCCCACCGGTCCCGGGTGCGGCGAGCGCGAGCCGCGCGAAAGCGTCATCAACTTTCACTTTGTTTATACCTACTCGCAAGTATCCGTATCTTGCGTCAAGCAATCGTTCGTATATCTTCCAAGAGTGCCTTGAGTTCGCCTTCGCCGCGTGCAGATACCGATCTAACCTGCACCGATCGCACCAGTGCCGCGGGGTACCGCCAGCAAGATACCTTCCTCGCCAAATCCTGACTTGATTTGTGCATGACCATGCGAACAGGCGAAGGACTATTCTCGTACCTGTCCCGTTTTTAGTCCTCCGCGCAGTAGCGTCCCCGAATCCTTTCCGAAGAAGATAGCTGGAAGCTGCAGGGGCAATTTTAAGGTCGCCGACATGAAAGGGGCTTATGAGGGCAAGCGTCATCAAGGGGAATGCCATGGAAAGATTTAACTTACAGGCGTTGATACCGCTTGTAATCTTAATGACCCTTATGACGGGGTGCGTGGGCGCGTCCCAATACGACCAAATCCCTTCTATTGAAGATTTCTCACCGCGCGGCACCAAGGCGGGCGGCCCGGCGTTTACACTAACCGTCACTGGGGCACATTTTACGGACAACTCAGTGATTCTTTGGAATGGTGTTGCACGTCCAACGATCGCGACCAGTAACGTCGAATTACGGGCTCTAATTCCAGCAGCCGACATCGCGGTTGCAGGAACTGCCCAGCTAAGTGTTCGCTATCCGAAGGTTGACAGCCTGGCAGTACCGAGCGTAAATGCCCCGGCGGGTCCCACATCTGAACCAGTTGGTCCTTCATTTGCGCAATCCGCCCCAAAGTCTTTTAGCATAACGGCTTCGACGGCTTCCTCTCTAAATATCATGACCGATTCGTTGCCATCTTCCCGAATTTCTCAGCGCTATAACGTGACTCTTGTCGCAAGTGGTGGCCATCTTCCTTATAGCTGGAGTCTAGCGACCAGTCCCGGGCCCCTGCCCCCGGGGCTCACGCTCGCGACCGCAACCGGAGCCATTTCGGGGACGCCCTCAGTAGCGAATCAATACAATTTTGCGATTAAAGTTACGGATACATCGGGGCAATCTGCGACTCGGGCCTTGAGTATGTCGGTTTCCGCGGCGATCAATTCCTCTTTAAACATTACAACAACTTCATTGTCGGCGGGTCAGGTGTCCCAACCTTATAACGTCGTACTTGGCGCGGCTGGCGGCACTCCTCCTTATACTTGGGGCTTGTCGACCAGTTCCGGTTCCTTGCCTCCGGGGCTCACGCTCGGGACTACAACCGGCGAAATCTCAGGAGCGCCCGCAGCCGTTAGCCAATACACGTTTACTGTTCGGGTCACTGACAGCAGCTCACCACAGCAGACAGCCACAAGAACGTTGTCGATGACAACGCTTGGTGTTTCACTCGATCAGTATGGTGGACGAGAGGACATCAACTGCACCACGGCAACCGGCTATTTCCATGTGGAGAAGCTCGGAAATCAGTGGTGGTTCTGCACGCCTCTCGGCCACGCCTTCTTCATGGAAGGGGCTTACGTGGTCGATCAGGCGTTGGACGCTCAATATGCTGCTAAAGTCACGAGTAAATATGGAGGTGTGGTTAATTGGCAAGTCCCCACCTTAAATCGCATTTTGAGCTGGGGTTTTAACGCTCTGGCTAACTATGCCAACGTTGGCATTGTCCCAACGGCCACAGACCCCTCCTATCCACTTGACTCCAATGGGCTCCATTCAATTCCTGTAAAGCTCCCTTACATCGTGCTCGCACGGCCGGGAGCTTATTCGATGAGGAATCCATTGATTGTTCTTTCCGATTCCTCACAGGCAAAACTGTTGCCGGTCGGTCAAGAGGTCAAGAATACTGCGGCTGGCTGGAGTCCATTTTATAACGGCTTTGTTCCTGGCCCGGGATCACCGGATTTTTATGATCCCAACATGACGGTTTGGCTCGATGCCTTTTTAGCACAGGCGGGAGGCGAGATAGCGGGGCTGAAGAACTCACCGTATGCGAACTATGCGATCGGAATGGGGATGGACGATGGCGACGAGATGTACGGATTTGGTGCTGGACCAGATTTTACGACCGTACCAGGTGGGCACGTTAACGCTCACCTTGGATGGCTTGCGGCAACGATGGCTCCCACACAGACTGTTTCAAATCTATACCCCACAGTCTATGCCGATACGACCGTATACACGAAAAAGGCGTGGCGCGATTATCTGGTAGGCAAGTATGGGACGATCGCGTCTCTAAACGCAGCATGGACATCGAATTACACGACATTTGGTTCAACTGGAACTGTAAAGACCGGGGAGTCAATAGGAACGGGAAACGGATCAAGACTCACATTCGCGCATACCCTCTCGAACCTGACGCCCAGCGCCCTTTCGGTACAGATATTCGTGAGCGGCGTTCCGGTTGCCGGAGACCTGATCAATGGAACCATCTACGGACCAGCGGGAACGACTTGCCTTTGCAGCGGGACAATCAACTATACGACCGGTGCGCTTTCCATAACATTCACCACGGCCCCCTCGAACGGCGCGCCCATCACGGTGAATTACATCCAGAACGGTTGGGCTATTGGTACAGGGCTCATGGACGAAGATGCGCGAGTTTCGCATCAGGCGTGGCTTGGAATTGACTACCTGTTGAACTCAGACACGAACCCAAATGTTCTAGCGGATATGGATGGTTTTCTTTTCCAGTTAGCTGACACATATTTGAAGATGGGAAAAACAGAGATCCACAAAACATTTCCGAACATCATACTACTAGGCCCAGATAGTCTTGGATCGTGGGGAGCCCCGCCGCGTAGACAGGTTCTCCAAGCGGCCGCTCTTGAGGTGGATGTTTTAACGTCCCCCGGTCACCTTGCAGAGGTTCAATTTCAGCCCAAGATGGACTTCGTCAACCAATGGTTCGGAGACAAGCCACTTGCCACGGGCTCCTATTTGAGAGCGAATGCTGATTCTCCTTGGGCGGCTTTCTCTACCCATGTTGACCTCTCAACTCAGACATCTCGCGGACAATCCTATGCCTCTTCGTTGTCATCGCTGCGTAGCCTTCAGTACTCAGCGACAGGATCACAACCAATTATCGGTGTGTCTTGGTGGCAGTATACGGACAACCGCGCTGAGAAAGCGAACTGGGGACTGGTCACTCTGCTCGACAATGCCTATGACGGACAGGAGGACGTCTCGGGCATTGTTAAGTGCTCAGCACCATTGCAAAGTTACAGCTGTGGGGGCGAAGCAGCAAATTACGGAGATGTGATCACATCAGTCAGAACAGCAAATCTGTTCTGGTTGAGCCATTAGCTGGCATCACGCGGGTTTTCTCTCTCTTCACTTCGACCGGTTTTCGGGGAGGACCTCACGGTGACTCGAGGATGCGATATGAGAAAGCATTCGACATCACCAAGGACTCGCAGGCTTGCAATCGGTCGGTGTAGTGCTTTCATGCTCTCTGAGACCAATCATCGGTGCTCCGAACATGGCAATCTCCCTAGGGCGTAACCCCTGGTTTGGTCACCCACTCGGTGGCGAGCAATCCGTTGCCATTCGTCTGAGTCACTAATTCGTATTTCAACATTTTCATCAGCGGTCCCCATGCCGATTCGATTTGTGCGACGAAATTTTCTGGCAACGTAACCTTCCAATTGCCCTTCGAGGCACCCCGTACGAACGGAATGTCTTGGCGAGTATTCTTGGTTGAAATCCAAAGATTGGCTTCAGCCTTTTCGAGTTGCCGCATGCGGTCGGCCGAACTCATCTCGACCGCCCGGGCCAAGCGCTCTGGCGTCGGCTCGATCCCTAGTAAGGCAGCGACTTTAGACAGTTCGCGCAAAGGATGCTCGATCATGTCCTCGTAGCGCAGCAGCAAAAATTTACTGCTGTTGCCCCTGGTCGCCAACCAACCCACAACATTCTCACCCCAGGACCCATACGTGTTGTCGGTATCACCAGAAATAAAGCGAGAAGTATAGCGATCCATCGGATATCCATCTTCGATGAACCGCTTCTTAAGCTGAAAGTAGTAGTAGGAAATCAGGACGTCACGGGGGTCGCGCACAATGTAGATCACCTTCTTATAGCGCGGGTCAAAGGTTTCGTGGCTCTTGATAATGCGTGGTCGCGGGATGTGAGCCAGAGTCTTCCGGTTAACAGCTGTAGGGTCCGGTATCTTCTTCTCGATATTCGCAAAGGTGACTGGTTCGTCCTGACTAATAAGATTGGCGATCAGGAACCTTGTCCAAGTGTTGCCCGACCGGGGATAGGAAACCAAGAAGGTATCATCAGGGAAAACCGGGAAATTACGGCCTCCTCTATTCAAACCGAACAAACTCTTTAATCCTCCCGTGGCCCTCTGGAAAATCCCCGGATTCTCCCACTTCGCCCAAAAGGGAGTCTCGACCGTAGAATTGCTCATCTGCCTCTCCTATCCGATTACTCTCTTACAGGGACACAACGCTTGTCTACGCGAATCTGCGAACCTGATAAGCTTAAGTTATACGTTGAAGGCATCAGGAAATTCCGTCTTTTCCCCTTATTTCACAAGTTCTTTAGATAGCGGACGGGCGTTGTGCCCTGCCTCAGCTTGAAACGGGAAGGACTCATGCGAAAACAACGCAAGCACGGCACGGCATCCGGAGAAGACACCCGCTGGATAAGGTGCCGGTTTCCGATCTCTGTAAGGAACGGGGGCTCGTTTTACTAGCTGTGCAGCGTTCGGGACGGCCATAGCTCCCTCGGGCAGCGCGCGCAAGGGAAATACTCGGAAGCGAAACGCGGATCATCGTGCGCACTTCAACCTAGGATAAGCAGTCGAATGGCAAACTGGAGCGGTGGCACAAATCGCGCTAAGATCGTAGTGCGTCCGGTAGGAGCATCCTGCTTGCACATTCCTCGAACGCGGCTAGAATGACTTCGCCACGTCGTGAAACAGAAGCGGGCCCTGCGAGGACGTAACCATGCTGGTGCTGGTGAGCTCATCGAGACGATCATCGCGAGTGCGAAAGTCTCCTTTTGCGCTCTTCCCAAAATCACATCGGATCGGTAGACCCCAATGCCTTGAAAATCCTCGCCCAAAGGGCGAAATGCCCACTAACAGTGAGCCGAGCTTGTGATCAACCTTATCGCCAGTCAGCGGTATCGGGTCGGTAGACTCATCTTCTCCGCACATCCTGTGCTCAAACTCCAGCAGATTGCACAGTGGGCTTTGCATGGCCCCCGGCTCACCACTATCGTGCTTGGTGGCAGTATGCCGTTCCAGTGCTGGACCAGCGAGAAATACTATTGGTTGGGTGACTACTACGAATCCGATTTGAGGCGCACCATTGAGGCTACCCTAAGCATCGATTCCGTGTTTTATGACGTGGGTGCGCACGCAGGTTTTTGGCCCGTTGTGCTCTCGGGCCGCTGTTCGCGAATCTTCGCATTCGAGCCGTCGCCCGAGACCTTCACGCGCCTTTGCCAGAACGTCAATGCTCTAGCGAATGTGACTCCCGTCAACGTTGCCGCCTCAGATGCTCCAGGCGTGCTGCGGTTTTCCGAGAACGGCTCGATGAGTACGGTCACTGAGAGCGGGGGCGTCGCAGTGCGCGCCATTCGGCTCGACGACTTTGTCGCCGACGGCAATCCACCGCCTGGGATTATCAAGATTGACGTGGAAGGACATGGGGCGCAGTGTCTCGCCGGCATGCAGCGCATCATTGAACGCCACCGCCCCGTGCTCTTCATTGAAGTGCACAACGTGGAGGAGGAGAAGGCTGCAACCACACTCCCCGGGTACGCGACGGAGGCGCTCGATACCGTGCGTCGATTTCCCTATCGCATTCGCATCGTTCCGGACAGAGCGAAACTGCGGGCAGGGTGAGGGAGACAACAGGAGCAAGATAGTCTTTGGTCCGGCCATAACCGAGTGTCTATCGTGCGCGAATGGGGAGACCGTCCGATACCTCTTTCTGAATGTCCAGCGCGAGAGACCCGCACGCCCTGAGAATTCCCGCCCGTAGCGGCGGAATACTGGATAACGGAAAGCGCCCTCTCTCCAGTTCGAAAATCCCGGCGCTCATACGGGGTTTGCCGGTTCAGGGCTACCTGGTATCTCTTTTGACATCACTCCAAGTCAACCACTGAGGGTTTGTAAAACATCTTTCCTAACACTTATACTGCTCTTATGAAGAGGATATACATGTTGCTCTGCTTTGCTGCTCTTTTCGGAGTTCCTTGTTGGAGTCAGGCTCTTGACCCGTATGGGGGGCTGAAATCACTAAGATGCAAGACCGCAACGGGCTATTTCCACGTGGAGAAGCTGGGCAGCCGGTGGTGGTTCTGCACGCCCGTCGGCAACGCATTCTTCATGGAAGGTGTCTATGCCGTGGCGTCCGGTCTTGACGCGAGCTATCTGAACGCGGTTAAGCGGAAGTATAAGGACACTGCGACCTGGGCAGAGGAAACCAATCAACGACTTAGGTCCTGGGGCTTTAACACCCTAGGGCTGTATGCTCAGGTCTTCAACCGGCCCTCTTTTGTGGATCCCTCCTACCCTACTGACTCTAACGGATCTCGCTCTCAGCCTGTGAAGTTGCCCTTCCTGATCAGTGTCCGGCCCGCTTTTTATTCGATGACAAATCCTCAAATCGAGACGATCCGCTCCAATGCACAGAGGTTATTGGAAGAGCCAGTGAAGAATATCATCTACGGGGAGAGCCCATACTATAAGGAATTCCGACCTTCGACAGGGATCGCAGATTATTTCGACGGCAAGATGCGCTTATGGCTAGAGCGCGACTTGGCCCAGGCCAAGCCCTTGAACGACATCAAGAACTCGCCTTCTCTCTCCTACTTGGTAGGGATTGGCGCAGATGACGGCGACCAAATGTACGGCTTCGGGGCTGGTGATATCTTTCCGACTATCCCTCCCGGACATAACAACGCCCATCTCAGTTGGCTTGTCGCGATCGCCGCCCCCGGACAGACCTTTAATGCGCAATATAGAGTTCTTTACCGCGATACTGCTGACTACACTAAGAAGGCTTGGCGAGACATGCTGGCTGCGAGGTACGGCACAATCAACGCCCTTAATACCGCTTGGCAATCCGACTACACTACTCTTGACTCCTCTAGCGTGCTCGTGAACGGAGAAATGGTCGCCGCCGGTGATGGGACCAAGACCTCTTTCATTTACACCTTGGCACACACACCTGTGACGCCTTTGAGTGTTACCGTCAGTATAAGCGGAGCACCCCAAGGGGGGGACTGTCCCTATTGGATTGCCATCTGCAGTGTGAGTTCTGGAGGTGCTTTGAGTGGTCCCTCTGGAACGACCATCCAAGCGAGCTCGCAGCCGTGGCTCCGGGAACCCGAGGGGGTGGACTGCAATTGCAGCCTTGCAGCGGCGAGTTACTGGGTGAGGATCGTCTACCATTTCCCCTCCTCCTCGCGAATGGTTGGAGTTCCCAGCCGAAGAGTCGGTGTTACCGTTGCGGCAGGTAAGCTGATTCAGATTGAATCGCCTCGGGCCGACGAGTCCGGAAAAGCCACTGGCTACGATGTTTATGTGGCTTCCGCACCACCCGGAGGTGCTCCGAATGGGCTGGAAACGCTACAAGCCTCGAATATTCCTTTTGGCACCAACTGGGCCGAACCACGCAGCGGGCTCGTCGATGGGGCGACCTTGCCACCTTCTCTCAATACCATTGACTACAGTACCGGCCGGATCCAATTGAATTTCACCAGCCCTCCGCGGCGGGGTGCTTCAATCACCGTAAGCTACGCCTACAACGGCTGGATGAGTGGAGGCACTGGGCTCATGGATGAAGATGGCCGTCCGGCGCACCAAGCGTGGCTGGGCAGCGATTCCCTGTATCTCAGCAATACCAATCCCAACGTGAAGGCCGATTTGGATACCTTCTTGCTCGCAGTTGCCAGTCAGTATTTGAGTACTTGCCAGAGAGAGATCAAAAAGGCCTTTCCCAATACTCTGTTTATCGGGCCCGACAGTATCGGCAGTTGGGGCGCACCGGCTCGGGTCCCCGTCTTGCAGGCGGCCAGCAAATACGTGGATGTACTCTCTGGTCCGGGCCACTATGATGCTAGGCAGGACGTGATTGATTACACGGCGCAATATTTCGGGGACAAGCCGGTTCTGGAAGGTCAGTACCGCACGGCGAATCTCAATTCCCCTTGGTTCTCTTATCCAGGGGGACAGGGCAGCGACTTCCCCACCCAGGAAGCCCGCGGTCAGGATTACTACAACGCAGTTACGGGCCTGCAAAGCAAAACGGTGACAGCGACCGGCTCCCATCTATTCGTGGGCGAGGCCTGGTGGCAGTACACTGACAACCGGGGTGAACAGAAGAACTGGGGGCTGGTCACCCTATTCGACAACGCCTATGACGGACAAGAGGACGTCTCGGGCACTGTCAAGTGCTCAGCGCCATTGCAAGGTTACACCTGTGGGGGCGAACCAGCAACTTACGGAGATGTGATCACGTCAGTCAGATCGGCAAACCTGTTCTGGGTGACCCATTAGTTAGGGCCGGGAAGCACCTGGAATTCGCCCCACGGATCGGGCTGCTTCCATTTGACGAACATTCCCATCGGGCGGAGGTAGCTACCAACGGTTATCGATTCTCTTGGTGTGGAACCATCCTGTTGACGGCGAGCACTCGCCTGCAGCATAAAGAAAACAAACGCTATAACCGAATCATATTTGACTTATCTTTCGGGCGTGGACGTTACGACGGCCATTTTTCATTGTCAAGCTTGCGAGTATCGCGTAACATGCCTGACAGATTTTCCAGGCACGTTGATCTGCTTCATCGGAGTGATTCGGCATTACCACTCAGCTCCGGGAAAGCTTCAGCCGGGCCGGTTTACTGAATTGCTGCTGTCATTAGGATTTATCTCTGGTAAGGTCGCCGCATCATCACCTAGAATTGATGGTAGTAAGAGCCTGTCCAAAATCGGAGACTGCCGGGTTCTTGAAGGAATGTCGTCGGGTCGGTTTGGTAGGACAGTGCCGACGCTCTATCGGACACCATGAAACTCGAGCAGCAAAAGGGCCTTGCCTTGGCAGGGCGGCTTGGGCTAAAGCCGAATCCTCATGAATCAAGAGTCGGGAGGGTATGGTCATGCGCGCCTTGATCACGGGTGGAGCGGGATTCATCGGATCCCATTTAGCTGAGGAACTGCTTCGGCGTGGCAATGAGGTGCTGATTATTGACGACCTGTCGACCGGATCGATCGAGAATATCGAGCATCTCCGGGGCCAGGCGGGTTTTCGCTATGTGGTCGATACAGTCATGAACCGCCCACTATTGGCAGAAACGGTGGATGAGTGCGATACGATCTTCCACCTTGCTGCTGCGGTCGGTGTCCGTTTGATTGTCGAATCTCCGGTCCGGACGATCGAAACGAACGTCCGGGCGACCGAGCTTGTACTCGAACTGGCGGCCAAGAAGCGCAAGAAGGTGCTGATCACTTCTACCTCGGAGGTATATGGTAAGAGTCAGAACCTGCCTTTCAGCGAACAAGATGACTTGCTGATCGGCCCTCCTGACAAAGGGCGTTGGAGTTATGCCTGTTCTAAAGCGATCGATGAGTTCCTGGCTCTCGCCTACTGGCGCGAGAAGAAACTACCGACCATTATTGTTCGATTGTTCAACACGATCGGTCCTCGACAGACAGGGCACTATGGCATGGTTGCGCCCACTTTCATCCGCCAAGCCTTGGCAGGCGAACCCCTGACCGTTTTCGGTGACGGCACCCAGAGCAGGTGTTTCGGTTGGGTGGGGGATATTGTCGATGCGCTGATTGCTCTGACCGAGCATCCGGATGCGATTGGAAAGGTCTTCAATATCGGTCATAACCAAGAGGTGACAATCCGCGAGCTTGCAGAGCGGGTAATCAGCCTCACTCACTCACGGTCTAGCATCCAGATAATCCCGTACGACCAGGCATATGAGGCTGGCTTCGAGGATATGCATCGACGCATCCCGAGCCTTGAGCGCATTCAAAAGCTTATCGGATATAAGCCCACGAAAACGCTGGATCAAATACTGGAAGCGATCATCCGAAGTCAATCGGAAAAAGCCTCAAGGCGGCCGTCTTTGGTTCCCCAGCCGACCGCTCGGCTGGCCGACTGAAACGTGCCTGGACACGTTCGGAGTACGGAGGGCGCGCCAATCACTTGCTCAGTTATTGTTGCCACAAAAAACCGCGCTAACGAACTCCGCACGCTTCTGATGCCTTCGCTCGTTCTCCAGACGCATCCTCCGGACGAAGTCATTTTTGTGGATCAAAGCTCGGACAACAGCACAAGAACAGTCGTCGAATCCTTTGAAAAGCGCATTACCGGCGAAAAACCTCGCTTCCTCTATTTGCACGAAACCAACCACAGTGGCGCTGCGTCGGCGCGCAACTCCGCGATCGACCGCACGAAAGCCGATATTCTGATATTCCTGGACGATGACGTTGTCCTCGAACCCGATTTCGTCGAGGAACTCCTCAACGTGTATGAAAAATACCCGACTGTCGGGGGGGTCTCGGGCGTGATTACGAACTACTCTGCTCCTTCGCTTGCCTGGAGGATTGTGAGGAGGCTCTTCTGGACCGGACCATTCCACG
>Ga0210396_10001948_pt1 | contig 21389 bp, 20 predicted proteins | sample IncBWH17OmetaG_FD_155466 | JGI IMG/M metagenome (GOLD analysis project Ga0210396, IMG submission 155466) | Forest soil microbial communities from Barre Woods Harvard Forest LTER site, Petersham, Massachusetts, United States - Inc-BW-H-17-O ... | reverse complement strand
CAATGTCCCTGCCGATGGGCTCGGCATCGGGCGTGGCCGCCAGGTCAACAAGCCCGGCTGGGCGTCCAAAAAGCGGCGCGAGCTGGCCGCCGCTGGACAGCCAAAGAAGACAAAGAAAAAATCGAAACGCCGCAAAGCCTCCGGGAAAAAGAAGTAGCGTTGATCAAACCGAGGCGCTCGCTCTGATTCCGCGAAGTGCTTGTCATGGCCGAGACGAACATCAAACGCGAAGTGCGGCTCACGACCATCTCGCCGGTATTTATTGTCCCGGATGTGGTGGCCGCCGCGGAATATTATCGAGAGGTCCTGGGCTTTCGAATCCTGGGGTATTTTCTCGATCCACCGGTGTTCGCAATGGTTGGGCGCGACACCGCGGAGATCCACCTCGGGAAAGCCGACGACGGAGTGCTTCCCTCGCCAAACGTGAAGCGGCGCAGCATAGGTGTTGACGCGTACATCTGGGTGAACGATCTCGATCCGCTCTACGAGGAATTGAAGGCGCGCGGCGCCAAAATTCTAGAGGCGCCTGTGCTGCGCGTGTACAAGTGCTATGAAATGGTAGTGGAGGACAATTTTGGTTTCCGCCTTTGTTTTTCCATGGATTACAGTTTGAAAGAGACTTGAGACGCGGCGAACTCTGGGCTGAAGCGCGAATCCGGCCAAGGAATTTTTGCAGGAGTGCAGCCATGAGGAGGAAAGTTGTAGCGTGGGCGCTCTTTCTCGCGTGCATACTTTTCCTCAGTCTGGCCGCGACGCCCTATTCCAGAACGGCAGATGTCGCTCTCATCACGCTTCGCCTTACGCTTGTGATTGTCCTTTCCGTCCTGGTCGTGCGCGAGCGTTGGAGAAGCCGGCACGAACCACCGGGAAAAGCAGCGCCTGGCGGCTCCGATGTGGGCGATCACTTTCTGCAGCGCTTCCGCCGCTGGTATCGCGGCGAATAACGGGCACGCTGCGGGCTTGCTTAGGAAAACTACAAATCTCTGCGCAAGGCATGCGTGTGCTAAAATAAGAGTTCCCGCTAGGCAACAGGGAGCTGTCACCGCATGAAATTTGGAGTCGTAGTTTTTCCCGGGTCCAATTGCGACCACGACGCGTTTTACGCGATCGGCAATGTCCTGCACAAACCGGTCGAGTTTATCTGGCACCAATCGGAAAATCTGGCGAATTGCGATGCCATTATACTGCCCGGCGGATTTTCTTACGGGGATTATCTGCGCACCGGCGCGATTGCGCGGTTTTCGCCGGTGATGAAGTCGATTGAGAAATTCGCGAAGAGTGGCGGGATGGTGCTGGGCGTTTGCAACGGCTTCCAGATTCTTTGCGAAGCGGGCCTGCTCCCGGGCGCGATGATGCGCAATAGTGGCCTGCGCTTTATCTGCCGCCACGTGCACATCCGCGTTGAGCAGACGGACACGCCGTTCACCAACGCTGCGCAGAAGGGCCAGATTCTCAAGCTTCCCATCGCGCATTCCGACGGCAACTACAATTGCGACGAAGCCACGCTCGCGGAGCTCGAAAAGAATCGCCAGGTCATTTTCCGCTACACCACGCCTGACGGCTCGGATGACAACGCCGGCAATCCCAATGGGGCTGTTCATAACATTGCCGGAATCTGCAATCGTGAGCGCAACGTCGCCGGGCTTATGCCACATCCCGAACGCGCGGCCGAAACGGCCCTCGGTTCCTCCGACGGCCTGGTGATTTTGCGCTCGATGGTGGAGGCGCTCGTCGGCGCCGCTAAGGCTACGGCTTGATGGCGACTGCAATTACTGAAATCAAGGTAACGCCGGAAATTGCTGCCGAGCACGGCGTAACGCGCGAGGAATACGCGCGCATTCAACAAATCCTCGGGCGCGATCCGAACATCACGGAGTTGGGCATCTTCAGCGTGATGTGGAGCGAGCACTGCTCCTACAAATCGAGCAAAGTCCATCTGAAGCGCTTGCCCACGCGCGGCAAGCTCGTAGTGCAAGGTCCGGGAGAAAACGCCGGGGTCGTGGACATTGGTGACGGCCTCGTCGCCGCGTTCAAAATCGAATCTCATAATCATCCAAGCTACGTCGAGCCTTTCCAGGGGGCGACCACCGGCGTCGGCGGCATCCTGCGCGATATTTTCACCATGGGCGCGCGGCCCATCGCGGTGCTTGATTCGCTGCGCTTCGGCGAAATTGCGCCGGGCAAACACACGAGTGCGGAAGAAGCTGCGAAGAATCGCCGCATTCTCGATGGCGTGGTTCGCGGGGGCGGGAGCTATGGAAACTGTTTTGGCGTTCCTACGGGCGGCGGCGAAGTCGCGTTCGAGCCGTGCTATTCGCAAAATCCGCTGGTCAATGCGCTCGCTCTCGGCATCGCCAAAAAAGAGGAAATCTTTCTGGCCAAGGCCAAGGGCATCGGCAATCCCGTGATTTACGTCGGCGCGAAAACCGGGCGCGACGGGATTCACGGCGCGTCGCTGCTGGCCTCCGCTGAATTCACCGGGGAATCGCAGCAGAAGCGCCCCAACGTGCAGGTTGGCGATCCCTTCATGGAAAAATTGTTGCTCGAAGCCTGCCTTGAGGCCATGCAGACCGGAGCGGTCGTCGCGATTCAGGACATGGGCGCTGCGGGGCTCACCTGCTCGACGATGGAAATGGCTTCGCGCGGCGGCACCGGTATTGAAATCGATCTCGCCAAAGTTCCCCAGCGCGAAACGGGCATGACGCCGTACGAAATCATGCTCAGCGAGTCGCAGGAGCGTATGCTCCTCGTCGCCGAGAAAGGCCGCGAGCACGAAGTCCTCTCCGTTTTCAAGAAGTGGGGCCTCGATGCCGTGGTTGTTGGCACCGTGATGGAAGGCGGCATCGCGCGCATCAACAACAAAGGCAGAGTTGCCGCGGAAATTCCCGCGCATCCGCTGGCGGAAGAAGGGCCGGTCTACAATCGGCCGATTGCTGCGCCCGCGCCGCGCATCGAATCCGAAAAAGATTGGTTTGCGTTCGCGCCGGAAGGCACGAACCTGACGGATAGTTTCAAGAAACTTCTCGCTTCACCCGCGATTGCCTCCAAACGCTGGATCACCGAGCAGTACGACACTTCAGTGAGAACGAACACGCTGGCCGGCCCTGGCGCGAGCGATGCGGCGGTCGTGCGCATTAAGGATCCGAAGACCGGCGCCGTGAAGCGTGCGCTTGCACTTTCGACCGACGGTAACGGCCGCTGGTGCTTCTTGAATCCGCGCGTGGGCGCTATGCATGCCGTGGCCGAAGCTGCACGCAACGTCGCCGCCAGCGGCGCGCGTCCCATCGCCGCCACCAATTGCCTCAACTTCGGAAGCCCCGAGAAACCGGAAGTGATGTGGCAATTTTCCCAAGCCATCGATGGCCTCAGCGAAGCCTGCACCGCCCTCGGCACCCCCATCACCGGCGGCAACGTCAGCTTCTACAACGAAACGCTCGGCAAATCCATTTACCCGACGCCGGTCATCGGTGTCCTCGGCATTCTCGACGACGCCTCGCGCGCGCTGAAAATCGCGTTCCGCGATGACGGCGACATTATCCTGCTGCTCGACGGATCGAATTCCTCTGTGGTGGCGCAGCAAGCTTCGCCATTAAAAGGCAATCCATCGTCCGCGTTCGCCCGCGAATTTTCCTCTAGCGAATATTCCAAAGTTATCGCCGGCATTGTTTCCGGCGAACCACCGGCCATCGACCTCGCCGCCGAAAAGCGCCTCATTGATTGCCTCGTCGACCTCGCCGCAGAAGGCGCCGTGCAATCTGCCCACGACATTTCCGACGGCGGCCTCGCCGTCACCCTCGCCGAATCCTGCTTCGCCTCCGTAGTGGCCGGTCTTCAGACCGGTGCTTCTTCTTCCGCCGCGAGCGCCACCCATCTCAGCGCAGCCATCAAACTAGACGGCGACCCAACCGCCGAGCACGCCCTCTTCGGCGAACGCGGCGCTCGCGCCGTAGTCTCCGTGAAGCCAACCGCGCTTGCTCGCGTTCTCGATACTGCGAGACAATACCAAGTGGCGGCACACGAGCTCGGCCAGGTCACCCGCGACGGTTCATTCCGCATCGAACATAAGGGGCGCGCGATGATCGCTAGTTCCGTTGAATCGCTCCGCGACGCCTGGGCTAATTCGCTCGAACGCACGCTGGCAAAACAATGAACCCAATTGTTCCGATCTGGCGATGGATGTTCGCCGTAATGGCGGTGGGCACGTCCTTGTTTTTGCTCGCAGTTCCAGCCGACCAATGGTTGCCAATCGGTGTCCGAATACCAAGGGTGGTGTTTCAAGTCGGCGCAGCTCTAGAAATAGGGGCCGTTTTAGGAGTGTTGCTGGGGAAACGGTGGGGATACATAGCCGCGCTTGTCGCGACTCTCGCTACCGCCGCTGTTGCTTCTTGGACGTTCTTTGGTTGCCCGAAGCACAGTCCTCAAGGAGCATTCATCGCTGCTTGGATATTCTGTCTTGCGTTCCAAATTTTGGCGGGTGTGAGAGCCCAATCTTTTTCGGAGACGAAGTGAGCAGCAGCATCGAAATTCTCGACGATCACTTTCACGACGAGTGTGGTGTCTTCGGCGTGTTTGGGCATCCCGAAGCGTCGAACCTCGCGTACCTCGGTCTCTACGCGTTGCAGCATCGGGGGCAGGAATCCGCCGGCATCGTCTCCAGCGATGGCACGGAACTCCACCTGCATCGCGCCATGGGCGAAGTCGAAGAGATTTTTCAGCCCAGCGTACTCGCGCAACTTCCCGGCAGCCTGGCCATCGGTCACACGCGCTACTCCACGGCCGGCGACAAGGCGCTTCTGAACGCGCAGCCCATCATGATTGATTGCAACAAGGGCAAAGTCGCGCTCGGCCACAACGGCAACCTGACCAACGCCGCCGAGTGGCGCCGCAAGCTCGAGCATCGCGGCTCCATTTTTCAAACCAACAGCGACACCGAAGTCATCGTTCATCTGATCGCGCGTTCGCAAGCGCGCAATCTTTCCGGCGCGCTCGGCGACGCCCTCAACCAGGTGGAGGGCGCCTACTCGCTCCTCGTCCTCACGCAGGACGAACTCTACGCCGCCCGCGACCCGCGCGGCTTCCGCCCGCTAGTCCTTGGAAAGCTGACCACGCCCGGCGGCTTCGATTCCTGGCTCGTTGCTTCGGAAACCTGCGCCTTCGATCTCCTCAACGCGCAATACGTGCGCGAGATCGAACCCGGCGAAATGGTGCGCATTTCGAAGATGGGCATCGAGTCCATCCGCTTCGCGCCGGAGAAGCCGCTCCAGCAATGCATCTTCGAGCACGTCTATTTTTCCCGTCCGGACAGCATCATTTTCGGCCGCTCCGTAAACGAAAGCCGCGAAGAGCTGGGCCGCCTGCTCGCCAAAGAGCATCCGGTGGATGCCGACATTGTCGTGCCCGTGCCCGACTCCGGCGTGCCCGCCGCGGTGGGCTACGCGCTCGAATCGAAAATCCCGTTCCGCATGGGCTTGATCCGCAATCACTACATCGGCCGCACTTTTATCGAGCCTTCGCAAGCCATCCGCAATTTCGGCGTGAAGCTCAAACTGAATCCCATTCGCGGGCTGATCGAAGGCAAGCGCGTCATTCTCGTGGACGACTCCATCGTCCGCGGCACTACCAGCCGCAAGATCGTCCGCATGGTGCGCGAAGCCGGCGCCAAAGAAGTCCACGTCCGCATCAGTTGCCCGCCGACGATTTCGCCCTGCTACTACGGTGTGGACACGCCCACGCGCGAGGAGTTGATCGCCTCGTCGAACAGTCCCGAAGAAATCCGCAAGTTCCTGGGCGCCGATTCGCTCGGCTATGTTTCCCTGCCGGCACTTCGCCGCGCCGTCGGCGATACCGAAAGCAAGTTTTGTACGTCTTGTTATACGGGAGTTTATCCCACGGACCTGGTGCAGCTGGAAGTCCGCGAAAGCACGTCCAATGGAAAGTCCGGTGAAATCGAACATGGCAACGGCAATGAACCCGCGTCCGCAGAGCGGCCGGTGGTGGTGGAACATGAAAGCTGACAAAAAAACCAAAGCAGAAGAAGCCAACCTGCCGGTGAAGACCAAGATTCAGCGCGAGATCATCGCGTGGTTCTGGGTGGGCCTCGCGTTTTTACTCATCAATGGCACGATCGGCCAGGCGCGCGTGATTCCCTCCGGCTCCATGGAAAATACCCTGCTCATCGGCGATCACCTCATCATGAGCCGCATCGGCTACGACGCCGGCGTGCCATTCACCAATTGGCATGTGCCCCTGTGGCGCAATCCCAAGCGCCAGCAGGTGATCATCTTCAAGCCTCCGTTTGCGCCGGATACGCCCGACTATGTGAAACGCGTCATAGGCCTTCCGGGCGACACCATAGACATTCGTGACGGCGCCGTGTGGGTAAACGGGCAAAAGCTCGTCGAAAAATACACAACGGGTCCCAGCGAGCCTTACGAATTGAAAACGCCGTACAAGGTTCCACCGGATAGTTATTTTGTTATGGGAGACAATCGCGGGAATTCTTACGACAGCCGCTTCTGGGGCCCGGTTCCGCGCAAAGACATTATCGGCACGCCGGTGATGATTTACATGTCGCTGGATGTTTCGCCCGAAGCCTGGGAACCAGGACAGATTCGCGAACGTTTTTTCGCGTATGCGAACGCACTGCTGCATCCCGGAGTCGTGCGCTGGAAGCGGATCTTCCGGACCTTTTAGTTGGAGTGTTTCACTGAGCAGTGAAGACTTGCGGTAAACGCCGCGCCCCACCGTGGCGTTCGAATGAATTCCTCAGTACGAATGGCGGGTGTCAAGCCTCGCCATCGCCGGATGCGGGAACAAACGGGTCTCTCATGAAATATGCCGATGCGGGAGTGAATATCGCCGTCGCGGACGACGCCAAGCAAAGAATCCGCCACCACGCCAGCCACACGTTTACTCCCGGAGTCCTCAGCGGCATCGGAGGCTTCGGTGCGCTCTTCGCACTCGACCGCAAAAAGTGGAAAGAGCCCGTGCTCGTTTCCAGCGCCGACGGCGTTGGCACGAAACTCAAGATCGCCATGGCCATGGGCATCCACGCCACCGTCGGCGGCGACCTCGTCAATCATTGCATCAACGACATTCTCGTGCAGGGCGCTGAGCCGCTGTTTTTTCTGGATTACCTGGCGATGGGCAAGCTTGAGCCCGACGTTGTCGAGCAGCTCGTCGAAGGCATGAGCCGCTCGTGCCGCAAAGCGGGCTGCGCCTTGATCGGCGGCGAGACCGCGGAAATGCCAGGATTCTATCCGCCCGGCGAATACGATCTCGCCGGCTTCATAGTGGGCGCGGTCGAGCGCAAAAAACTCTTGACGGGAAAGAACGTGACCGCGGGGGACGCGCTAATCGCTTTGCCTTCCGCGGGATTGCACACCAACGGCTACTCCCTCGCGCGCAAACTAGTGTTCGAAGTGGCCAAGCTGAAGCCGGACACCTACGTCGCCGACGTCGGAAACAAAATTGGCGCGGAGCTTTTGAAGCCGCACCTGTGTTATGCGCCTGCTTTGAAAAATATCCTCGCGCGCGGATGGGTCTCCGCCATGGCGCACATCACCGGCGGCGGCATCCCCGGGAATCTGCCGCGCGTGCTGCCCAACGGGGTGAAGGCGGAGATTGATTTGGCGTCCTGGCCTGTGCCGGCGATCTTCAAGTATTTGGCGAAGCTCGGAGCGATTGATACCGACGAGCTGCTGCAATCGTTCAATATGGGCGTGGGAATGATTCTCGTCGTTCCGCCGCAAAATGTGAAACTCGTGGAAGCCGACCTCAAAAAGCGCCGCGAAAAATTCTTCCGCATCGGCCGTATCGAGCGCGGCGAATCCGGCAAGCCTCGCGTTACCTACTCGGGCTCTCTCGGTCTTACCTAGCACACCATCTGCGTCAGGCGGCATTCAGTGCCGCGCGCTTCGCTCCACCGGCGTCCAGAACGGCTGCTTCGTGGCCACAAACTCGATCGGAACATCTTTCAAAAAGGTCTTCAGCCATCTGGCGCATTCTTCCATTCCGGCCTGCTCGGACGGCACGTGCCCGATCACGATCAGCGCCTTCCTCTTTCCTTCCGTCACTGCGTCCGCTGCGTACTCCACCGTTTCCCATTCCCGCGTTTCGCCCACCAACAGCACTTCGACGTTTTCCAGCTCCAGCGCATGCGTTTCTCGTTCGAATCCCGCAGAGCCCGGGCTCAGCGCCAGCCTCGTCACTTTCATCTCCGGATTTCCGACCACGCGCAGCACCGGCGTCTCCAGTAGCTTCGCCACGTCCGCCGCCAGCTTCCCGAGCGTAATCTCCGGCACCGTGAAAAGGTGCGGGTTCTCCGCGCTCTGATATTTTTCCCATCCGAGTGCCTTCACCATTCCCGCAAGAATCCCGTCTGGATTTCTCCGGTGCCAGTGATCGTGAAATCGCCAGATGACGAGGCCGTTTTTTTCGATGAACGCCTGCTTCTCCTTCCACACCGCGTCGCTTTCCTCCATCCCCTGCGGCCGGTCCAGGTGATCGTAAAACGTCGGCTCGTGCGTGATGATCAGGTTTTGCCCGTTCGCCGCGGCCCGTTGTAGTACATCCAGCGTCGCCATCATCGTCACCGCAATCCCCGTTACGCGCGTCTCGGGATTTCCCGCCTTAAACGTATCCACGGTCTCCGCCTGCCATGGCACGCCAACGTGTTCCTGGATCGCTGCAACCACTTCTCGCGCCGTCGGCCGTTTTTCTTGTGCCACGATCCGCGGGCCAAACATTGCGGCTCCTATGAGGCCCGCCAAAACCAATTCAGTAATCCGCGCTTTCCTCACGATGCTCTCCTTCCTACGAATCACGCTGCGCATTCCGCGTTACCCTTATCTTTTGTCCTCTTCGCCCGCGTACTCCGGATTTTTCGCTGGCACTCTCCACTTTATCTCCTGCCCAACGCGCTTCAGCCACTTCAATTCCGTTTCGAACTGTTCAATCATCAAACTCACCATCCACACCGCCTCATGATGTGGATGTCCGACTTCCTTCAGAATCGAATCGAGCGTTTCTTTTTCTCGCGCGAGTTCCCGTTCCAGAAACTCCCCTCTTCGCCGCAATTGTTGCCGCACCGCCTCCGGCGTAGCCTGCCAGGAAAGTCCCAGCCACGTCAAAAACGCCGGCCGGTCCCTCTGCGTCGTCCACTCTTCGCGTGCCAGCGCGAGTGCCAGCGCCGCGCGCCCCTTCGCCGTCGTTTCGAACGTGCTGCGCTCTGGCCCGGCGGCTGGCTCGCCCGTTTCGAAGCGCCGAATCAGCCCTGCGCGCGCCAGTTTCTCGAGCGAATAGTACACCTGTGGCCGGGACAGGTTCGCCCAGTCCCGAATTTCGCGCCGTTCCAGCTCCAGATTCGCCTGATACCCATGCATCGCCCGCTCGGCGAGCAAGCTAAGGAGCACCAGATCCGGCGTGGTCAGCGCCAACTTTCGACGAGCCTGCACATTTCGCTTCGGTGCCTCCGTGCTCCTCAGCGTACTCTGCGTCTCTGCGTTCGTCTTTCTCTTCATTTCTTTCCCGTCTTGCGCTTTCTGCTCCAATACCACCATTGACACTGTTCCACCGGCAGCTGCGGATTGCGCGCCTGCGCCACCGCCGCGCAAAACGTATCCAGCACGCACGGATCCTGCCGCTGGCCGACCAGGCGGCCCAGTCGTTCGTACATGCGCTGCGGATTCTGCCGCGCCAACTGTTTCATGTTGCGAATCCCCAGCATCTCAAAGTCGCGCAGCATCGCCGGACCAATGGAGATCAGGTCTGCCAACTGCCGGGTGTTCTTGGCCATAAGAATCTCCTTGACTTGCTTCCTTGCTCTTTCTATTCTTATCTAGTCTAAACAAGACTAGTGGCTTCGTCAAGGAGAAATTTCCCATGCGCACTTTCACTCTTTCCTTCTCCGTTCTCGCGCTGTTTTTCGGTTTCCCGTTTCTACAATCCAATTCCTCACAGGAGATCAAATCCATGAACGTCAAGCGCATCACCCCGGTCCTGCTCGTCAAGGAGATCGAGCCTCTCGTGCCCTTTTGGGTCGACCGCCTCGGCTTCGCCAAAACGATTGAAGTTCCGGACGGCAACAAACTCGGCTTTGTCGCGTTCCAGAAAGGCGCGGCGGAAGTGATGTACCAGACCTACGCCAGCGTGGAAAAAGACGCCCCGCCCGCGATGTCCGCGGAGGCCCGCAAAGGCCCTACCTATTTGTATATGGAGGTGGACAATCTAGACGCTGTCCTCGCCGGGATGAAGGACGTCAAGAAAGTCATGCCGGAACGCACCGCCTTTTACGGCATGAGGGAATTCGCGGTGCAAGATCCCGGCGGGCACTTCATCACGTTCGCCCAGGCCGTCGCGGCCCCGCAGCACTAGAACGCCCGGCTGTCACCGGGCCCCCAACCTATTCCATTGATAGGGCTTAAGTCGGCGCGGGAAAGGCCTACAACTCTTTCCCCTACCGGGGGTTTAATCAAGTACAGGGGGCGCTTCAGACTAACCTGAAGCACCAGTAGGCCTTTCAGATCCAGTTAGGTTTAGAACAGGTCTTCCGGATCTGACGAAAGGTCTAAAATGCGTTATCTAAAATATCTCGTTTTACTTGGCGTTCTCCTATTTACCGCAAGCTACTCCCAGGCTCAAGTTTCCGTTGGCATCGGAGTCGGCCCGGACTACGGCTACGCCGGCGTGGCTCCCGTCTGCCCCTACGGTTACTACAGCTACTACCCGTACGCCTGCGCGCCGTACGGCTTCTACGGTCCTGACTACTTCATCAGCGGTGTCTTTATCGGTGCCGGCCCGTGGTACAACGGCTACTATGGCCGTGGTGGATACGGCTACTCCGGACGCGGATACGGCCGAGGTTATGACAACGGCCGCAACTACGGGCGTGCCGGCTATGGTTATGGCAACGGCTATTCCGGCCGCAACAACGGCAACTATGGACGCGGCAGCAGCTATTCCGGCCGCAATGACGGCAGCTACGGACGCGGCAACGGGAACTCCGGCCACAACAATGGTTACTCCGGTCGTGGCAATGGCAACTCCCGGCCTAGTGGACACGGTTACAGTGGCGGAAGTGGACGCAGCTCCAGCGGCGGTGGCAATCATGGCGGTCGCGGGGGCGAAGGATCCCACGGCAACGGCGGCGGGGAATCCCGCGGCGGCGGACATCGGTAATTCACACTGATTCTTACAACAACGAACAGGAACGGCTGACAGCAAACGCTGTCAGCCGTTTTCCATTGTGAGAGCAAATTTTGCTTGCAGTTGGAGACAATCCAATCCTGCTGCTACCGCGCACCAATTCTCTCTTCTCACGGATAACGGATCACTGTTTGCTTGGCGCGGGCTGTGGCGGCGGGCGGCGCTCCATTTCAGTGGGCACCGCGATTGATCGAGCGCCGTTCTTGCCAACCGAACGCACAGCAAAAAAATGATTGTCCGTGGAAACGCCTTTCAAGACCGTTTCGCCGGGAGATGCCACAAAGTCGTACACCGTCCAGCGCGGATCGCTGGTTTCGCGCCACAGGATTTCGAATCCCGCGCGCTCGGCATCCTCTTCAGCGGCCCAGGATACTTTCGCATCCGGCGTGACTGCACCGGTTAATTTCGCATTGGTTGGCGGAGCAGGAGCCAGCGCCAGTTGCCGCAGCGCTTCCGCATTGTCCCGCGCCACGTCACCCATAAACGTAAAGTTGAGATATTTCTCAAAGTCCCCGTATTCGATTCCGTTTTCCGTGCGCGGCGTCTGGTGCTGGTGATTGTAGTCCTCGAGCGGTTCCGTGAAGCGCACCGCGGGCAGCCCCGCTTTGTAGAATGGATAATGATCGCCGCCGCGCCCATAGCGGTCTACGCGGAAGATCAGCCGAATCGCCGATCGTCCATCGATCTCTTCCACCGCTCGGGCCAGCTCGCGCGAAGGCGAATCCGCATCATCAATTTCACCATTGCCGGAAAACAGCCGCACCCGATGCGGTGCCCCCGCCGCTGGATCCGCACCCACAATGTCATCGTCCAGCATTCCTCCCATTGTGTAACCCTGCTGCTTCACCCAGTCCACAAGGTGCGTGCTTCCAAGCAGCCCCTGTTCTTCCCCGGAAACCGCGACGAACAATATCGTCGCGCGGTAGGTTCCGCGTCCGTTGGCGCCGGCTTTGCTCAGTAGCCGCGCGCACTCCACGCTCACCGCCACTCCTGAACCATCGTCATCCGCTCCCGGAGCATCCGCCGCAGGATCCATCACGTCGGAAGGCCGCGAATCAAAATGTCCGGACACAATGAAAATGGTCTTCGCCAACTTGGGATCGGAGCCGGGAAGGATCGCGTACACGTTTTCGAGCGGAATTGGCTTGTCAGACGTCCGCGCCGACGTGGATTCAAATTTATCCACGACCACCTGCAACTTCCCATTTGAATCCTTGGCAATCTCATTGAGCCGCGCCACGATTGCGTCGCGCCCGCATCCTGCGCCACGCTTCGCATCCGTCCACGAGGAAAGCGTCAGCCGCGTCCCGCACGCCACAAGTTTCGCAATCAGCGCGCGCATCGATTTTTCATCCACCGACGCCCGCGCAATTCTGCCCGCTGGCCGCGGCAAAATCTTTGCTTGCGGCTTCCCCTGCGTCGGTTCCGCTGGATCTCTCGGCTTTGCCGTCTGCGCGTCGGCAGCAATTCCCCCAAAAGCGAGAATGAACACCGCCAAGACCACGGTCTTTAAGATCTGCTTACTAAGTTTGCTTTTCTGCTCTGCCATTGTTTGTTTTCCCCGAATTGGATTGTTCGCCGATGAGACCGGCATTCTATCGCGAAACGGAGATTTTTATGGAGTGCGGCAGCCTGGCAGCCGCTTTTCTGCGCAACGGATGGAATGTCACCGCTCCAAACCACGGGCCAGCGTCCCCTTTCTTCCAAAATTGACTTCCATCCCGATACTCTGGAATCATCCCATGCGTACTTAAATCCATCGGCAGCGTGGGCTCCCGTCTTTCGGGACCAGACGCCTCTCTCCATTGCTCCACGAAAGGGAACTCCGGATGGTAGCCGGCATTCGCACCCGTGACCTCCGCAAGGTCTACACCTCGGCTCCTCCCGTGGGAGCAGGCACGGGCGGCTTTTCGTTTAGCGGGCCGAAAGCCAAGGGCAAGCAGCCCAAGCCCAACATCGTAGCCCTCGACGGCATTTCGCTCGACATCGCCGCGGGAGAAATCTTTTGCCTCTTGGGACCCAACGGTGCCGGAAAGTCCACCACCGTCGGCGTCCTGACCACCCGCGTGCGCCCGACCAGCGGCCAGGCGTTCATCGGCGAACACGACGTCTGGCAAGAACAGGTCGCCGTCAAGCGCCTCATCGGAGTCGTAGCGCAGCGCCCCAATCTCGACTTTTCCCTCACCGCTCGTGAAATCCTGGCGTTCCACGGTGCCTACTTCGGCCTTTCTTCGCACGAACGCGCCAAACGCGCCGAAGCCCTTCTCGAGCGCTTCAAGCTGACGGATCGCGCCGATCAAATGGTTCGCGGCTTCTCCGGCGGCATGATGCAGCGCCTCTCCATCGCGCGCGCCATGATGCACGATCCGCAAGTCCTCTTCCTGGACGAGCCCAGTGCCGGCTTGGACCCGCAAACCCGCCTGCTTCTCTGGGAAATCATTCGTGAGTACAACCAGAGCGGCAAAACCATTCTGCTGACCACTCACAACATGGAAGAAGCCGACGCGCTCTGTAAGCGACTCGCGATTGTGGATCATGGCCGCGTCATCGCTCTGGGTACGCCGCAAGAACTGAAGGCTTCCGTTCCGGGAGGATTCCTGCTTCGCCTCCGCTTTGGCCATCATTCGCCCGATTTGCTCGAACGCTTTCGCTCTCTGGCGGGCGTCCGGGAAGTTCGCGCGACCGACAATAACAGCGCCGATCTCTACGCCGACCGCGGCGGCTCGCTCGTTCCAGAAATTGCCAATCTCGCTTCCGCCGGCAGCGTCGAATTGTGCGATGTGCACATCTCCGACCCCAGCCTGGAAAACCTCTTTCTGCACCATACTGGAAGGAGCTTGCGCGAATGAACTGGAAGGCCTTTTTCGCCATGCTGGCGCGCGATGCGCACGTCGCCCGCCGCAATTTCGTCGCGCTGCTATTGCAAACTTTTTTGCAGCCGCTGATGTTTGTCTTCATTTTCGGCCGCGTGATGGTCGGCAGCGGCTACATGCCGCCGTCCTACAAAAGCCTCCTGCTCCCTGGAATCATGGCTATCTGCATGGTCGGCACGGGCATTTGGGCCGTGGCCATGCCGTTGATCGCCGAGTTTCAGTTCACGCGCGAGATCGAAGACCGGCTGCTGGCTCCCATGGACATCTCCTGGCTGGCCGTTGAAAAAGTTGTCGCCGGCACGCTGCAAGCACTGGCCGCCGGCCTGATGGTCATCCCTGCTGCGTGGTTGCTGCTCCGCCCCGGAGTCGACTTGAACGTGCCCCACCCGCTGCTCTTCACGGTGGTGGCTTTGCTCGTGGCGCTCTTTTCCGCAACCGGCGGACTCGCCCTCGGTTGCAGCGTGGAACAGACGCACATCGGCTTGATGTTCAGCCTGGTGGTTGCGCCGATGATCTTCTTCGGCTGCACCTATTATCCCTGGAGCGCCCTCGAAAAATTCCCCATCCTCCAGAAAGCCGTGCTCGTCAATCCGCTCGTTTACGCCAGCGAAGGATTGCGCGGAACCCTGGTGCCTCAGTTCCCGCATCTCCCGATGCTAGCCGTGATGGTGGGCTTGATATTCTTCAACGTCTTGCTCTTCGCCACCGGCCTCCGCAAATTCCACGGCAAAGCCGTAACATAAGCCCGTTTTTCTGCACAAGGTTCAGGGGGCTGGCTCAATTTTGAGCCGCACAACAGATGTGCTAATTTTCTTTGTTCATGAAGAAACGCATAGGCGTGCTGTTAAGCGGGCGCGGCTCGAACTTCGAGGCGTTGGCGGAAGGCGTCGCCGCCGGCCGCATCTCAAACGCGGAGATCGCCATTGTCGTCAGCAATCACGAGGGCGCGCCGGGAATCCAACGAGCCGAGTCGCGCGGAATTCGAACGCGCGTGATTCCTTCGAAAGGGCTGGAGCGCGAAACGTATGACCGCCAGGTTGTTGCCGTCCTGAACGAGCACAAAGTCGACCTGATCTGCCTCGCGGGATATATGCGGCTGCTGTCGCCCTTTTTTGTGGCGGCGTTTCCGAATCGTATTTTGAACATTCATCCGTCGCTCTTGCCCTCGTTTCCCGGGCTGGAATCGCAGCGCCAGGCCCTCGAATACGGAGTGAAGTTCGCCGGCTGCACCGTGCACTTCGTGGATGAAAATCTGGATGCCGGACCAATCGTATTGCAAGCCGTCGTTCCCGTGCTCGATGAAGACACAGAAGCGTCGCTCTCCGAAAAAATTCTCAAGGAAGAGCACCGCATCTATTCGCAAGCCGTGAATATCGTGCTCGACGGGAAATTCAAAATCGAAGGCCGCCGCGTGATTTGCACGAATTGAGCAACTCTATGGCGCAAAGGAACTTCAAACCGGTGGATGAGCAGCTCGCCTATCTGAAAAAAGGCGTGGCCGAAATCATTCCCGAAGCCGAGCTAGCCGCCAAGCTGGGGAATTCTCTGAAAACCGGCAAGCCGCTGCGCGCCTATCTCGGCGTGGACCCGACGGCCCCGGATCTTCATTTGGGCCACACGGTGGTCTTGCGCAAGCTCAAGCATTTTCAGGATCTTGGTCACACCGCGGTCTTCCTGATTGGCGATTTCTCCGCCATGATTGGCGACCCCACCGGCGTATCGGAAACCCGCCCGCCGTTAACCCGCGAGCAGGTCGACGCTAACGCCAAAACCTATCTCGAACAGGTCTACAAAATCCTCGACCGCGAAAAAACCGAAGTTCGCTACAACAGTGAATGGCTTGGCAAGCTCACGAGCTACGACATTATCCGTCTGTCCGCGAAATATTCGCTTGCTCGAATGCTGGAAAGAGATGACTTCCGAGAACGCTTGGCCGGCGGTTGGAAGGGGGAGCTATTTCGGCGTTTGGAAGAAACGCCGGGTGCCGCAAGGGTAGACAAGCCAGCTTTCGAGTCCCCGGTAAAGGGCAAGTCTTCGCCTGTTAAGCGGCCCCCATCGATGGCAATCCACGAGTTGCTATATCCCTTGTTGACGGCGCTTGATGCCGTGGAGCTGCAATCAGACGTTGAGCTAGGAGCTACTGAACAGAAGTTCAACCTGCTGGTGCACCGCGAAATCCAGCAGGAATACGGCCTGCCCGGGCAAGCCATCTTGACCATGCCGATTCTCGTTGGCCTCGACGGCCGGCGCAAAATGTCGAAGAGTCTCGGCAACTACGTCGGCATCACCGAGCCGCCGTCGGAAATGTTTGGCAAACTCATGTCTATTCCCGATGACCTAATGTGGGACTACTACAAGCTGCTGACCGATCGCACCCCCGATGAAATCGAGGAGTTACAGAAGCGCGTAAATTCCCCAGCGCCACAATTGTTACCCGGTGAATCTACAAGGTCTCTACTAACTAAGCCGCAGCCACTCCATCCAATGGAGGCCAAGATGGATTTGGCCCGCGAGGTGGTCTCGACCTTCCATGGCCAAGACGCTGGGAAGGAGGCCGCCGAGAGTTTCCGTCGCGTTTTCCGCGAACGACTGGCACCCAAGGAGATGCAGGAGATACGGCTGACACGCCGATCCGATGGGTTCGTGGTGACGCAAACTCGCGACGCAGCTGTGCAAGTCATATCCGCGTCTCCAAAGTGGCCACAGCTATTGAAATATCTTTCTCAGGCAGAATCCATCTCTGAAGCGGCACGGATCGTTGAGCAAGGCGGTCTAGAGATCAACGGGAAAATCGTCAAGGACCCTACGGCCAAACTCGATACCAGTGAGGCCGCCTCTTATGAGGTGCGTGTAGGAAAAAGAAAGTTTCTCCGGATCATCGTCGAATGATTTGAGCAACCAAAGGGGCGCGACGTATCGTGCCCCCTACTCTCTCAGTTGAGAACTTCCGCAACAATCTTTGAAACATGTTCCGCAATGGCTGGCGCGGCCGTCAGGCCGGGAGATTCCATGCCTACCAGGTGGATCGCCTGAGGAACAGCAGGATCACGAGTGATCACGAAATCGGCGATGCCGCTCCCAGTAGGAGGGACAAGCTTCGGCCGCAACCCCGAATACCCAAGCTGCAAATCGCTCTCCTCAATTTCTGGCAACAACGTTTTCGCGCTCTCCGCAAAAGCCGCAATCGGCAAGCGATTTTTCTCGTAATTGTCTTTGCCTTCCACGTAACTCGCCGTCGGCCCAACCAGCACGCTGCCCCAAAGCGTCTTCGTAAAGTGCACTCCAAGGCTCAACCCATCAGTATGCGGCAACGGATACACAAGATTGTTAATCAGCGTGGAGCGCGGTCCGCGAATTTCACAGTATTCGCCGCGCACGGGATAAATCTTCCACGAATGATTGCCGAGCAGCCCAGCCACTTCATCGGCGAAAAGCCCAGCAGAGTTAATAACGCATCGCGCCTCGATCGTTTCATCCTGTGAATCCTCTTCGTCTCCGATGCGCAATCCCACACGAATCGTTCCGCCCGTCGGCTCCAGCGATACAACCTCCGCGTGCGTCACAATGCTCGCGCCCTGGCTCGCCGCCAATCGCGCGTACGCATGCACCAATTCCTCAGCGGACACAATGCCCGTCGAGGGCACTTGCAACGCGGCGGTCCCGGAGACGTGCGGTTCTATCGCGCGAATTTCCGTCGGGCCGATCAATCGAAGGCCTTCGACCCCGTTATCTTCCGCGCGTTTCTTCAGCGCCGCAAGTTCCGATTCCTCGTGCGCATTCGAAGCCACCACGAGTTTCCCCGTATGCCGGAAGGAAACATTGTGTTTCGCGCAGAATTCGTATGTCAGCCGGTTGCCTTCCACGCAAAGCTTCGCCTTCAACGAATTCTTCGGGTAGTAGAGCCCGGCATGGTTCACGCCGCTGTTGCGCGTGCTGGTCGCCATGCCCAACTTCGGAAACCGCTCCACAAGGAACACGTCCTGCCACCGCTGCGAAACCGCGCGCGCGATGGCGCATCCGATCACCCCGCCGCCGATAATCAGAATGTTGGCCTGGTCCATAGAGGAAAGAGGATACAGGATGCGCTAGTAGCGTTGAAGCCAAGAGTTGAAAGCCGATAGTTAAGAGTTCACAGCGAAGAAGGGATTCTTTCCCAAACGTTTTTGCGTCTACTGATCCCCACCGGCTTCGTCAAAATAAGGTTTGCATTCCACAAGCCGCGCCTCACTCCCGTCATGCACCGCATAGGCGGCCCGCTTGCTCTTTTCGTATCCGTTGCGCCACAGCGACGCAGCCCCATGCACTCCGTCCTTGTTGAGCGCGTAGAAATAAATATGAAACGTCGCCAGTTTTTTCTTGTCGTTCTTGTAATTGCGCGCGATGCGCGCCATCGCTTCCAGACACGCGTCAGCCGGTGGCATGCCCTTGCGCATCATTTCAATGATCGTGTGCCCGCCGGAAATCTTGATGTTCTCCTCGCCCTTCCCCGTCGAGCCCGCCGCGCCCACTTCATTGTCCACGCAGCATCCCGCGCCGATGATAGGCGAATCCCCCACGCGCCCGGGAATTTTCCACGCCAGCCCGGACGTCGTGGTGGTGGCGGAAATGTCCCCGTTCGAATCCACTGCCATGCACGGAATCGTGCCGGTCGGCGGATGCGCGATCACGCGCTCCGCGTAAGCGATCTTCTCCTCATCGTTGCCAAAAATCGCAGAAACGTACTCCTTCCACTCCGGCGAATCAATTCCCGGCCGCCAATTGAACGAAGACTTGGCCTTCCACGCCAGCCAGATCTTCCGCGAATGTTCGGTGAGCAGATTCATCTCCTCGAATCCTTCGGCTACGCCAAAGCGCCGCGCGCCGTCCCCGACAATCATCACGTGATTGGTTTTTTCCAGCACCGTCTGCGCGAGCCGTGAAACATTTTTGATGCGCCGCACGCCCGCCACCGATCCAGCCCGGTGCGTCGGCCCGTGCATCACACTTGCGTCCAGCTCGACCTCGCCTTCTTCATTCGGCAACCCCCCGTACCCAACGGAGTCGTCGTTGGGATCGTCTTCGACGACCGTCACGGCCGCCACGACGGCGTCCAGCGTGTCACCACCCTTCTTAAGAATGTCCATGCCCTTGTTGAGCGCGTGAAGCCCGTTGGCGCTGGAAATGATCAGCGGGCGCCTGCCCGTCGCCGCGGCTGGGGTGACAGTCCGGAGTGCAGACGCGCTGCCCCCGTCCGGCACCGTGCGGCCAAACAGTTTGTTCGCGCTGGCAATCGCGCTGCCTGCCAGCGAAGTGATAAAGAATCTACGGCGTGACCACAGTTCCATGACAAGAGCCTCCTGGATATGCGCACGGCAATATACAACAATTGACACCGGGGAGTTGGACGTCGAAAGGAGTGACCCTGGTCCGCCGGGGATTCTACTCGCAATAGCGCGGAACGACGAAATTGTTTAATCGCTGACACCAAGGATTTTCGACCGGGAGTTCGCCAGAAAGCGTGAAGAAGGAAGCTGCGGATTCTTCCTACCTGAGTGCGGCGTTCTCGGCGGGGAATTCACCTTCCCATCGCGCGATCACCACACATGCGAGACAATTGCCAAGCACGTTGACGGCCGTGCGCCCCATGTCCATGAGCTGATCGATCCCAAAGAGCAGAAACAGCGGCTCCGTTGGCAGATGAAACGAAGCCGCCGCGGCCAGAACGATCACCAGCGACGCGCGCGCCACTCCCGCCGTCCCTTTGCTGCTGATCAGAAGCGTCAAAAGCATCACCGCCTGCTGCCCAATCGTCAGGTGAATTCCCGCAGCCTGCGCGATGAACAGCAACGCCAGCGACTGGTAGAGACTGGATCCATCCAGATTGAAGCTGTACCCCGTCGGCAGCACAAACGCGACCGTCTCGCGCGGCACTCCGAACGATTCCATCTGCTCCATCGCGCGTGGCAACGCTGCCTCCGAACTGGCCGTGGCGAAAGCGATCGTGACCGGCTCCGTCACCGCCCGGAGAAATCGCTTCACAGGCACGCGCGCCAGCAACGCGATGGGAAACAAAACGCAGGTAATGAAGAAAACAAGCGCGACGTACATCGTCGCCAGCAGCTTCAATAGCGGAAGCAAAACTCCCAATCCCAGGTGCCCCACCGTGTACGCAATCGCTCCAAACACACCAATCGGCGCAGCGTACATCACTAAGTTTGTAAATTTGAACATCGTCTCCGAAAGGCTCTCGGCAAACGCCAGCATCGGGCGGCGCTTTGCCTCGGGGACGAGCGCCAGCGCCATCGCAAACAAAATGCTGAACACCACAACTTGCAACACCTGCCCCTCAGCCACGGATTTCGCGATGTTCTCCGGAAAAATATCAGTGATCATTTGCGTCGCCGTGTGCGGCGTCGCGTTCAGCGTTTCGGCGGCCGTCCCGGGTGGCATCCGCACGCCTTCTCCCGCGCGGCTCAAATTGATCGCCGCAAAACCGATCAGCAGCGCAATCGTCGAGACAACTTCAAAATAAATCAACGATTTAATTCCCAGCCGCCCCACCTTCTTCAAATCCGCGTGCCCCGCGATGCCCACCACCAGCGTGCCGAACAGCAGGGGCGCGATGATCACCTTGATCAGCCGCAGAAAAATTGTCCCCAGGAATTGCAGCTTAACCGCAACTGCAGGCCAGTCGTGCCCCAGCTCCGCGCCCGCCAGCAAACCTACAAGAATCCACGCCGTCAACGAGCGTTGCGAAGTTGCATAAGCGGCGATGAGCAGTATCGCGAGCCAGCGCAGTAACAGTGGGACCAACGGCGGCACAGCAAGCAACGCACCGCCGGCCAGCAGCGATGCCGCGATGGCGATGGTTGCGGCCACCATCGCCGCGGCAAGGAGTTTGTTCTTCATCGGCCCCAGATGAAAAAGTTCATCGGTGCCGAAAGGTATGCTGGTTAGAGTCCCAAGTCAATGGACGGCCGCGGCGGAAAGAAACCGCCGCTAGTCCACGCGCAGCGCCACAAGTGGATCAATCCGTGTCGCCCGCCGCGCGGGAAGGTAGCAAGCCAGCAATGCGACGCCCATCAGCAGCAGCGTGATGGCAGCATAGGTAAGAGGATCGGTCGCGCTCACACCGTAGAGCAATCCCGACGCCAACCGAGCAACCGGCAGCGCCACTACAACACCCACGGTCGCGCCAACCAGCGCCAAAAGCATCCCCTGCTTCAGCACCAGCCGCAGCACTTGATGCGGCTGCGCTCCCAGCGCCATGCGCAGCCCGATTTCGCTCGTCCGCTGCGCCACCGAATACGCCAACACGCCACAAATTCCGAT
>Ga0210396_10001947_pt1 | contig 21403 bp, 20 predicted proteins | sample IncBWH17OmetaG_FD_155466 | JGI IMG/M metagenome (GOLD analysis project Ga0210396, IMG submission 155466) | Forest soil microbial communities from Barre Woods Harvard Forest LTER site, Petersham, Massachusetts, United States - Inc-BW-H-17-O ... | reverse complement strand
GAAGCGCCGGCGACGCCGCATGTGCGTGATGCGGTCATAACGTTGCCGGAGGGCCTGTCGATCAGCCCCGGGATCGTCGACGGCATCCAAGCCTGCAACGAATCCGGGCCGGAAGGGATCAACTTCCAGGGGCCGGAATCTGAAGAAGTCGGGCCGAGCGGCGAACTGCAGCTCGCTGCAGGGCACTGTCCTGCCGCGTCGATCGTGGGGACCGCGGAAGCCGTCACGCCGCTACTACCAGAACCGGTACGGGGTCATGTGTATCTCGCGCGGCCGCTGTGCGGTGGCGCGGGTGAGGAAGCGTGTACGGATGCGGATGCGCTTGACGGGCGTTTGTATCAGCTGTATTTGGAATTGGGTGGTACGGGGGCGCTTGCGAACACAGGGATCAACATCAAGGCCCACGGGTATGTCGAGGCGAACCCCGCGACGGGGCAGCTGACGACGAAGTTCCTCGAAGATCCCCAAGCGCCGTTCAGCGAACTGAAGGTCCATTTGAACGGCGGCCCAAGGGCGCCGCTTGATAACCCCGCAGTCTGCGGGCCGGCCGTCACGACGAGCGACCTGACGCCGTGGAGCGCACCCGGCCTGACCCCAGAAGGGACACTGGTCGGGGGTCTGGGCGACGCGACACCGTCCTCGTTCTACACCGTGGAAGGTTGCGCTAGCCCGCCGGGTTTGCGTCCTGGGTTTTCGGCGGGGACGGTGAGCCCGCAGGCTGGCGCGTATAGCGCGTTCACGCTGAACCTGACCCGTGGGGATCGGGAACAGTACGTCAAGGGTATCCAGGTCCATACGCCGCCCGGGTTGTTGGGGATGCTCTCAAGCGTCACCTTGTGCGAAGAAGCACAAGCCGATAGTGGTAGCTGCCCCCAGGCGTCGAAGATCGGCACGACACGGGTCGCTTCGGGGGCGGGCTCGCACCCGTTTGAAATCGAAGGGACCGTCTACCTGACCAAGGGCTATGAGGGTGCGCCGTTTGGGTTGAGTATCGTGACCGATGCGGTCGCGGGCCCGTTCAACCTCGGGTTGGTGGTGGTTCGGGCGCGGATTGATGTGGATCGGGAAACGTCGGCGTTGACGATCACGACCGATGAAACGGGGCCGTATGCGGTGCCGCAGATCCTCGACGGTGTCCCGTTGCGTTTGAAAGAGGTCACGGTCAATATCGACCGGCCGGGGTTCATGTTCAACCCGACGAGCTGCGCTGCGAAGCAGATCACCGCCGTGGTGTCCGGTAGCGGGCAGGCGAGCGCGAACGTCACGGCACCATTCGCCGCCTCGGGCTGCAAGAGCCTTGCGTTCAAACCCAGCTTCCAGGCATCCACGAGTGGGCGTACGAGCCGTGTGGGTGGCGCGAGCCTTGACGTGCGGCTGTCCTACCCCGCCGGGTCGGTTGGGGTCGAGGCGAACATCGCGAGCGTCAAGGTGTCGCTGCCCAAGCAGCTGCCGTCGCGGTTGACGACGTTGCAGAAGGCCTGCCCCGCCGCACAGTTCCAAGCCAACCCAGCAGGATGCCCACAGGGATCGATCGTCGGGGTCGTGCGGGCCAGCACACCGCTGCTACCGGTCGGGCTCGCCGGCCCGGCGTACTTCGTCTCCCACGGTGGGGAAGCGTTCCCGAGCCTCGTCGTCGTCCTGCAAGGCGATGGGGTGCGCGTGGACCTGACTGGTAGCACGTTCATCAGCCGGCAGGGGATTACGAGCAGCACGTTCAAGACGGTCCCCGATGTCCCCGTCGGCACGTTCGAGCTCTACCTGCCCGAGGGCAGCTACTCCGCGCTCGCAGCGAACGGCAGCCTGTGCAAGGCCGCGGGCAAGCTCGTGATGCCAACCGAACTCCACGCCCAAAACGGCGCCGTCATCCGCCAGAGCACCAAGGTCACCGTCACCGGCTGCAACACCAAGGCAAAGAAGAGCATCAAGGCCGGGAAGGCGGCCGAGGCGAGAAGGGCGGCCTTGGCTAGGAAAGGCAGGGTGAGCGGGCAGAGATCGAGCAGTAAGACAAGGGCCGCCGCGAACGGGAGGACAAGCAAATGACCCCTAGAGCAAAAGTCCAGTTCCGCGGCCGGCAGGCGGTCCTGCGGGCCGCCCAGCGGCTTGCTGTGGTCGCTGTGGCTGTGGTCTGGCTGGCGATGGGTGTGGGTGTTGCGCAGGCGGCGACGCCGGTCAAGGAGATCTTCTCCGACCAGATCACAAACGGCTTTGAATACCCGACCGGTGTCGCGGTCAACGACGATCCCGCGAGCGCCGAGCATAACGACATCTACGTCACCGACACCGGCCGTAACCGTGTGCAGGTCTTGACCGCGAGCGGGGTGTTCGTCGCGATGTTTGGATTGGAAGTCAACCAGACGAAGACCCAGGTGGTGCAGGTGTTGCGCGGGAACGGCGAAACGCCGACAGCGAAAGAGCTCGAAGAAGAGAACCTCTGCACCGCCGCATCCGGGAATACCTGCCAGGGTGGTGAAGGTGGCGAAGGCCCGGAAGCGATACGCTCACCCGAGGGGATAGCCGTAGACCCAGGCACAGGGGATGTCTTCGTGCAGGATCTCGGTAACTCGCGTGTGGATGAGTACACCGCCGAAGGTAAGTTCATCCTGATGATCGGCCGTGAAGTCAACGAGACCGAGGACCACACCGCCGGGGCAAGCGAAACAGAAAAGAACATCTGCACCACCGTATCCAAAGACACCTGCACGGAAGGCAAGCGAGCAGAACCCGAAAGCCACGAACACGACGCATTTGCCTTTGTGGCCGGTGGCGACACGCTCACCGTCGGCGGCCCCGAAGATCTACTCTACGTAGGCGAAGAACACCGCGTACAAGAGCTCAAGGCCAACGGCGAATGGGAAGGCGAATTCCCCGTCCCCGGCAACATCTCCGCACTAGCAATCGATAACAACACCAGCACCATCTACGCGGTATACGGTGAAGAACCGGTCATTCACGAGTTCAACGCCGCGAGCGGCGCGGAACTCGAAAGCTCGATCACGGTCCCCGACGCGACCCTCCTCCGAGGCATTGCGGTCGACCCCGCCGGAGACCTCGCCGCATCGGTATACGAAAGCATTCCGGGAACCGGGAACCAAGATAGGCTTTTCGGAGATCTGTACGAAGCCGGTGATGGGCATCTAATTTCAACGATCGCTGTTCCTGGTTCACCGCAAACCTTTCAGGCGTTGGGTTTCAGCGAAGACGGCGACCTGCATGCGATTGCGGAACCCTCGACTGTGTTGGCATACAACCTCGAGCCGGTCGGTGAAGTGCTGGCCAGGCCCGCGACGTGCGCGCCAGGCGCCGCGAGCGGCTCCTCGCTGACGTTCACCTGCACACTAAACGGCGAAGTAAACCCAGAGGGCATCACCGAAACCGAAGCGCTCTTCGAATGGGGCAACACCCCAGCGTTGGGAGAGCAGACCGCCAGGGCACAGGTCGGGACGCCCGAAGCTGTGCGCGCGGTCGTGGGGCTGAGGCCGAACGAAAAGCTCTACTACCAGCTCGTGGGGTACGACCACAACGTAAAGGCGCCGGAAGATCTGCTCAGCGAAACGCTCTCAGAAAGCACACCGAGCGTCGCGCCGCGGATCGTGGGCACCCCGACCGCCTTCTTCGCGACGTCCTTCTCAGCCGACCTCCTCGGTGAACTGAACCCCGAGAACACCAACACGACCTACGCCTTCCAGTACGCCCCAGCCTGCAGCGCCACCGAAGACGCATGTCCGGCGATCGCGCAGGCTCCCGGCATGCACGAAACGACACCCCAGCAATCCGCCGACTACGGCTCGGTCGGCACGACCGCCGAAATTACGGGACTACAACCCGCAACGACCTACCGCTACACGCTGACAGCCAAGAACGCAAACGGCCAGACGGCGCTCAGCGAAACCGGTACCGGCACGCTCCCACAAGGGACCTTCACGACCAGCCCTGCACCCAGCGTCGCGGCGGCCACCGGCGCCCCCAGCACGATCACCGCGACCAGCGCGGTGATTTCAGGCGACGTTGACCCTGGCGGCCAACAGGCGACGTACGTCTTCGAACTCGGGGTCTACACCGGGGTGAGCACCGCCTACGGTGTCGTGCTCTCCGGCACGGTCCCCGCCGAAACCCAGCCGGTAGCCGAGTCCGAGCAGCTCACCGGCCTGCAACCCGGCACCACCTACGCCTACCGCATCGTGATCCGCAGCGGCTACGGAGAAGCCACCGGCACCACCACAACATTCACAACCGAAGGCCTCCCCGCGACCCTCACACCACCTCCCACCACCACCCTGCTACCCACGCCCAACATCACGTTCCCCAACACCACCACCTCCAGCAAGCACGCCAAGGCGAAGAAGAAAAAGGCCGGGCACAAGAAAACCAAGCATGCGAGCCGCAAGCAGAGCAAGCGGGCAAGAGTACGCCACAAAACGAGCGAACATAAGAAATAAAAGCGACAACAGCCCTGCTTGCCGGAAAACGCGATGCGCTTGCGCCCGGGTGGGCATGGTGGTCTTTCACACGTTACTATTTATGGTGGAAAACGGCGTATAACCGATTGACAGCGTCACCCGCTGGCGGCTAGTGTCGGTTCACGGTAACTGCGAGAGGGCCGCCGCGATGAGTAGCTGCCGCGGTCCTCCGGTCACCGGCTCGTTACATCAACCAATCATAGGAAGGTGTGTATGAAAACGATCAAGATGCTGTTCGTCGCCCTCGCCGCTGTGTTCGCTTTGACCGCGGTATCCGCGACAGCCGCCTCGGCACATACATGGAAGCAGAAAGGTGTAGCACTAAAAGCGGCTGTGAAATTCCATTCGACACAGGAGCTTCGTCTCTCCGAAACGACTGGTCTTGAAATCGAATGCGCGGTCGTCGAGGAAGGGACTGTCGGCCCGGGTGCGGCAGGCGAAATAGCGAGCATCAAAGCAAGCGAATGCCATTCAATCCGGGGCTGCGAAGCCAGCCACAGCATCGAAGTCGAAGCCTACAGCGGGCTGCCATGGAAAACCGAACTGGTCACGCTCTACGAAGGGCTTCGCAACCAAATCACCACGACGGGCGCAAAATGGAAGATCCACTGCACACTCTCAGGGACGAACTGGACCAACTACTGCGAAGCCACGCCGAACATGGCCATCGATAACGCCAAAACCAGTGCAGAAGAGGTCTATGACGGCAAGGCGCCCGCGGGCAACTGCCTCAACGGGCCAGGAGGGAATTTCAACACAAAGGGCGGCGGAGTCCTCAAGAACATCACCAATGAATCCTTCCAGGCCGAATAGCACCAGAACCATCTCGCTATAGGGTTCCGCAGAACACGCGGAGCACAGCGGCCAGCGAAACCGAAGCTGGCAGCACGCAGCGACCGTAACTGGACGGGGCCTCCGGGCCCCGTCCAGGCACGTCGGTGACGCAGTAGCTGTCGTGGGGTGAGACGCGCGCGCGGATGAGTTGCCGCTCGCCACTGCCTCGTCGGTGCCGGCAGCTGCAGGCCTACGGCGGGGCGGCGTCCGCTCGGCTTGACGCGCCCGCGCAGCGCGACGAACCGCACGGGCCGATGCGGCGCCCTGGGCCGAGCGGACGCCGGCCCCGACGGGGGCCGGGCGGAAACCACGCGCGACAGCGCCCCTGCGAGGCGGACCCATATATGATATTCTCGATCCAGTTTATGAGGTTTAGCCCGGGCGGGCGCGCCGAGGCGCTCCGCCGGCCCCACCGACGAAGGGAGCGCGAGCGAGATGCAGATCGACGTCCACCAACATCTCTGGACGGAGCCGCTGCTGGACTGCCTGGCGGCGCGGCGGACGCTGCCGTTCGTGCGGCGCGCGAACGGGATGACGATCCTGCATTCGGCGGGGGAGCAGCCGTACCTCATCGACGTGGAGGCCGAAGCAGGGGAGCGGCGGGCGGGCTTGCTCGAGGAGGACGGCCTGGCGCTGGCGGTGGTGGCGCTGTCGAGCGCGATCGGCGTGGAGGCGCTGCCGCGCGGGCAGGCGCGGGAGCTGATCGAGGCGCACCTGGAGGGCGCGCGGGCGCTGCCGGAGGGCTTTGCGTCGTGGGGTCCGGTGGCGCTCGACCCCGCCGACCCGGACGACGTGGACCGGCTGCTGGCGCAGGGCTGCGTGGGCGTGTCGCTGCCGGCAGGGGCGCTCGCGGGCCCGGACGCGCTGGCGCTGCTGGCGCCGCTGCTGGCGCGGGTGCAGGCGCACGAGGCGACGCTGTTCGTGCACCCGGGGCCCGCGCCGGGCACGCGGCCCGCGGAGGCGACGCTGAGCGAGCCGCTGTGGTGGCGCCCGCTCACGGACTACGTGGCGCAGATGCAGGCGGCGTGGCTGACGTTCGCGACGCTGGGCCGGCGCGAGCACCCGCGGCTGCGGTTGCTGTTCGCGATGCTCGCGGGCGGTGCGCCGCTGCTCAGCGAGCGCCTCGACGCGCGCGGGGGTCCGGCGGTGGACCTGCGCGATCCGCTCGTGTTCTACGACACCTCGAGCTACGGGCCGGCGGCGGTCGAGGCGATGGCGCGCCGCGTCGGCCCCGAGCAGCTCGTCTACGGCTCGGACCGCCCGGTCGCCGAGCCGATGCCGACGGGCCGCGAGGCGCTGCTGGCCGCCAACGGCGCGGCGCTGCTGGAGGGGGCGCTGCGCTACTCGCAGGCCTCGCGGCTGGAGCACACGTGGCGGCAGCCGGCGAGGGCCGCGGTATGAGCCTCACGACGGCGCAGCTCGAGCGGTTCGTGGCGGACTTGGCGGCGGCGCCGGAGCGCTGGCGGCATTTGGTGCGCCATCAGCGCGACGTGCGCGTGTACGAGCAGATCTTCGGCGACGAGCGGATCAACGCGTGGCTGATCTGCTGGAGCGGCGGCCAGGACACGGGCTTTCACGACCACGACGAGTCGGCGGGCGCGATCGCGGTGGTGCGCGGGCGGGTGCGCGACGAGCGCCTCGCGGTCGGCGCGCCGCCGCTGGCGCGCGAGGTCGCGGCGGGCGGGCGCTTCACGGTCCCGCCGAATGCGATCCACCGCGTGGTGCACGCGGGGTCGCAGCCGGCGATCACGCTGCACGCGTACTCGCCGCCGCTGACGCGGATGGGTGCCTACCGCGTCGGCGCCGACGGCGAGCTGCAGCGCGAGGCGATGACCTGCGAGCAGGAGCTGCGCGCGGAGCGCAGGCTGGTCGAGGCGGTCGGGTAGAGGGCTGGCGGCTCAGTCGCGCCCTGGTGCGAGCTGTTCGACGATGCCCCGTGCCCACGCGATCGCCTCCGCCGCCCACTTCAGCGCCTGGTCGCGATCGAGGCCAAGCGGGGCTTCAGACCCGTAGCGCTCGTCGCGAGCGAACGGGTTCAGGTCTTCCACGTCGTCAAGCGCCGAAGGCAGTTCGATCCCGGACTTCTCGGAGAAGCCTCTGAGGCGTTCGAGGTCGTGAGTGAAGGGGAATTCGGTCCCCTTGGCCGAGAGCACGGCCTTGATTGCCTTCTCCACGGCTTGGTGGGTGTGGAAACCGACGATTGGATCGGCGATCCCCGCGACTCGCAGCACCGATCTCGCGGCGAGCTCATCTTCTTTGGCGGCGGCGAGCAATCGGCGGGCGAGGTCGCCGTTCGTGGCCATTACGCGGCGATCTCCCGGCCCTCGCGCAGGGCGGAGTTGATCACGGTGCCGTACACGTCGCGCCACTCGCGCACGCTCTCCTCGCTTCTGACGATGACGTCCGCCCATACCTCGAGCCCGCGCAGCGCGCGGTGCAGCCGGACGGACTCCTTGACGACGTCCTGCACCTCCGGCTCGATCACGAGGAAGTCCAGGTCGCTGTGCTCGCCGGCCTGGCCACGGGCGTGCGAGCCGAACAGGATCACCCGGCTTCCCGGCGGGGCGGCCTGCAGTATGCGGCGACCCGCGTCCTCGATCACCGCGTCGTCGAACATAGCTCGGATTTTAGTGCTGGCGCTGTGGAGCGGGGCTGCTGGAGGAGGCGGTGCGTAAGCCGTCGGCTGCGCTGGTACGGCTCGCCTGCGGTGGCGGGCGCGCGCGATCCTTGGGGTAGCCTCCAGCCCGTCCATGTCTAGACACCTCGCGGCCTGCGCCACCTCCTGTCGCGCGATGGGCGCGGCATTGCTCGTGGGCGCGGCATTCGCACTGCTGGCGGGCGCGGCGCTGGCGCTGGCGGTGGCGGGCTGCGGCGCGAGCGGCGGGGCGGCGAGCACGGCGGCGGGAGGCGCGAGCGGCGAATCCTCCTACGCGACGGCCCCCTTCACGCACCAGGAGCAGCTCGTCCAGCAGGGCGCGCGCCTCTACGTCGCGGACGGCTGCTCGGCGTGCCACGCGATCGACACGCGGCGCGGCGCGCTGGGGCCGAGCTTCGCGGTGCTCGCGGGCAACGAGGTGACGCTCCGCGACGGTCGGCGGGCGCTCGTCGACGAACGCTTCCTGCACACCGCGCTGACCGCTCCGGCGCGCACGGAGGTGCGCGGCTACGCGCCCGCGCCGATGCTCGCGGCGGTGCGCCGCCTGCGCCTCGCGCACGACCCGGCGGCGGTCGCGGCGCTCGCGGCGTTCATCGAGCAGATCGGGCCGGAAACACCCTGATAGGTTGAGCAAGAGATGCGCGTGCTCGAGACGTCGGATCCCGCCGAGACCGAGGCGCTGGGGGTGGAGCTGGCGCGCGGCCTGCGCGCGGGAGATGTGGTGCTCGTGCAGGGCGAGCTGGGGGCTGGCAAGACGACGCTCGTGCGCGGCGCGGCGCGGGGCCTGGGGGTGAGCGACCCGGTCACGAGCCCGACGTTTGCGATCGGGCACCGCTATCGCGGCGCGGAGCTGACGGTCGCGCACCTCGACCTCTACCGGCTGGCGAGCCTCGCGCGCGAGGACCCGGGGCTGCTCGAGGACTATCTCGGCCCCGAGCGGATCGCGTTCGTGGAGTGGCCCGAAGTGGGCGCGGCGGAGCTGGGCGCGGTCGCGCTGCGGGTCAAGCTGTCCCATGCCGGCGGGGATCGGCGCCGGATCGAGGTTTGCGACGAGCGCGGCCTGGGGGAGGCTGCGGCGACTTGATCGTGCTCGGCTTCGATACCGCGACGCCGGCCACAGCGGTTGCGTTGCGGCTTGCGGACGGGAGCACGCTGCGCGCGCGCGACGATCCCGGCGCGGGGGAGCGCCCGGGGCACACGACGCGCCTGTTGGGACTCGCGCACGAGCTGCTGGCGCGGGCGGAACTGCCGTGGGACGCGCTGGAGCTGATCGCGGTGGGGGTGGGCCCGGGGACGTTCACGGGCCTGCGTATCGGCGTCGCGACGGCGCGCGGGCTCGCGCAGTCGCTCGGGATCGACGTCGTCGCGGTCTCGACGCCGCGCGTGCTCGCTGCGGCTGCGCTACGCGACGGGGCGGAGCGGTGCGATGAGACGGTGCCGCGCGATGTGGCGCCGCATGGGGAGGGGGGCGCTCACGCGGGGGACCGAGGCGTCCTGGCGGCGATCGACGCGCGTCGCGGCGAGGCGTTCCTTGCGGCCTACGCGGGGGAGCGCGAGCTGCTGGCGCCGCAAGCGCTCGCGCCGGCGGCCTTCGCGGACTTCCTCGCACAGGCTGCGCACGCGGCGGGGCGGCGGGTGGCAGGGGAGGGCTGGGTGGCGGTGGGGGACGGGGCGGTACGCTTTCGCGACCAACTGGAGGCGGTCGGGGTCGCGGTGGCCGCGGAGGGCTCGGCGCTGAACGCGGTCGACGCCGGAGTCCTGTGCGAGCTCGCGCTTGCGCAGCCGCGCGGCGCGCCGGAGGCGGTGCTGCCCGACTACCGACGCCGACCGGATGCGGAGATCGCCTTGGAGCACGCCGAGTCGTGAGCGCGCAATTCGCCGCCGAGATCACCTCTGAGGAGCCGCGCGTGCGGATCCGCCGCCTGACCTATCCCGATCTGCCGCACGTGATCGCGATCGAGCGGCGCGCGTTCCCGACGCCGTGGTCGCTGGCGATGTTCGTGCTCGAGCTCTCGAAGACCTCCGGGGTCTGCCTTGCGGCGGTCAGCGGCGGGCGGCTCGTGGGGTACCTGATCTGCTCGCGCTACGAGACGGTGTGGCACGTGATGAACATCGCGGTCGACCCCGAGCGCCGCCGCGAGGGCGTCGCCTCGGCGCTGCTCGGCGAGCTCTACGCGCGCGTCGGCGACGAGCAGGCGCGCTACACGCTGGAGGTGCGCCGTACCAACCTCGGCGCGATCCACCTCTACGAACGCGAAGGCTTCCGCGCGGCGGGGCTGCGGCGGCGCTACTACCAGGACAACGGCGAGGACGCGCTCGTGATGTGGCGCACGCCCGCGACGCTCGCGGGCTCGCTCGACGACGTGCCCAACCCCGGCTTCGTATGAGCCTGATCCTCGCACTCGAGAGCAGCTGCGACGACACCTGCGCGGCGGTGCTCGACGACCGCGACGGCGGCCTGCGCGCGAACGTGATCTCCTCGCAGGGGGTGCACGACCGCTTCGGCGGCGTGGTCCCCGAGATCGCCTCGCGCCAGCACCTGGAGCTGGTGAACCTCGTAGTCGCGCAGGCGCTGCAGGACGCTGGCGCGACGCTCGCGGACATCGAGCTGATCGCGGCGACGCGCGGCCCGGGCCTGGTGGGCGCGCTGCTCGTGGGCTTCGCGACCGCGAAGGCGCTGGCGGCGGCGCGGGAGCTGCCGTTCGCGGCCGTTGACCACATCCAGGGGCACGTCGCCGCGAACTTCATCGCGAACGCGTTCGAGCCGCCGTTCGTGTGCCTGATCGCCAGCGGCGGGCACACATTGTTGACCGTCGTGCGCGAGCACGAGGGCTTCGAGGTGCTCGGGCGCACGCTCGACGACGCGGCGGGCGAGGCGTTCGACAAGGGGGCGCGCATGCTCGGGCTCGGCTACCCCGGCGGCGCGGCGCTCGAGCGGCTCGCGGCGGGCGGCGATCCGCGGTCGCACGCGTTCCCGCAGGGCGGCGCGCGGCCGGGGCTCGGAGTCGGGGGGCAGTCGTTTGCGCGATCCCTCGATTTCTCCTTCGCGGGGCTGAAGACCGCGCTGCTCTACCGCGTGCGCGAGCTCTCCGAGGCGCAGCTGCGCGAGCGGGCCGCGGATCTCGCGGCGGCCTACCAGGACGCGATCGTGCAGCGCCTCCTGGAGCGCGCCGAACGGGCCCTGGAGGAGACCGGCCTGGATCGCCTCGCGGTCGGCGGCGGCGTCGCGGCCAACGGCGAGCTGCGCCGGCGCCTCGGCGCGCTGGGCGCGACCGTGCACGTCCCCGAGCGGGTGTTGTGCACCGACAACGCCGCGATGATCGCGAGCGCCGCGCGCTTCGCGCCCCACCTGCCCTACCCGGAGTACCTCGCGCTCGACGTCTACGCCACCGGCGAGCGCCCGTCGTGAAGATGCTCTTGCCGGCGCAGCGCCGTGAGCGCCGCCGCGGCGCTCGCCCATCGCTCCCCGCCTCGCCGCGCGGCGCCTGAGCGAGAGGCTAGAGTCAGGACCATGGCCTACAGAGAGCTGATCGACCCCGCCGAGCTCGAGCGCGAGGCCGAGGCGAGTACCGCCGAGCGCCTCTCGCTGGGCGTCGCCGCGCGCCTCTCGCGCTACCTGCAGGTCCTCACGCAGGCCAAGAAGATGGGCAAGGAGACGATCTCCTCGCAGGAGCTCTCCGACTACACGCACGTCAACTCGACCCAGATCCGCCGCGACCTCTCCGGCTTCGGCAAGTTCGGCAAGCGCGGCGTCGGCTACAACGTCGAGTCGCTCGTCTCGCAGATCCGCAAGATCCTGCGCACCGCCGGCCAGCACAACATCGCGCTGCTCGGCGCCGGGCACCTCGGCAAGGCGATCGCCTCCTCGGACATCTTCGCCGACCACGGCTTCCGCGTCGTCGCGATCTTCGACGTCGACGAAGACAAGGTCGGCACCAAGGTCGGGAGCCAGACCGTGCGCCACACCCGCGACCTGCGCCAGATCGTCGAGGACGAGGACATCGTCGTCGGCGTCCTCGCCGTGCCGGGAGCCGCCGCGCAGCAGCTCGCCGACGAGCTCGTGCAGGCCGGCGTGAAGATCATCTTCAACTACTCCGAGTCGCTGCTCGCGGTCCCCCCGGAGGTCACCGTGCACACCTCCAGCCCCGCCGTCGACCTGCTCTACGCGCTGTACTTCTACCTGACCTGAGACCCCCGTCTGCGCCCGTGGACTCCTACGTATGAGCAGCCTGAACCTCGATCGAGCCGTCGAAATTTTCGCCGCGGCCGCCGACGGCACCGTGGGCCTGGAGGAGGAGTTCTCGCTACTGCACCCCGCGACACTCGACCTCGTACCGCGCTTTGAGGAGCTGCGCGACGCGGCCCGCGTCGAGGACCCGCTGCTGCACGCGAGCATCACCGGCGAGCTGATCTCCTCCGAGATCGAGATCGTCTCCGGCCCCGGATGCGACCTGCACGACGCGCTCGCCCGCCAGCGCGAGCGCCGGCGGCGGCTGTTCGCGCTCGCCGAGCGCCACGGTGTGAGCCTCGCCGCGACCGGCACGCACCCCTGGGCCGACTACCGCGCGCAGCAGATCATCGACACCGAGCACTACCGCCGCGTGCAGGACGACCTCAAATACGTCGCGTGGCGCAACAACACGTTCAGCATGCACGCGCACGTCGGCGTGCGCGACATCGACCGCGCGGTGTGCGTGTGCGATCGACTGCGCCCCGTGCTGCCGCTGTTGCTCGCGATCTCCGCGAACTCCCCCTATCTCGACGGACGCGACTCGGGCCTGCACTCTGCGCGCACGCAGAGCTTCACGCGCAGCTTCCCGCGTTGCGGTATCCCCGACGCGTTCGGCGGCTGGGGCCCCTACCGCGAGTACATCGAGCTGCTCGTGCGCACCCGCTCGATCGTCGAGTTCACGCAGGTCTGGTGGTCGGTGCGCCCCCACTTCGGCTTCGGCACCGTCGAGATCCGGATCTGCGACGCGCAGGCCAGCGCCGCCGAGTCCGACGCGCTCGCCGCGCTGCTCGTCGCGTGCGTCGCGCAGGCCGCGCGCGACGTCGACGAGGGCGTCCCCTTCACGGACCCCGCGCCGCGCCTGATCGAGGAGAACATGTGGCGCGCGATCCGCTTCGGCCTCGACGGGCGCCTGATCGACTTCGCGGGCGCACCGGACGCCCGCGGCGCTCACGCCGCTCACAGCTCCCGCGACGCCCACGAGTACCCCGCGCGCGAGGCGATCGCGCGCCTCGCACAGTGGACCGCGCCCGTCCGCGGCGAGCTCGGCATCGAGCTCGCCTTTCCCGAGCGCAACGGCGCGCAGCGCCAGCGCGCGCTGATCGCGGCCGGCGCGAGCCGCGAGGAGGTATTCGCGGCGAGCGCGCTGGAGACCAGGCAAACCTACTCAGAGGAGATCAAGGTATGAGCACCCCGCAGACCGAGGAGTCCACTCCGCAGGTCGGCCAGCCCGGCCAGGCCGCGCAGCCCACAGAGGAGCAGCTCCGCGCCGCCTACGAAGCCGAACTGAGTCGCATCGCAAGCGTCGATGTCGTGCTGCAGGCCGCCGCGTCGCTGCTGAACATCGGCGCGCACCGCCTCGGGCTCACCGGCGCCGCCGCCGCGGGCGGCCCGGGCCAGCCCGAGCTCGAACAGGTGCGCGACGCCGTCGACGCGGTGCGCGGTCTGCTGCCCGTGATCGAGCGCAGCGCCCCCGCCGAGCTGCGCCCGCTGCGCGACGCGCTCGCGCAGCTGCAGATGGCCTACTCGCGCGCGGTGCAGGCCGCGCCGCCGGTGCAGGCCGCGCCGGCCGCCACGGCACCGGGGGCCGCGGGCGCGCAGGACGCTCCGGGCGGCGCCCCCGCCCCGGACGCCGCGCCGCCGAGCGGCGCTCCGGAGAGCAAGCCCGGCGCGGGGCCGGCAGAGTCGAGCGGCAGGCTGTGGGTGCCGGGACGCTGAAGCACGAGTCCAGGCGCGCCGCGGGAGGCGGTGAGGTATCTAGTCCTCGCGGGGATGCCTCCCGCCGGCCGGCACGATAGACTGCCCCCGCCTTTCCGCCGGATCGGCGCTCGGAGGAGCGCAATCCGGCTGAGAGCAGTTGTGCGCGCGAAAATCCTCGCGCGGCACGCCAACCGACCGCGGAGGATTTCTGTTGAGCAGCTTCCTGACGAATCATGGGGTCGTCGTCGCCCTTGTATGCGCCGCGTGCGCCGTCGCGTACGGCCTCCTGACGACACGGTCCCTGCTCGCGCTCTCGCCGGGCAACGAGAAGATGCAGAGCATCTCCCTGGCCGTCCAGCAGGGCGCGCGCGCGTACCTGAACCGCCAGTACATAACGATCGCCGGCGTCGGGGTGGTCGTGTTCGTGGCGCTGATCTTCATCCAGAACATCGCCGTAGCCTGCGGCTTTCTGCTTGGAGCGATCCTGTCGGGCTCGACCGGTTACATCGGCATGAACGTCTCGGTGCGCTCCAACGCGCGCGTCGCCGAGGCCGCCCGCGACGGCGTCTCGCCGGCCCTGAAGGTCGCCTTCCGCGGCGGCGCGATCACCGGCCTGCTCGTCGTCGGCCTCGCGCTGATCGGCGTCGCCGGCTACTACGGCGCGCTGACCTCGTTCTTCAACGACAGCCCCAAGACGGCGGTCGACGCCCTGATCGGCCTCGGCTTCGGCGGCTCGCTGATCTCGGTCTTCGCGCGTCTCGGCGGCGGCATCTTCACGAAGGCCGCGGACGTCGGCGCCGATCTCGTCGGCAAGGTCGAGGCGGGCATCCCCGAGGACGACCCGCGCAACCCCGCGACGATCGCCGACAACGTGGGCGACAACGTCGGCGACTGCGCCGGGATGGCGGCCGACCTGTTCGAGACCTACGCGGTCACCGCGATCGCGGTGATCCTGCTCGGCGTCCTGACCTTCAACCAGGACACCGCGGTCGCGCTCTACCCGCTCGTGATCGGCGGCGTCGCGATCATCGCGTCGATCGTCGGCACGTTCGCGGTGCGCACCAACTCGGGCAACGTCGAGCGTGCGTTGCTGCAGGGTCTGCTCGTCTCGGGCGTGATCGCGGCGGCGGCGTTCGCGCCGATCACGTACTGGCTGATGAACAACCTGACCTTCAAGGACGGCTCGACGGGCGTCCCGAGCTGGAGCCATCTGTACCTGTGCTCGCTGATCGGCATCGTCGTCACCGCGCTGCTATTCGGACTAACGGAATACTACACCTCGACCCGCTTCGCGCCGGTGAAGAAGACCGCGAAGGCCTCGGAGACGGGCCACGCGACGAACATCATCCAGGGCTTCAGCTCGGGGCTGCAGGCCACCGCGCTGCCGGCGCTCGTGATCGTGCTCGGGATCCTCGGCGCGTGGAAGCTCGCGGGCGGCGGCGTCACCGGCATCTACGGCATCCTCGTCGCGGCGATGGGCCTGCTCTCGCTGACGGGGCTGATCGTCGCGCTCGACGCGTTCGGGCCGATCACCGACAACGCCGGCGGCATCGCCGAGATGGCGGACCTGCCCGAGGAGGTGCGCCAGGTCACTGACCGCCTCGACGCGGTCGGCAACACGACGAAGGCCGTCACCAAGGGCTACGCGATCGGCTCCGCAGTGCTCGCGGCCGTCGGCCTGTTCGCGGGCTTTCAGAAAGAACTCGAAAACAAGCTCGGCCACGTGATCTCCTTTGGCATCAACGAACCGCCGGTGCTGATCGGCTTGCTGCTCGGCGGGCTGATGGTGTGCCTGTTCGCGTCGCTCTCGATCGAGGCCGTCGGTCGCGCGGGCGGCGCGGTCGTCGAGGAGGTGCGCCGCCAGTTCCGCGAGCACCCCGGGATCATGGACTACTCCGAAGAGCCCGACTACGCGCGGTGCGTGGACATCGTCACGAAGACCGCGCAGCGCGAGATGATCCTGCCGTCGCTGCTGCCGATCGGCTTGACGCTGATCGTCGGCCTGATCGATCAGCAGGCGCTCGGGGGCCTCTTGATCGGAGTGATCGTCGTGGGTTTCTTCTTCGCGGTGATGATGACCGCGGGCGGCGGCGCGTGGGACAACGCGAAGAAGCTGATCGAGGACGGCGCGTTCGGGGGCAAGGGCTCCGACGCGCACGCGGCCTCGGTCACGGGCGACACCGTCGGCGATCCCTTCAAGGACACGGCGGGCCCCGCGATCAACCCGATGATCAAGGTCGCCAACATCGTCGCGATCCTGATCATCCCGCTGATCACCTGAGCACCAAGGGGGGTCGGCGTGCGCTGTCCGGCCCGCGTCTATCCAGAGCGCCTAAGCTCGGCTTGAGATGACTGGCAGACGGATTCACCACACGAGCGCGATCGCGCTCTCGGTGCTGATGGCCCTGATCGGCGTCGCGCTGCTGGTGGAGGCGCTCGCCGGCGAGGGCGGCGTGATCTCGGCGCGCACGCTGCTCGGGCTGTTGTTCCTAGCGGCCGGCGCCGGGCGGCTGTATATCGAGCGGCGCCGGAGCGAACGCGAGTGAGCGAGCCCGCCGCGAACATCCCGCCGGGGGGCCAGGCGCCGGAGGCGTCCTCGCACGAACGCATGGCCGGCGAGCTCTCGGCGTGGTCGCGCGCGAAGCTGAGCCGCGGCGTCGGCTCGCCGATCCTGTTCGCGATCGTCTACACGTCGCTGGCGAGCGCGGTGTTCTTCTCGCTCGGGGTCGTCGTCGACCACGCGCTCGGGCTGACCCCGCTCGTGTTCCTCGCGGCCGCGGTGATGTTCGGCCTGACCGCGCTGACATACGTCGAGGGCGCCTCGCTGCACCAGGAACCGGGCGGCTCGACGGTGTTCGCGCGCTACGCGTTCAACGAGCTCGTGAGCTTCGTCGCGGGGTGGGCGATCCTGCTCGACTACGTGATCCTGATCGCCGTCACCTCGTACACGGCGAGCCAGTACCTGAAGGTCTTCTGGCACCCGCTGGGCAACCGCGCGGAGGCGCTCGTGCTGGCGCTCGCGATCATCGCGTTCGTCGTGGTCAGCAACATCCGCGGCTTCAGCGCGCGGCGGCGGCTGCGGATCGGCATCGTGGTCGCGGGAGCGCTCGTGCTGGAGCTCGTGGTGATCGTGATCGGGCTCGCGCAGTTCTTCGACCTGCACACCGTGACCGCCTCGATTCACCTCGGCCGCGCGCCGACGTGGTCGGGCTTGATCTTCGCGCTGACGATCACGACGATCGCGTTCACCAGCGTGGAGTCCGCGTCGGGCCTCGCCGGCGAGGTGCGCGCCTCGCGCAGCGCGCTGCGGCGGCTGCTGGGCAGCGGCACGGTGCTGGTACTGATCGCCTACGTCGGCGTCGCGCTCGTCGCGGTTACCGCGTTCCCGGTGCACGGCACGCATACCGCGCTCGGCGAGCGCTACCTCGATGACCCGATCATCGGGATCGTGAGCCGCCTGCACCCGCACGGGCTCTCGCAGGCGATGCGCTACGCGATGGGAGCCGTCGCCGCGGCGACGCTGATCGCGGCGGCGAACTCGGCGATGCTCGGCCTCTCGCGGCTGGCGTACTCGCTCTCGACCAACCGCCAGATCCCGAGCAGCCTCGGTCGCCTGCACTCCAAGCGCTCGACGCCGTACGTGCTGATCATCCTCGCCGGCGTGCTCGCCGCGGCGCTCGTCGTGCCGGAGAACCTCGACTTCCTCGTGGGGATCTATGCGTTTGGCGCGGTGCTCTCGTTCACGATCGCGCACCTCTCGGTCTGCCGCTTGCGCTACAGCGAGCCCGATCGCCCGCGTCCCTTTCGGATGCCGCTCTCGGTAAGCGTGCGCGGGGGCGAGCTGCCGGTGCTGGCCGTGCTCGGCGCGCTACTGAGCGGCGCGGGTTGGATCGCGCTGATCATCGTGCACCAGCCCGCGCGCTACGTGGGCCTCGGCTGGATGGCGGCGGGGCTCACGCTCTACGTGATCTACAGGCGCACCGACGAAAGCTCGCTGCTGCGCCGGGTGACGGTCTCGCCGGAGATGCTGCGCGCCGAGCAGCCGCGCGAGCGCGACTACGGCTCGATCCTCGTGCCGCTGTTCGGGACGCCCCTGGACGAGGACATCGTGCAGACCGCCGCGCTGCTCGTCGCGGGCGAGCCGACCGACGAGGCCGCGATCGACACCGCGACGATCGAGGCGCTGTGGGTCTTCGAGATGCCGATGGCGCTGCCGCTGGAGGCGCGGCTTCCCGACGCGCAGATCAAGCGCGCGCGCCAGGTGCTCGCGCGCGCGAAGGTCGTCGGCGAGGAGTACACCGGGGTGCACGTCGCGACCGCGACGGTCCGCGCGCGGCGCGCCGGCCACGCGATCGTCGAGGAGGCGCGCCGGCGCGGTGTCGAGGCGATCGTGCTCGGTGCGGAGGAGCCCTCGCGCATTCGCGGCGGCGCGCGCCTGGGGGGGCGCGGCGGGCGCCTGGAGGACTTTGTCGGGGACGTCATCAAGTATGTCGTCGCGAAGGCCGGCTGCCGCGTGATCGTGACCGCTCCACCCGCCGACCTGCTCGCGGCCCAGGACGACGCCGAGGCGCAGCCGACCGGCGTCGGCGTCGGCTGAGCCGCCGGGCGCGCGACCCCGCCGATGCCCTAATCTGCGGCTCATGTTCGTTCTGATCGTGGGCGCCGGGCGGGTCGGCGCGGCTGTCGCGAAGTCGGCGCTGGGCGCCGGCCACGAGGTCTCGGTGCTCGACGAGGACCCACTCTCGCATGAGCGCCTGAATGCGGGGCAGGCGACGAGCTGGGAGGACGCGGGCGGCCAGTTCACGGTCGGCACCGCGCTCGAGGTCGACGCGCTGATCGACGCGGGCATCGAGCGCGCGGACGTGTTCATCGCCTCGACCGACGGCGACAACACGAACCTGATCATCGCCCAGATCGCGCAGAAGCGCTTCGATGTGCCGAAGGTGCTCGCGCGCGTGATGGACCCCGCGCGCGCGGGCTGGTACGGCGAGCAGGGTCTGCACACGATCTCGCCGACGCGCCACGCGATCGAGATGTTCGAGCAGGCGCTGGAAGTCGAGCACGCGAGCTAGATGTACGCGATCATCGTTGGCGCCGGCAAGGTCGGACGCAACCTCGCACGCGAGCTGATCGTCAAGGGCCAGGAGATCACCCTGATCGAGGCCTCGCGTCCGCGCTACCTCTCGATCGAGGAGGAGTTCGAGCACGCCGCGCAGTACGGCGACGCGACCGAGCTGTGGGTGCTCGAGCGCGCCGGCATCCAGCGCGCGGACCTCGTGATCGCGGTTACCGGCGACGACGAGGACAACATGCTCGTCTGCCAGGTCGCCAAGGAGAAGTACCTCTGCGATCGCATCATCGCGCGCGTGAACAACCCGCGCAACTACGACCACTTCAAGCTGCTCGGGATCCAGCCCGCGGTCTCCGCGACCGACCTGATCCTGCGCCTGATCGAGCACGAGGTGCCGCGCTACGGCCTCGTGCACCTGCTCGCGCTCGAAGAGGAGCGCCTGGAGATCATCGAGCTCGAGGTCGCCGACGACGCGCCCGTCATCGGCGCGCGCGTCGCGGACATCGAGCTGCCCGAAGGCAGCCTCATCATCTCCGTTCTGCGCGCCGGCGGCGGCTTCGTGCCGAAGCCCGACACCGTGATCGAAGCCGGTGACGAGGTCTTGCTCGTGCTCGATCCCGGCCTCGAGGAAGCGATCACCGAGTTCTTCGCGCCGGGGAGCGCGGTCGCGCGGGGGTAGACGGGCCGCGCCGCGAGCGCAGAGGGCCGGCTACGGAGGGCTCCGGCGGGCCCATCGACTATTCTTGAGATCCCGGTCCGGGATGGTGTAATTGGTAACACGCGTGCCTCTGGAGCACGAATTTGGGGTTCGAGTCCCTGTCCCGGAGTACGCTTGCGCCCCGTGTTTACGGGGCGTTCGACGTTTCAGGGGGGCGCTCGGGCCAGGATTTGGGCCAGTCGTGTGATCGCAGCCTGGGCGGGTACCCCAGAGCCGGGTATCGTGAGCGCGTGCTAGGGTGTTGGCGGATGTGCTGGTGCCGATGGACATCATCGTCGCGAGCGAGCACAGGGTGCAGGAGTGGCGCGACGTGCGCGGCAGCCTCATTCACGCGGCAGTCACCGGCGGCCGGGAACTCGTCGCCTGATGGCGAGCGAGCAGGATCTCGCAGAGCAACTTCTACGCCGCGCCGACGAGGACGCGGCCAAGGAGATGTTGCCGACGACGGAGTGGCGGACGTGCTCGTCTGCTTTCACGCCTTATGTTGACATCATCGTCGGCTCCGGGGAAGGGCACGAAGTCTGGCTCATCGACCGTCACCTCTCGGGCCTGCGACGCGCGCTGGTCCGTCGCCCTCACCAGCGTGGAGTCGCGCTCGATCGCCAAGCTGACGATGAACTCATCGAACGCAGCCCGCGAGCCCTATGGCAAGCGGGGCATACGGCTCCGGCAGAGGCTGCTCGTCGCGCCCCTCCTCGGTTACCCCGCCGACGTCGAGTTCGTACCCGCCGATGAGGAGTGGGCCGACGAGGTGGTGTGGCACAACCTGATCGTAGGGCAGGCGACGGTGCTGGTCAGCGAGGAGCTCGAGTTGTTGCTCACGCCGCTGCGCCGCGGGCCGCTCGACCGTCTCCGCGGTGTCGTGCCCGTCAACGTCGCTCACCATGTCCAAGGCCACGCCGCGCCATACGCGACCCACAGCCGCCTTGGGCGTCACCCGGTGTGCCAGATGCGCCAGCTCGCGCACGCGGCGTAGTCCGCCGTCCTGGCTTCGCACGCCGACGAGCCAAACGGCTTTACCGCTCTGCCCTAGATTGCGGTATAGCTTACGTCGTGATCGGAGTGGCGCATGGCTGGGTGTGTGTTGCGGCTGGTGGGGGTTGGGCAGGGGTATCGGCGGGGGCGGGAGTGGTGGCAGGTGTTTTCGGGGGTGTCGCTGACGGTTGGTGCGGGCAAGTTCGTGGGTTTGCTTGGCGCGGCGCATGAGGGTAAGACGACGCTGCTCGAAGTTGCTGCGGGTATGGCGGTGCCCGAGGCTGGCGAGGTTTGGTTTGAGGGTCGCGATCTGGCGAAGTGCTCGGAGAATGATCGGACCGAACTGTTGGGGGATCGCATCGCTTGGATGCCGCGGGGGGACTTCGCGGACTTCGGGGTGCTGGATTATGTGGCGGTGCCGCTCTCGATGGGCCGCGGGCCGATGAATGGCGTCGAGGACCGGGCTCGCGCGGCGCTCGATCGTGTCGGCGCGAAGGATTGCGCGGGGCGCTCGTATGGTGCGTTGTCGGATTGGGAGCGGCTGTTGGTGACGGTCGCCAGGGGCTATGCCGCGTGCCCGCGGCTGATGGTGGTTGACGATCTACTTGACGGCTTGGGAGCGGGCGGGATGCGCGAGGCGGGCGAGCTGCTGCTTGGGATCGCGGGCGAGCTGAACTGCGGTGTGTTGGCCGGCGCGTCCGACATAGCCGCGCTCGTGGCAGCACACCGCGTCTACACCTTCGACGGCGAAGGCGGCATCGAC
>Ga0210396_10001946_pt1 | contig 21406 bp, 18 predicted proteins | sample IncBWH17OmetaG_FD_155466 | JGI IMG/M metagenome (GOLD analysis project Ga0210396, IMG submission 155466) | Forest soil microbial communities from Barre Woods Harvard Forest LTER site, Petersham, Massachusetts, United States - Inc-BW-H-17-O ... | reverse complement strand
TGAAGGACGTCTGCAGCGGCTTCGTCGCGGGGGTCGAGCGCTACATCGGCGAGCATCCCGAGAAAGTGCCGACGTTCGCCCTCAAGCTCGAGCCGTGGCAGGTGCTGACGGTCGGCCGCGCGATGACGCTCAATTGGCCGCTGGGAACGATCAAGGACGACCTCGAGCGCGGGCAAAAGAAACAGCACGCCGGCAAGAACGTGCCTATGCGCTCCAACCAGTGGTGCGTGTCTCCGTCGCGATCAGCCGACAAAGTTCCCATTCTGCTGGCCGACCCGCACCTCGACTGGGAGGGGATGGCCGTGATGTACGAGGCTCGCGTGCACGCGGGCGATCTGCAGATGAACGGCTTTTTCCTCGTCGGCGGACCGACGCTGGGGATTGGACACAACCAGCACGTCGGCTGGGCGCTTACGACCGGCGGGCCCGATACGTCCGACGTCTACCAGATGAAGTTCCGCATGTCGCCCAAGCCGCAGTACGAGTACGACGGCCAATGGCGGGACGCCAAGATCACGTTCATCCAGGTCCTCGTCAAAGACGCGCGCCCGATGTTTCGCCCGGCGATGTACACGCATCTTGGGCCGGTGATCTCGGCGCCTGATCGTAAGACGGGCATCGCCTTCGTGGGGGCGTCTCCCTATTTCGACGCGATGGGACTTTCGGAACAGTTCTACAAGATGGCGATGGCCAAGAACGTGCACGACGTTTACAACGCCCTCGGCATGAATCAGTACAACGAACAAAACGTGATGTTCGCCGACGACAGCGGTTCGATCGCCTACGTGCGCAACGGCGCCACGCCGATTCGTCCCGAGGGCTACGACTGGAGCATGCCCGTGCCGGGCACGACTTCCGCCACGGCCTGGAAGGGCATCCATCCCATCGACGACCTGGTGCACATCTTCAATCCGGCCGCCGGCTACATGCAGAACTGCAACATCAGCCCGCAGAACATGATGGTGGGCTCGCCGCTGACTCCCGACAAGTACCCGCGCTACATCTACAACGTCTCGTGGGATGACAACAATCCGCGCGGCAAGCGGATCACCCACTTGCTCAATGCCGATCACTGCGTCACGCAGGAGGACGCGAAGCGGTTCACGACCGACGTGAAAGACATCCTGGCCGAAAAGTGGAAAGCGACACTGCAGACGGCCGTGTCGACCGTCGGCGCCGAGCACATGAAAGACCCGGAGTTCGCCGCGGCGGTCAAAGCGATCGAGGCGTGGGACGGCTTTTATCTGCCGGAGTACACGGCGACGGTTGTCTACAAGTTCTGGCGGCTCAAGTGCGGCGACAAGCTCAACCTCAGTCCACTGGGCCAGGGCAAGCCGCTCGACGAAGCGACGAACAAGCAGCTGCTCGACTTGCTCGCGATAACCATCGCCGAGATGAAGACCCGCTACGGCAAATGGGACGTTGCCTGGGGCGACGTCCACAAAGTGGGCCGCGGTGGCGTCTACTTCCCGGTCGGCGGATGCGATTACGAATCAGGCGACAAGGCGGCGAACTTCACCGAAACGTTGTTCGACGTCAAATCGAAAGAAGATCCGAAGCAGCCGGGCCGCTTCATCGCCATGAACGGCTCGATGGCCACGATCCTGATGTTCTTTCACAAGGACGGCGTGCGGTCGTTCACGGTCACGCCCTGGGGGGAGAGCTCCGATCCCAAGTCGCCGCACTATATGGATCAGGGTGAAAAGCTCTACTCGAAGCGGCAGATGAAGCCGACGTGGTGGAACGAAGCCGAGCTGAAAGAGCACGTGGAATCGAAGACCGTGCTCGAGATTCGTTGACGACCAGTGCACCCCATGACTGAAGCAGCGCCGGCAGAGCTGAAATCGCGTCTGGAGCCCCACGGGCAAGAGCACGTCCTGCGCTGGTGGGGTGAGTTGTCGAGCGGCGAGCGGCAGCGACTGGCACGGCAGATCGAATCGCTCGATCTGCCGCGGATCGCCGCGCTGTGGAAATCAAAGCAGCAGGCGGGCCAGAAATCGTCCGCCGCAGATCTTGCAGAGATCGCACGGCGGGCCGTGCCGCCGGCGTCGATCGTGCGACTGCCGCAGACGCCGGCCGCGCGTGCCGAATGGCAACGGGCCCACAAAATCGGCGAGGGGCTCCTCAAAGCCGGTCAGGTCGGCGCGATTCTGGTAGCGGGAGGGCAGGGAACGCGACTCGGGTTCGACAAGCCCAAAGGTATGTTCCCGATCGGCCCGGTGAGTCACGCCACGCTCTTCCAGATTCTCGCCGAGCAACTCTTGGCGCGCTCGCGGCGAGCGGGGAAACCGATCCCCTACTTCGTCATGACCAGCGACGCCACGCACGAAGAGACGGTCGCGTTTTTCCACGAGCACAAGTTCTTCGGCCTGCCAGCCGGCGACGTCTTTTTCTTCGAGCAGGGCAATATGCCTGCCGTCGACGCGGCCACCGGCCAGCTGCTGCTGTCCGAGAAAGGCTCGCTGAGCACGAGTCCCGACGGACACGGCGGAATGCTTGCGGCGCTCGCCAAAGCCGGCTTGCTCGACGAGATGCGGCGGCGGGGCATCGAGTTTCTGCACTATCACCAGGTCGACAATCCGACGGCCATCGTCTGCGATCCGGTCTTCCTCGGCTTTCATGCCGAGCGGGGCGCGGAAATGTCGATCAAGGTCGTCGCCAAGCGGTCGGCCGGCGAGCGGATGGGCGTGGCGGTCGACGTCGACGGCCGCACGCAGATCATCGAGTACAGCGACCTGCCCGCCGACGTCGCCGCGCAGACCGACGAGCGGGGCGAGCTGCTCTTGTGGGCGGGCAGCACGGCCATCCACGTCTTCAGTCGCTCGTTTCTCGATCGCGTGGCCCATAGCGACGCGGCTCTTCCGTTTCACATCGCACACAAGAAAGTCCCGCACTGCGACGAACAGGGGACGTCCGTTTCGCCCCAACGGGAGAACGCCTACAAGTTCGAGCGATTCATTTTCGACGCCCTGCCGGAGGCGCGGCGGTCGCTGGTGCAGGAGACCGATCGCGCGCGTGAGTTCAATCCGGTCAAGAACGCCTGCGGCGACGATTCGCCCGACACGGCTCGCGCGGCGCTCGTGCGACTCCATCAAGGTTGGTTGCGCGAGGCAGGCGCGATTGTCGACGATCAAACGCCGGTCGAGATCAGTCCCCTCTTTGCTCTCGACGCGGACGACGTGCGAACGAGGGTCGCAAGCCGCACCCGCGTGGCCCAACCGACGTTTTTCGGTCCGCCAAAAACCTGACGCCGGAATCCTGATACCGCCAAACCTGAAATCCGTTCGAGCAAGTCGAAAATGTTGCATGCAGTAATCATGGCCGGAGGCAGCGGAACGCGGTTCTGGCCGGCCAGCCGCGCTAACCGGCCCAAGCAGTTCTTGCCCCTCTTTGGCGACGAAACGTTGCTGCAGGCGACCGTGCGGCGGATTGCCGACTGGATCGGCGGCGACCGCACGCTGATCGTGACGAACCAGGCCCACGCGGCCGAGACGGCCCGCGAGCTGCCCGCGGTTCCCGCCGCGAACATCGTCCGCGAGCCGTGCGGACGAAACACGGCACCCTGCATCGGCCTGGCCGCCATGCTGATCGCCCAGCGCGACCCCAACGGCGTGATGCTGGTGATGCCGGCCGACCATCGCATCGAACGGGCCGACTGGTTTCACGAAGCCGTCGAGCGAGCGGTGGCCATCGTCGAGCGAGAGCCGGCGCTCGTGCTCTTCGGCATCCGCCCGAGTTATCCGTCGGTCAGTTTTGGCTACCTGGAGCGGGGCGCGGCGCTCGGCGGCCGCGAAGGCGCGTTCCGCGTGGCCTCGTTTCGCGAAAAGCCCGACCGCGCCAAGGCGGAGGAATTCCTCGCCGCGGGAAGCTTTTTCTGGAACAGCGGCATCTTCGTCTGGAAGGCAGCGACGATTCTCGAGGCCCTGCGGCGCTTCGAGCCGTCGATCTACGATCGGCTGGCCGGCTTGCGGCCGCATCTCAACACGGAGAACTGGGACCGCGTGCTGGCCGCCGAGTTTCCCAGCATCAAAGCCATCTCCATCGACTACGGCGTGCTCGAGCGGGCCGACAACGTGCTGATGATCGAAGCCCCGTTCGACTGGGACGACGTCGGCAGCTGGCAGGCGTTGGGGCGACAAGCGGCACAAACGGGAGACGCCGACGACAACCGCGCGCAGGGGTTGTTTTGCAGCGTCGACAGCCACGGCTGCATCGTGCGGACGACCGGCGATCACCTGGTGGCGACGATCGGCATGACCGATTGCATCGTTGTCCACACACCCGACGCGACGCTGGTCGCGCGCAAGGATGACGAAGAGAGCATTCGCCGCCTCGTTCAGGCCCTCAGAGAACGCGGGTATGAGCGATTCCTCTAACGGTCCGGCCGAGTTTGGTGCGCCCGAGCCCGGTGCGCCTGACGGGAGTTCCACGGCCGCAAGTCGGGACCCGCACGCTGCGCCACTGACGGTGCCGCGCCGGGGCCGATTGCTCGGGCTCGACTATGGCACGGTGCGGGTCGGCCTGGCCGTGACGGAAGAGGAGCAGCGGGTGGCAGTCCCGCTCGAGACTTATACCCGCCGCAACCGGGAGCAGGACGCCCGGCATCTGACCGCCGTGATCCGCGATCATCGCATCGTCGGACTGGTCATCGGTTTGCCGCTGCACATGGGGGGCGAAGAGGGCCAAAAAGCCGGAGAAGCCCGGCGCTTTGGGGCGTGGGCCGGAGACGTCGCCGGCTTGCCGATCACCTTTTGGGACGAGCGGCTGAGCACCTCGCAGGCGGACGAGCATTTGGCGGCGGCCAACTTGAAGCCGAAAAAGCGCAAGTTGCTGCGGGACAAAATCGCCGCCCAGATCATGCTGCAGTCGTATCTCGATTCGCAGCAACACTCGTCCCGGTAAGCGTTTTCACCGTGCTTTGTTCCGGGCCGAAGGCTTGCGAAATGCTGAAGTCGGCTGGTTGCACCTTTCGCCGGCGCGAAAAAAGAGATACTTTGGAATTGGGGTGGGGTTCAATTCATTGGACGATGGGCCGGGGGTAGAGGCCTTGAGTTCGGCGGCTCCGAGCGGCACGCAGCGCGCGGTTTTTCTCCGTGATCCGGACGTTCAGCTGATGCTGCGCGCCAAGGCCGGAGACGACAAGGCGTTTGGGCAGCTCGTCACCGGGTATCAGGATCGTTTGCTCAGCATTTTCTACCATCTGCTGCGGGACCAGGCGGCCGCGGAAGATTTGGTGCAAGAAGTCTTTCTGCGAATTTACCGCGCCCGCAACGGTTACCAGCCGACGGCGAAGTTTTCGACCTGGTTGTTCCGCATCGCCAACAACGTGGCCAGCAACGCCCGGCGAACCATCGGCCGGCGTAAAGAGGTGCCGCTCGTTCAGGAATCGGGATCGGTGCCTTCGGTCGGCACGAAGAAAAAAGTCATCAGCGACCGTTCGTCGCTGATTCCGACGCGGCAGCTCGTGAAACGGGAGACGTGCGAGATCGTGCAGACGGCGCTCGACACCCTCAACGAGCGCCAACGCCTGGCGGTGCTGTTGCACAAATTCGAGGGGATGAGTTACGAGGACATCGGTGAGGCGATGTCGCTTTCCACCGAGGCAGTCAAGTCGCTCTTGGCACGGGCCCGCGAGAACCTGCGGACCCAGTTGGAACCCCACTTGAAATCGTAGCGGCTCTGGTGCGTCAGCCGACGCGCCCCGTGGATCGAAGCCGCGAAGGCCGCTCGTTTCTGCCGAACGATGCAGAAGATCCCCCGACTAACTCAAGACCAGCGATCAAACCTGGTCGCCTATCTCGACGGCGAATTGCCCGAGCCGGCGGTCAAGGAAATCGACCAGGTGCTCTCCAAGAGCCCGGCGGTCCGTCACGACGTCGAGATGCTCGCCCGCACGTGGGACCTGCTCGATCAGTTGCCCCGCCTGGCGACCGAAGAAGACTTCACCGCCCGCACGCTGTCGGTCGCCCAACAGGAAGAGGCGCCCCGCCCCCTTTTGCCCTCGAGCGTGAGCGAACGGCTGCAAAGCCGTCAGTTGCGCCGCGGCGGCATTCTGTTGATCTGGCTGGCGGTGCTGGCAGCGAGCGCCTTCCTCGGTTACTCCGCCACGGCCCATTGGGTCCCCGATCAATCGGAGGACCTGTTGCGCAACTTGGAGGTAGTCGAGAAGCTGGACTTGTACCGCAACGTCGAATCGCTCGACTTCCTCAAACAGCTCGACGAAAAGATCGGAACCTTTGATGCCCAGCCCAAGCGATAGCCGCACGGCGGGGATCATCGGTCCCCTGACTGCAATTTTCGCAGTGACGTTCCTCTGCGGGACGACGCCCGACGAGTCGCGGCTGCTCGCCGAGCGGCGGACGCGCATCGCCGGGATGACGCATGCCGAAATCGAACAGTTGCGGCGGAATTACGACGAGTTCCGCAAGTTGTCACCCGAACGGCGCAAGGCTCTGCAAGAGTTGGATGACGAGGTTAAGCAAGACACGGCCAACGGCGGCCACCTGCTCAAGCTGATGACCGATTACAACCGCTGGCTGTCGACCCTGTCGCCGTTCGACCAGGAGCGGATCCTCAGCAAGACCGACCCGGTCGAACGGGCTCAGCTCGTTCACGAGATTCGCGAGGAGCAGCAGAAACGCCTGGCGACGACGGGCATCGACGCGGGCGGACGGCCGGCGCTCGCACTGGACCCGGCGGAATTCGAAACGATGTTGAAAGCCGTCGAGGACAATTTCCTCACCCCTGAAGCGCGCAAGAAGATCCCTGAACAGCTGACGGGCCGCGAACGCCATCTGCGGATTCTCAAGGCTGCCCAGCAGCAGGCCCGCAGCGCGGCCGCCAGTCAGACGCTCGTGCAAACGCTGCTGGAGGCGATTCCCAACGACAGCCTCAAAGCCCGGATCATGAAGCAAGCGCCGCGAACGCCCCGGCGTCTCTTGGGGCAGCTGATGAGCCGCTCGCTCGCCGGGGAGTGGTGGGACGAAATTCGGGCCGTCTACCCAAAGCCGGCCGCCATCGAGGAAGAGATCAATCGCCGGTTGGCGATCGCTCCCGCCGGGAAACGCGATCAGCAGAAGCCGCAGTTCAGCTCCAGGCAGGGAAAACGCATGATCGGCGTGCAGCTCGCGCTGGCTAACGACGATCAATTCAAAGAGCTGCGCCCGGTCTTTATGTGGCTTTCGGGCGGGCTGCAACATCGGAATGGCCGCGGCCAGTCGGCCCCAGGATCGGCCACAGTGCCCGATGAATCGCGGACGGACGAAGCCGAGGGCAAGGCGAAGTCGGCCGAGTGACCGGCGCCTGCCGTGCTACGCAGTGCTCAGCGGGTGGCAGAGCCGTCGGAATGCGTCGGCCCGCGACCGTTCAGCGCGTCTCCCGCTGCCGCAGGGCCCAGATTGAGCGTGACCAAAGGTTTGGCGGGTGAAGCCGTCGAGCCTTCGTGAACCGGGCACGAGGCACAGCCGCTCCCCGCGCGCGCGGAGCCCGTCCATAATCGCCAGCTGCGGCGGCCCAGGACGAACAGAGCGGCCGCGACGAAAATCAGGGCGACCAGTTGTTGCCAATCCCAAGTCAAGGTTACGTCCCGCAAATCGTTGTCAAAACAGTCGGGCGACCTGGTAGGTGATCAGCGCGCCCACGTACGCCAGACTCGTCATGTAGACAAAAGTAAAAACCGGCCAGATCCAGCGGTTGGTCTCCCGTTTGATCGTCATCAAGGTGCCGGCGCACTGAGCGCAGAGCGCGAAAAAGACCATGATCGAAAGGGCCACGGGCAGGCTGTAGACCTTGCGCCCTTCGGAGTCGGTGGCGTTTTGCAGCGACGTGATCAACCCCTGGTTGTTGTCCTTGTCGACCTCGTTCCCCAGGCTATAGATCGTGCCGAGCGTCGCAATGATCACTTCGCGCGCCGGGAACGAGGCGATCGCGCCGACGCCGATCCGCCAATCCCAACCGAGCGGCCGCACGGCTGGTTCAATCGCGTGCCCCAGGTGCCCCAAAAAGCTCTTCTCGATCAATTGGCTGCCGAGCTTGTCGCGGCGTTCCCTCAGCTTGTCGAGTTCGGCCTGTTGCGCGGCGTCTTCCTGCGAGACCGCAGGCATCGCCTCGATCTGCCGTACGATCGTGTCGCGTTCGCTGTGATTGGCGGGGAAATAACCGGCCGCCCAAACCACGATCGACGTGGCGAAGATCAGCGTGCCGGCCCGCGTCACGAAGGCCTTGCCCCGATCGTAGGCCCGGTGCAACACCACTCGCGGGGATGGCAACTTGTACGACGGCAGCTCCATCACGAAGGGGGGTGTCTCGCCGCGGAAGAATGTCTTCTTCAGCAGCCACGCGCAGGGAACGGCGACGATCGCTCCCAACGAGGACATCGCAAACAGCACGAGTCCTTGCAGCGAGACCCAGCCGCCCAGATAGGTCACCGCGGGCACAAAGGCCCAGATTAACAGCAGATACACCGGCAAGCGGGCGGAGCAACTCATCAATGGGGCAATCAGAATCGTCACCATCCGGTCGCGGCGATTTTCGATCACGCGGGTCGCCATCACGCCGGGAATCGCGCACGCGAACGATGACATCAGCGGAATGAACGACTTGCCGCTCAGTCCCAGCCGGCTCATCAGGCGATCCATCAGGAAGGCCGCCCGCGCCATGTAGCCGCAGTCCTCGAGCACGGCGATGAACAAAAACAGGAACACAATCTGGGGCAGGAAGACGAGCACGCCGCCGACGCCCGCCACCACGCCGTCGACCACCAGGCTGCGAAGCGCTCCCGGGCCGATCAGCGATTCGACGCCGCCTTTGATCAACCCCTCGGTCCACTCGATCGAGCGCATGAACGGCTCGGCCCAGTAATAGATCGACTGGAACACGACGAACATGATGCCCGCGAAGACCAAAAGTCCCGACACGCGATGCGTCAGCACGCGATCGATGCGGTCGCTGGTGGTCGTGGCCGGCTGGACCGTATGAGTCAGAACGCCGGACACGACCTCGCGGATAGCCGCGTAGCGTGTCTTCGCTTCGGCAGCCGGTAGGCGAAATCCGTCTTTTGCCAGCCGATCGCGGATTTGGGAGAGCCGCTCGGTAAAACCGGCCGGTTGCGTCGGCGTGAGCCACTTCTCGATCTGACCGTTCGGATCAAGCAGCAGCCGCTCGAGCAGGTAACGGGGCAGGACCTCTCCGTTCACGGGACGAAGATCGAGGGCGATTTCGTCCACCGCTTCGTAAAACGCCGCCGGAAAGACGGGCTTGGGCGCCGGGCGTTTCGATTCGGCCGCGTCCAGCAAGGCTTGCCGCACCGCTTCGATGCCGACCCGCCGATGGGCCTCCGTCGTGACGATGGGAATCCCCAACCGCTGGGAGAGGGCCGGCACGTCGATCGAGGTACCCCGCTGTCGTGCCACGTCCGACATGTTGAGGATCAGCACGGTCGGCAGTCCGACGTCGAGCACCTGGCTGACGAGAAACAGATTGCGTTCGAGGTTGGAGGCATCAACGATGCAGGCTACCGCGTCGAGCCGGCCGACCTCCGGCTGACGTCCCAGCAGCACTTCGACTGACACCATCTCGTCCAGCGATCGCGGGGCCAGGCTGTACGTGCCCGGCAGATCGACGAGCTTGAGAGTCGTTTCGCCCACGCGCACGCGGCCGATTTTCTTCTCGACGGTGACCCCCGGATAATTGCCCACGCGGGCGTGCATCCCGGCCAGCGCATTGAACAGCGTGCTTTTGCCGGTGTTGGGGTTGCCGATGAAGGCCACGGTGAGCGTGCGCGGGGGATGCGATGTCTGACCGGTCAGGCTCGGCGTGGTGGCGGTCATGCTGTGTGGTTTTCGGGCACGGCGGGCGTCCTCGATCTAAGTGCCGAGCCGCTCGACTTGCAGCCGGCGCGCCTCGTTGGCCCGCAGCGAGATGCGGTAACCGCGCACGCGAAACTCGATCGGGTCGCCAAACGGGGCGAAGCCGACGACTTCGATCTCCTCCCCCTCGGTCAGCCCCATTTCCAGCAAGCGCACGGCCACGCCGTCGTCGCCGTGAATTTCGCGAATGATGGCTCGCGATCCGGCCTTCAATTGATCGAGGGTTTCCATAGAAACACCGGCATGATCATGAAGGGCCAGCAGGGCGGGAGCTCGTCGAAATCGGGACCTAGTGCCGCGCGGCCGCCGGCTTGCCCACCTGGACGAGGATCAAGGCCGCGTCGGAGCCGCGAAACCCGAACCGATGGTTTCCGACCGCCACGATGCAGTCACCGCCGGAGCGGACCATTCGCACGGGACGGCCCGGACGCAGACCCATTTCTCCCAGGCGATGCACGTGCTCCGGCTGTCCATCGACTTCCACGATCGTCCCCGAATCCCCGGGTGCAAGGTGGTCCAGCGGCATGACTTGGCAGACGGCTGTATCAGTAGGCGACATCGGGGAGCGCTTCATGTCAGGGCCTAAAACGCGCGGTCCGTTGAATTGAGACTGAGTCTCAGGTCCAACTTCACTCCTATAATACAGTCTCGGCACGCTGACGGCAACAGTCGTTATCAAAGGTTCGTCCGAGCAGAGCAATTAAGACGTATCCTATGACGATGTCGCGACTTGACGCTGTTTTCGGACCCTCCTATACTCGCGCCCAAGTTCCCATGCGCCCCTCCGAATGAGCCGTTTCGAATGAAAAGTGAACATCGCCACGAGCTGAAAACCAACGAGCTGGAGCGGATTGCTTCCGAGTTGGGCCACACCGCCGAGCACTACGTCCACGACAATTGGATGCTACTCGCGGCGGCCGTCGTTGCGATTCTGATCGGCGCAGGTGGCGTGGTGTACTGGCGCAGCTCGTCTGGTTCGGCAGGCCAGCAAGGTTGGCGAGAGTTTGCCAGCGCGTCGAAGGCGGCCGACTACGGCAACGTCGCCGACAAATACTCGGGCAGCGTCGCCGCGGCATGGTCCCGGCTGCTCGAAGGCGAAATGGAGCTCAACAGCGGCATTCGCTCGAGCTTCACCGATCGATCGGCCGGACGTTCCGACCTGCAGAAGGCCCAGGAGAATTTCGAGAAACTGATCGCCGACAAAGCCACGCCGAGCGACGTCATCGAGCGCGCCCTGTTCGGGCTGGCTCGGGCGAAAGAGGCGTTGCCGCCGAAAGATCTCAGTCCGTCGAAAATCAACGACGGGGCGATCGAAACTTATCAGCGTCTCGTCACCGAGTTCCCGATCAGCGTCTATAAGGACTATGCCGAGGCGCGAATCGCCGCCCTCAAGACGGGCACCGCCCAAGATTTCTACGCCTGGTTCGAGCAGCAAAATCCCAAGCCGGCCGACCGCGAGATGCCCAAGGATCTGATCCCGCCATCGCCTGACGAAACGAAGACGGCCACCGGCACGCCGATTAAGACCGTGCCGCCTCCCGCCACGAGCAAGCCCGCGTCCGGCAAAGCCACCGAAACGAAACCAGCGGGCAGCCCGGCCAAGTCCACTGTGCCCGCGCCCGCGAGCAAATCGCCGGCGACCGAAGAGGGCCCGGCAATGCCGGCTCCCGCGTCTCCAACCAAGTGAGGCCGGCACGCCGTCTGGAGTGACGGGGCCCAGAGCGCTGGGCCCGAAGTGACCAGGCCGGAATGACCAGTCCGGAATGAGTGACGGCCTTTCCTCCGACCAGCCGATCCTGATCACGGTGGAGGCCCGCGCTCAAGGCTGGCGCGTCGATCACTACCTCAGCCGGCTCTTCCCCAATTTCAGCCGCGCCCTGTTCCAAAGGGCCATCGAGCAGCAGACGATTCTGGTTAACGGCATTCCGGTCAAGACGTCGCGCCGACTGCGGATGAATGATCGTCTCTCGGTTCGCCTGCCCGACCTGCCGGACCGCACGCTGCCCCCCGAGGACATCCCGCTCAATGTCATTTACGAGGACGACTACCTGATCGTCCTCAACAAGCAGGCCGGGTTGATCGTCCATCCGGGCAAGGGAAACTATCGCGGCACGTTGGCCGGCGCACTGCAATTTCACTTCAACCGGCTGAGCGACGTCGCCGGCCAGCTCCGGCCGGGCATTGTCCACCGACTCGATCGCGATACGAGCGGCGTGCTGGTGATCGCCAAAGACAACCAGGTGCATCACCGCTTGAGTGGCCAGTTCGAACGCCGCGAAGTGACGAAGGAGTATCTGGCAATCGCCCGCGGCACGCTGGACCTCGATGAGGACGAAATCGCCACGCACGTCTGCATCAATCCCCGGCACCGCGAAAAGATGATGGTCTGTGAGCCGCACGGCAACTCTCGGCCGGCGGTGACCCGTTACGCGGTCGCCAATCGTTACGCCGGATTCACGGTGGTGCGGCTCTATCCCAAAACCGGTCGCACGCATCAGCTCCGCGTGCACCTGCAGCACCTGGGCCATCCGATCGTTGCCGATCGTCTGTATGGTGGTGGCGCTCGGCTGTCGTTGGCGGATCTGAATTCTTCCTCAAAACACGCCGCCGAGCCGCGCGAACCAATCGAAGGTGCCGAGACGGACGCCGATGCGTCACCCGTGCTGATCGCCCGCCAGACCCTGCATGCCCGTCGGCTCGCCTTTCGCCATCCGCACAGTGGCAAGGAACTGGAATTTGAGGCACCATTACCCGACGACATCGCGCGGACCCTCGCAGCCCTCGCCTGCCACTGTCCCCTGCCGGATAGGAAATCATGAAGCTCGCTAAGATCCGACTAACCGATGGGACACCGCGACTGGCGGCCGTCGAAGACAATGACCGCCGGCTGCGCCTGCTCGATTTGGACCAAGTCGAAAAGATCAAAAGCCTGACGGACATCCTGCACTCCCCCGATCCGCTGGGGCTGGCCCGGTTTCTCATCGATCCGAAGTCGCCCGCGATCGACGTCGACAAAGCGGCCCTGCTGGCACCCATCGACGATCAGGAAGTGTGGGCGGCCGGCGTGACCTACAAGCGCAGCCAGGTCGCCCGCATGGACGAATCGGCGTCCGGCGCCGTCCACTACGACAAGGTTTACACGGCCGACCGTCCGGAGTTGTTCTTCAAGGCGACCGCGAACCGCGTCTCGGGACCGGGTGAGCCGGTGCGCGTGCGGTTCGATAGCCGCTGGACTGTCCCCGAGCCCGAATGGACGCTCGTCGTCTCCGACAAAGCGAAGCTGGTTGGCTTCACGCTTGGCAACGACATGTCGGCCCGAGACATCGAAGGCGAAAACCCACTCTATTTACCGCAGGCCAAGCTCTATCTCCAATCGTGTGCCCTCGGCCCGTGGGTTTTCCTGCCGGAGACGCCGCTCGATCGCGAGAAGACCAAGATCGGCGTGACGATCGTCCGCAAAGGGAAAACGGTCTTCGAGGGAGCGACCGATCTCGGCCAGATGGTGCGTTCGTTCGAGGAACTCATCGGCTGGCTGGCCCGCGAGAACAGCTTTCCCAATGGCGCGTTTTTATTGACCGGCACGGGCGTCGTGCCTCCGGACGATTTCGGACTCGAAGACGGTGACAAGGTGTCGATTGCAGCCCCAATCATCGGCACACTGACGAACCCCGTCGTCAAAGAATCGCGCACGAAATAAGCGGTGCTCAGCAGCAATGATTGAGAGCTGGTCAACCGGGGTTCGACGAACCCTTGCCGGCGAGGCTGGAATTCGCGCCCCGCTCTTTTGGCGCTACGCTGGAAGTTGAGGACGTCGCAGGCAAAGCACCGTGTGAATACAGCTTCAGCGTCTCTTCGATCCGCTCCACGATGTCCTTGCCGCTGACCTTCGCGAGCGGATGGCCGCGCCAGAGAATGCGGCCGTCTGCGCCAATAAGGAACGTCTTCGGAGCGAAGTCGAGACCAAAGGCCACAGCGGGCGCCGTGTCGAGAGGATAGGACTTCCAGGGTCCGGCCCAATAGTGTTCCAGGTGCTTCCAGCCGCGCTCCTTCAAGTGCCGCGCAACGCTGTCGGGCTCTTCGTCGATGCTGATTGGCACGACGGTGACACGGTCGTTCCAATGGTCGCGATTCTGCGCGCTGGCACGATCGAGCTTCTCAATTGTCTCCTGACAGTACGGACACCAACTGAGCCAGAAGTCGAGACAGACGAGTTCCCCACGCAGGTTGCTGAGCTTTGTATGCTTGCCGGTGGTCACGCTCACCAGGTCGATGTCGGGCGCCATGTCCCCCACTTCCGGAGGCAGCAGGAACGTGAACGTTTCGGGGGCCGAACGGGTCTGGAATTGGAAGGTTCCAAGATCGCGCGGGTGCTCTCCGATCTTGACCGTGTAACCTCGGTGGAACCAAAGGCATTGCGAGACACGGTCCGTGATTCCCTTGAGAACAATTTCCCCCGATTCGGGGACTGGGGCGGCAAAGACGGGAATCGTGCCGTAGTGGCCGTCACGATAGCCGATCGAAACTTTGACGCCCTTCGCGGGCTGGCCGTCGCGCTTGCGCAGACGCACGACGGCCGTGCGTTGCCCGCGAAAAGCCTGTGGATCGGGGGGCGCGTAGTGAAAATCGATCCGACGCGTCTGGTCGGGGGCCAGATGGAGTTCCACGTTTTCGTGGTACCAGCCCGGATTGACTGGTTGCTCTACCGTCCCCGAAATGGTTTTGACTTCCGCCTTGGGGTGCGTAGAGGCCGTGATCCAGTAATGGCCCGCGTCCAGATCGGCAATTCGCAGTGGAGCCCCCAGTGGCAGGTCCATGCGATAGGCGGCCCATAAATACCTGTTCCGTGTTGTCATTCGCATGACCGTCAACATCTGGCGGTCAAAAGGCAGGCTCTCCCGCTTGCTATTTCCCGCATCGAAGTGGACTTCGAGAGCGGCCGGCTTCTCAAGAGCGATTTCCAGCTGGCCGTCCTTGATGTCGGAAACTTTGTACGGACCGCGTTCGAAAAACCGCAAGAATCCGGGTGCGAAGACGGCCACGTAGAACGGCTGTCCGGGAGTGGAAAGCCGCGAGGCAAACTCCGCCGGCCCGATCGAGCGAACACCGGCCGAGTACACGTCGGGCTCGCCGTCGTGACGGTTCATCGGTTGCCACGACAACTGCGCTTTGTCGCGTAAGTCTTCCCCATAAACCTCTGGCACGACGCCGGCCGGCCAGATCATCCCAGCGGGCAGGCGAAAACGCAGCCTCAACTCGCCCGCTTGAACTGGCTCGCCTCGCACAGCAACGGCTCGACCTCCATCAGGTGGGGCCGCGCGACTCGCCGAGTGGCAAACCGCCATGATCAAACCGAGGGCGACAGCGAATCGTCGCATGAGGACCTCCTTGTCTCACCGCGCTGGGGGGCGTGCTAAGGTTCGCGGCACGATGCCTCGCTTGTTTACCCGGCCGGCGGGGTTCTACCATCGCAGGAAATTGCTGTCTATCCATCGACCCTGCCCGGCACCTTCTCTGCGAGGTTCTCCCGTGACGCATGAACCCGACTTTTCGCGTCGACAATTTGTTCGGACTTCCGTGGCGGCGGCCGGAGCCGTGACGATGGCAGCCAGTCTGGCGCCGGCGGCGGCAATCGGCGCCAATGATCGCATTCGCATAGGAGTGATCGGCGTTGGCGGGCAGGGGACCGGTCATGTCGCCGGGCTGGTGAAGCGGGCCAAGGCCGACAACGTCGAGGTCGTCGCCGTCTGCGACGTTTATCGGCGGCGAATCACGCGGGCCCAGTCGATCTCGAAGGCCGAAGGTTACAGCGACTACCGCAAAGTCCTCGAGTGTCCCGATATCGACGCCGTGCTCATCGCCACGCCCGACCACTGGCACGCCAAGATCGCCGGGGACGCGCTCGAGGCTGGCAAGCATGTCTATTGCGAAAAGCCGATGACGCACACGGTCGAGCAGGCGATCGAGCTGCGCGACAAGGTCCGCCGTCACAAAAAAATCCTGCAGGTCGGCCCCAACGCCACCGCCAACGACGGCTATTGGCAGGCCCAGCGGGCGATCCGCGACGGCCGCATCGGCAAAGTGACCTGGGCGCAGGGTTGCTACAACCGCAATGAGCGGGTCTGCCTCTTCAACGTCCATCAAAAGATCGATCCGACCGCCGGCCCCGAGAAGTCGGGCGAGGATCACATCGATTGGGATATGTGGCTCGGCTACAAGTGGGATCTCGCTCCCCAGATTCCGTGGAACCCCGAGCACTTCTTCCGCTTCCGCAAGTACTGGCCCTACAACGGCGGCGTCGCCACCGACCTCTTGTATCACAAGCTCGCCCCGCTCCTGTTGGCGATCGCCGGCCCGGACGGCGAATATCCGTCGCGCGTCAACGCGTGCGGCGGGCTCTACATCGAGAAGGACGGCCGCGACATCCCCGACACCTTCTTGATGACGGCCGACTATCCGAGCGAGTTCTCAATTTTCCTCGTCAGCACGCTGACCAACGACGCCGGCATTCCCGACCGCGTCTACGGCAAATGGGGCACGATGGAACTCGGCGGCGAGCCCGCGTTGAAGGTGAACGGCCCCTTCACGCCGGAGTTCAAAGCCAAGAACGACGGCAAAGCCGAGGTCCACCTGCCACTCGAGCCGCGCCGCGATCTGGTCGGCAATTTCCTCGACGTAATCCGCGGCAACGGCAAGCTCTGCTGCAACGCCGAACTGGGAGCGGCGACGATGGTGGCCATCAAGCTGGCCGTCGAATCGTACCGGCAGAAGAAGACGATGCTCTGGGACGCGAAGGCCGAGCGGGTCCTAGCGTAGGCGTGGGACCAGTCCGCCGAACGGGAACCGACCGGTTGCGCTTTAAGAGTTGCTCTCCGTCATTTCGGTGCCGCTCTCGCGCGTCGCGTTCCTGACGGGGCCCGCAGGCCCGCCAGTTCCTTGTACTCGGCGCTCGTGATCGCGCGTTGGGATCCGTCCGGTTCGACGACGTAGTTACGAATGCCGTCAGGCGTGTTCATACCTCGTTGATCCTGCACGGCGGTGCCGGGTGGAAACTGCTGAGAAAAGACGAAGGGATCGATCTTCTCGTTGATGGCGTAGCTGATCACCCGGCACTCCTGGTGAAAGTCTTTCGCTTCGGAAGTCCACTCCGAGGGGACCCAGCCGAATTTGGGGTCCTTTTTGTATCGGATCGCGCCTTCCCGGTGCAAAATCGGCCCTTCGACTGTCCAGTGTGCGACGACGTCGTCGCGGACCGGACTGACCCATAAGCTTTCGATGCGCTTCCCTCCTCGCGCACCGTTACCGCTCTTCTGCACGATGACCCTCTGAATTTTGACGCAACGACCGTTGTCCATGCTCGCATTCTCGTCGACGAGGCGGCACTGATCTCGCAGCCAGGAGACGCCGGGGAATTGGGGGCGAAACGTCAGCCAGAGCGCCTGCAGTGTCGGGTCGGCCATCTGCTGCTCGACCCGCATCGTGCGATATAAGACACCGTACGCCTTCCGGGACTGCTCAGCCGGCGAGCCCGTTTCGTAACGCGAACCGGCCGAGTATTGCGAGCTCGTGTCGCCGTCGATGATCCATCGCCCGACCACCCGCCGAGCGTCGGCCGGCTTCGCCTGGGGAACTTTGAAAATCGGCGTTTCGATCTTGCAAAAACGCTGGTCGCCCTCAAAAAAACCCTGCACGCCGAATTGCTCGAAGGCCTGATCATGTTCGAAACGCTGCAAAGGAACGGTGCCGCTTGTACGGTCGCGCGATCCTTTCGGGTACGTCGTGCGGCAGTCCCAGGTGATATGAACCGATCGGACCCGATCGCTCCGCGCCTTCCAGTTGGCGAAAATCCGATCGAGCACGGCCGTCTCGTGCGGCGACGGCGGCGGATCGGCGGCTCGCGCCAGCAGAGTGAAACGCGACGCCGACACGAAGAAAAACAACGTGGCGACCATGGCGGACCGCGGTCGGATTCGGCCAGGCATGGCAACTCCCGGTCTCGGCATTGTCATTTCGCTTGGGCCTTCGCGGCGGCCTGCTTTATCCGGCGGGAAGGTGCTCCGATTAAGCGTCCGTACTCTTCGAGGGAAACCGTGCGCTTGGAGCCGTCTTTCTGGACAATGTAGTAACGAACGTCCTTCGCCGAGCTGCCGTTCATTTGATCCGAGACCGGAGTACCGGCGGGAAACTCCTGGGAGAAGATCGTGGGATCGATGCTGTTGTTGATCGCGTAGCTGGTCACCCTAAACTCGAAGAGTTCCGCACCGACGTAGTCGCAACTCCACTCCCAGGGGATCCAACCGATCGTTTTGTCCTTTTTGTAGTTGATCGTCCCCAAGCAAGTGTGTAGCGACGGGCTTTCCGTTTTCCAGCGGACGACAAGATCGTCGCGAGCGGGACTGACCCAGACGGTCTCGACATAGCCCGCCTGCTGACCACCGCCGAAAGGCCTCGGCTCGACCAAGCGCTGAAGCTGGACGTAATGTCCTTTATCGCGATCGACGGTTTCCTGGACGAAACGGCACTGTTCCCGGAGCCATGAGAGCGACGAGTACGCTGGCCGAAACGGGAGCAACACCGTTTGCCAGCCCCCGATCGGAAATGATCCGTCGGTGGGAGTTCGATAAAGTTGGCCACAGCGCGGAAATTCGCGGCCAGGTCCCGTCACATTCTCCCAGCCGGATCCCGAGTTAAGAACCGAAGTCACGTTACCGACGACCACCCACCGTTCGACCACCCGCCTCCGGTCTGTTGATTGAGTCAGTGGCGCTTTGAAAGTAGGAGTGTTGACAAGGCACATCCGATCGTCACCTTCGACCCAGAGCTGGACGCCTGATTGCTCGAACACCGTGTCGCGGTCCAAGAGACTGCGAGGTCTGCCGGTGCTCGAGAAATCCTCGGTTCCCTTTTTGCACGTCGTTCGGCAATCCCACGTGAAGTGCAGCGTGTGCACGCGATCGTGCCGCGCCTTCCAGTTGGCGAAAATCCGATCCGGCACGGCCGCTTCGTGGGCCGCCTGCGCCGGATCATCGGCTTGCGCGGGTCGTCGGAAATCTGTAGCGGCCGAAAGGACGAAGAATGCCATCGCGACTCGGGCCAATCGTTGCAGGCAACCAAATGGCATGGCGGCCTCCCGAACTGGGAGAATCGGGACAGCGGCGGCACTAGGCATTGAGCGTATCGCCCGCAACAAGCGAGAGCCACAACAAAAGCCGAATCACGGCTGAACTTCGTGCGGGGCTCTTAGCCGGCTATTTGAGGCTATTCGTCCGTCGCGGCGCGTTGCGATTTGATCCACTTCTTGTAGTCGTCGGACTTCACGAACTCGGCGTACGCGGGGACGGTCGTCAGGTCTTTGAATTTCATCTTGAATTTCGACTCGAGCGTCGAGAGCAGCTCGGCCGTCTTGGCGAATTTCCGCTCTTTGAGGGCCTGGCCGAGCAGAGAGAAGTAGGCGACCCTCAGCGTCGGCTCCGCGGCGATGGCGGCTTCGGTTGTTTTCCAGGCTTCATCGGACTTGCCTTGGGACAACAGCAGGTTGGCCCGCAGCACATTCAGATACGGGTCGCCCCCCACGGCCTTGTCGACGTGATCGACGCCCAACTGGGCCTGACTGTAGGCCTTTCGCATCGCGAAGGCGTCGAGGGCGATCAGGTCGATCGACGCATCCTTCGGATAGAACTTCCGATAGTCGTCGATCGCCTGCAGGTATTCCTCGTTGCTGATCGATTGGGCCGAACCGAGCCGAATGGCCAGGATCGTTTTCATCTTCTTCAGCGATTCGGGCAGGCGCTTGTAGGTTTCGAGCACCTGCCGATGCTCTTTCTCGTGGAACGAGTCGACCATCGCGGTGAACTCGGAGAAATTGGCGAGGAAGTCCCGCTCGGCAGGTGAGAGCTGGCCCAGCCCTCCTTTCACCCAGTTGCGGGCGAAGGGCAGGAACGATTCGCGGACGGCCTCCGACAGCGTCTGCCCGGTGAGGAAGACGTAGCAGTCGACGGCCCGTACCAATCCGCCGTCGTCTGAGGCGAGCACAAAGTCGTGATAGTTGAGACCCCCCTCCTTGGTGATCATGCGAAACTCGGCCCGCCGCTGGCCGTCGACCAGCCGGCTGTGCAGGAACTTGTAGTTGCCCCCGCGGAGCACGCCCTGGCAAACTTGCCCCGTGAAACCGGTCGCCGAACGCGACGTCGATTTGGCCCCCTTGACGAAGTCGCCCCGTTGCTTGTTCAGCTCGGGCGGTGCGTTGGGGTAGGCGGTCGCCTTGTCGAGCAGCGCGTCCCAGTCGATCAATTCGTTGCAGGCGCTTAAGTCTCCCTTTCGCACGGCTTTCTCGAACAGAGCCGCCCACTGCCGTCCCTCCTCTTCGGTCGGCGCGGCCGGCTTAGTGGCGGCAGCCTTCGCCGATGGCGGCGCGGTGTTGTCTGTTCGCGCCGATGGCGGCGCCGTGTCGGCAGCCCGCGCGCAGGCGGCCATCGGCATCAGCGAAGAGACAACGAACGCAGCTGCGGCAAGACAAGCAGTCAAGCAAACACCACGCGAAATCCGGCGCATGAGTCCTGTTCCCCTGAGATGGCATCCCTCGGACGAAGCTCGAAGAGCCAACGATCTTACCGCCGCATCGCGACGGTTGCGACCAGATTTATCCTGCGAATTTGAGCACGCTAGACGACGAAAGCAGCGTGCCGGTCAAATTATGTCGGCCAGGGTCCCGAGCGAGTCTTTACGCGCCGACGCCGACCCGGTGCTACAATGCGGACGTGAAGGACGTGGCGACGCGAATCGTGGAGTCACCCATGGACAATGCAAAACTTGTCGAACTCTGTCGGGTGAAAGACGGCATTGAAGCTGCCTTGATTCAGGGGGCGCTCGAAGATGCGGGCATCCGCGTTCGTGTCGAGGGCGACATGCTCCAGGGAGCCATGGGGGGCCGCCTGCGGATGGGATGGACAACCTTGCCCCGCATCATCGTATTCGACAGTGACGCGGAACGGGCTCTCGCCATCCTCAATCAACTCCCTGGCAAAGCTCAGGACCCAGGCGCCGCGTGTGAAGCTCCTGAACAGTAGCGTCGCAACCACGAAGCCGATCCTGGTGCTGGTGCTCATTTCCTGAATCTTAAGACTTCGGCGAATCGTGTACGAATTTCAACGACAGAGGCCCGAGACCTGCCAGCCTACAATCTCGAGATGGGATTCGTCGTCAAGGTAGACTTTGCGACCGGGGATCGACGGTGGCTCACCAGCCCGCGCCGGGGCGGTGTCCCCGCGTTTGGCCCCCGCGAGATCGCGCAGGTCTTCCGGACGGAGAGCGAATCGCAGGCCGCAATTGACACCGTGCGGCAAAGTAGCCCGGGTGACGGCGTCACGTTCCGGGTCGAAGCGGCCGAGTGAGCGGCTGCAGCGGGACTCATTGAAGATGAGGCGACGACCCGTCCTCGAATGGACGCTCCTGGGGGCAATCCTCGGATCGGGCCTCGCCTTCGGCGATCGGTTCGACTGGATCGGGCTGTTCGTCGGAGTTGCTCTCGGGGGCACGATCGGCGC
>Ga0210396_10001943_pt1 | contig 21416 bp, 23 predicted proteins | sample IncBWH17OmetaG_FD_155466 | JGI IMG/M metagenome (GOLD analysis project Ga0210396, IMG submission 155466) | Forest soil microbial communities from Barre Woods Harvard Forest LTER site, Petersham, Massachusetts, United States - Inc-BW-H-17-O ... | reverse complement strand
GCGGCCGCCGATCGCGGTGCGGCGAGGCTGCCCCGACTTTCGCCCGGTGGTCTCCAGCATGGTCATCGGAGAACGTCGACCAACTGGATTGACCACCAGGCGTTGGGCGGTGTGAACGATGCGGCGCTTGAGCCGTTGCAGGTCGGTCATCACCGCAGGCTAGCCGAGGTCACGCCGCGGCGGTCACCTGCTCCCGGACGGGTTCCAGTGCCTGGGCGACGATATCGGCGACGTCGGTCATCGGCCTGACATCCAACGCCTCGAGCACCGCTGCGGGCACATCGTCCAGATCCGGCTCGTTGCGCTGTGGGATGAACACCGTCGACAACCCGGCCCGTTGCGCGGCCAGCAGCTTCTGCTTGACGCCGCCGATCGGCAGCACCCGGCCGTTCAGCGTGACCTCGCCGGTCATCCCGACGTCGGCGCGGACCTGTCGTCCGGTGGCCATCGACACCAGCGCGGTCACCATCGTGACGCCGGCGGACGGACCGTCTTTCGGGACGGCGCCAGCGGGCACGTGCACGTGGATCCGCCGATCAAGCGCCGACGGATCGACACCCAACTCCGCGGCGTGCGAACGGACGTAGGAGAGCGCGATCTGCGCCGACTCCTTCATCACGTCACCCAGTTGACCGGTCAGCTGCAGGCCCGGCTCACCCTCGTTGGCGCCGGCCTCGATGTAGAGCACATCGCCGCCCAGGCCGGTCACCGCCAAGCCAGTGGCCACGCCGGGCACGGCGGTGCGTTCTGCCGACTCGGGCGTAAACCGCGGCCGGCCAAGGTAACCCACCAGATCCGGCTCGTCGATGGTCTTCGGACCTAGGTCCTCAGCCAGCTTCGTCGTCACCTTGCGCAGCGCCTTGGCCAGCAGCCGCTCGAACTGCCGCACGCCCGGTTCACGGGTGTAGTCGGCGGCGATCTTGCGCAGCGCGGCGTCGGTCACGGTGACCTCGTCGTCGCTCAACGCGGCCCGCTCCCGCTGCCGGGGCAGCAGGTAGTCGCGGGCGATGGCGACCTTGTCGTCCTCGGTGTACCCGTCGATCTGCACCAACTCCATGCGATCCAACAGCGCCGACGGGATGTTCTCGATCACGTTGGCGGTGGCCAGGAACACCACATCGGACAGGTCCAGGTCCAGATCCAGGTAGTGGTCGCGGAAGGTGTGGTTCTGCGCCGGGTCCAGCACCTCGAGCAGCGCCGCACTCGGGTCGCCGCGGTAGTCGGAACCGACCTTGTCGATTTCGTCCAGCAGCACAACGGGATTCATCGAACCCGCCTCACCGATCGCTCGCACGATCCGGCCGGGCAGCGCGCCCACATAGGTGCGCCGGTGCCCACGGATCTCGGCCTCGTCGCGCACACCGCCCAGGGCGACGCGCACGAACTTGCGACCCAATGCCCTTGCCACGCTTTCACCCAGCGACGTCTTGCCGACGCCAGGCGGGCCGGCCAGCACCATCACCGCGCCAGAACCGCGCCCACCGACAACCTGCAGCCCACGCTGGGCGCGCCGGGTACGCACCGCCAGGTACTCGACGATGCGATCCTTGACGTCGTCCAGCCCGTGGTGGTCGGTGTCCAAGATTCCCCGCGCCGCCGCCAGGTCCGTCGAATCCTCAGTCCTGACGTTCCAGGGCAGGTCGAGCACGGTGTCCAGCCAGGTGCGGATCCAGCCGCCCTCGGGACTTTGCTCGCTGGAGCGTTCCAGCTTGCCGACTTCGCGCAGCGCGGCCTCGCGCACCTTCTCAGGCAGATCGGCGGCCTCCACCCGGGCGCGATAATCGTCGGAGCCTTCCGGTTCGCCCTCGCCGAGCTCCTTGCGGATCGCCGCCAGCTGTTGGCGCAGCAGGAATTCCTTCTGCTGCTTCTCCATGCCCTCGCGGACGTCTTCGGCGATCTTGTCGTTGACCTCGACCTCGGCCAAGTGGTCGCCGGTCCAATCGATCAACACCTGCAGTCGCTCGGCGACATTCTCGGTCTCCAGCAGCTGGCGCTTCTGCACATCGGTCAGATACGACGCATAGCCCGCCATGTCGGCCAGCGCCGACGGGTCGGTCAGCCGGTTGACGGTGTCGACGAGCTCCCACGCCTCGCGGCGCTGCAACATCGCCAGCAGCAGCTTCTTGTAGTCGGCGGCCAGCGCCCGGGTCTCGTCGCTGAGTTCGGGCTCGGTGACCTCGGTCACCTCAACCCACAACGCCGCGCCCGGCCCGCTCGCTCCGACGCCGATCTGGGCCCGCCGTTCGCCGCGCACAACGGCGGCGGTGCCGCCACCGGCGATGCGGCCGACCTGCAAAATTGTCGCCAACACGCCATAAGACGGGTAGCGGTCGTCGAGCCGCGGCGCGATCAGCAGCTTGCCCGATTCGGTGGCCCGAGCAGCGTCGACAGCCGCGCGGGCGGCGTCGTCCAGGGCGATCGGCACCACCATTCCGGGCAACACGATCGGGTCCTTGATAAACAACACCGGCACTGATTTGGCTTCAGCCATTATTCCTCCAAAGTTAAGCCTGCTGCGCTCAACCTTGTCGGCGCCGAGTTTGTTCCCGACGCGTCACGACCCGGAGGACGCCCGCTGGCGGGCCCGGAAGGCCTGGACTTTCGCCTTGTTGCCGCAGGTGCCCATCCCGCACCAATGCCGGTTCTTGGCTCGTGACGCATCGAGATACAGGCGGGTGCAATCCGGGTGCGCACACCGCTTGACGTTCTCGATGTCGGCTCCGGCGAGAAGGTCGAGCAGATCCGCGGCCAGGCTCGCCAGCAGTTGCGACGTGGTGCCTTCGCGGCGGGTTGCGCCGGTGCGCCGTAATCGCGGCGTGAGCTGAGGTTGGCAGGCCCGCTCGTTGAGCAGTTCGACGTCGGCGACCTGGGGCCGGCGGCCCTCGAGTCGGGCGGTGACGGTCCGGTAGATGGCTTCGCGCAGCGCGAGGGCGGCCGTCAGATCGTCGTCGGTGACATCGATGGCGGCGTCCAACAGCCCGGCCTGAACCGCCCAGTCCGACAGCAGTTCCGGCCCGGTCAGCAGCTCCTCGCGTGAGCTATGCCGGTGTTTCATGGTGCCGACGAAGTTCAGGCATCGCCGGCCACTCAGATAGACGAACGTCACAAGTAACCACCTTGACAGGTTTCATCCGTGCGCGCAAGGTGCAACTATATAGACCGGTTACCCGGGGGGCGGATCGACATGAACGGGAAGAGCCGCGGCCACGCGGTCCGCTCGTGGCGTCGGCTGGCTCAACTGGACGAGGACGTGGAGGAAAACACCGCCCGCGTCGTCAGCCCGGCACTGCTGGCGCTATCGGCGTAGTCTGCGCCCCATGGCGACCGGGCGCGAAGCGCTGCGGGTACAGCTCATCGCGTACACCTGCAGCCAGAACTGCATGGGCGTGCGCGGAAACTCCGGCGGATGCTGCACCCTCGACGATCGCGACTTCATCCCCGGGCCCGTCCACGACGCGGATGCCTTCCTGGCCGACCTTGGCCGTCGCCTCGGTCGCGAGGTGTCCCGAGACGAGGCGTTCATCGACTTCGACGAGGGAAGGGCCCTCTTCCCGGAGCGCCCGACGTGGCAGGAACCCGCCAATTACCCAGCGCTGCGCGTTCGGCCGGACGTGGACTGGATTCCGTGCCGGTTCTTCGATAAGACGACGGGTGCCTGCACGGTCTATGACATTCGACCCGCGATGTGCAGGAATTACCTCTGCGACCACCTCAAGGGCGTCATTTCCCTGCTCAACCTCGACGAGGAGGCGGCTCCACCGGAATGAGCCGCCGCAGCTGCGTCACGTGCTTGGGGGAGAGCTCCTCGAGGCAGGTGACACCGAGCAGACGCATAGTGCGGGTCAGCTGGCCCGACAGGATCTCGATGGCACGACCCGCGCCGGCTGCGCCGCCGGCCATCAGCCCATATAAATAGGCCCGGCCGATCAGCGTGCAGCGCGCCCCCAGGGCGACTGCGGCGACGATGTCGGCGCCGGACATGATGCCGGTGTCCACCAAGATCTCGGTGTCGTTGCCGAGCTCACGCGCAACCGACGGCAGTAGGTGAAACGGCACGGGGGCCCGATCGAGTTGGCGGCCACCGTGATTGGACAACACGATGCCGTCGACGCCGCGATCGACGGCGGCGCGCGCGTCGTCGAGGGTCTGGACGCCTTTGACGACGAGCTTGCCCGGCCACTGCGCTTTGATCCACTCAAGGTCGTCGAAGGTGAGGCTGGGGTCGAACATGGTGTCGAGGTATTCGCCGACGGTGCCCGACCACCGATCCAGCGACGCAAAGGCCAGCGGCTCGGTGGTCAACAGGTCGAACCACCAACGTGCGCGCGGCACGGCGTTGAGCACGGTTCGCAGCGTCAACGCCGGCGGAATCGACATCCCATTGCGTGCGTCGCGCAGCCTCGCACCGGCAACCGGAACGTCGACGGTGGCCAGCAGGGTGTCGAACCCGGCGTCGGCGGCCCGTTGCACCAACGCCATCGAGCGTTCCCGATCACGCCACATATACAGCTGAAACCACCTGCGGCCGTTCGGCGCAGCCGCCGCCACCTCTTCGATGGAGGCGGTGCCCAGAGTCGACAACGAAAACGGGATCCCAGCCGCTGCGGCCACCCGGGCTCCGGCGATCTCGCCCTCGGTGTGCATCAACCGGGTGAAGCCCGTGGGCGCGATCGCGAACGGCAGCGCGACGGGCCCACCGAGCACCGCCCAACCGGTCGTGACATTGCTGACGTCGCGCAGGATCGTGGGGTGAAACTCGATGTCGCGAAACGCTTGCCGCGCGCGTTCCAGCGAGATCTCGTCCTCGGCCGCGCCGTCGGTGTAATCGAAAGCCGCCCTCGGCGTCCGCCGCTTGGCGATGCGCCGCAAATCGTGGATGGTCTGCGCGTCGTCGAGCCGACGTTGGACACGGTCGAGCCGGGGCTTGCGGAATCGGATCAGCGGCGCGAGGTCATGGATCCTCGGCACCCGCCGTTTGACCACTGTGCCACCGTAGGTCATATGGAATCCGCAAGCGACCCCTTCGATCTGCAGCGTTTCGTTGACGCGCAGGAACGGGTGTACCCAACCGTGCTCGGCGAGTTACGCGTCGGCCGCAAACGCAGTCATTGGATCTGGTTCATTTTCCCGCAGTTCGCCGGGCTGGGCAGCAGCCCGACGGCGGCCAGGTACGCGATCTCCTCGCTCGACGAAGCCCGGGCGTATCTTCGGCACGAGCTGCTCGGATCGCGGTTGCACGAATGCACGCAGCTGGTCAACGCCGTGCAAGGCCGCTCGATCGGAGAGATCTTCGGGTCGCCCGACGACCTGAAAGTTCGCTCGTCGATGACGTTGTTTGCCCACGCGACAGACGACAATCAGGATTTCGTGCAGCTGCTCGAGCGGTACTACGCCGGCGGGGAAGACCCGCTGACGCTGGAGAGGCTGACTTAGAGCGGGCGCAGGATGCGCCAACCATGCGGCTCGATCGACATCGCGTCGACAACTTCCTCCGCCGGCATGCCACTGCCGGCGACCACCTGTGCCTGCCCTACGCGCAGCTCGCTTAGCCCGATCTGCAGTGGGGCATCGTCGATGTTGAGCGCGACGATCAGCACGTGGTCGCCGTGTCGGGACTCGTACACGTAGTGCCGGTTATCCAGTCGCAACGCGGCCGTCGACGCGGCATGCAGCCATGAATGACGCCGGCGCAGTCCGATCAGGTATTGATGCAGCCCCCATACTTCGACGCCGTGCTTATCCAGTTGAACTGGGGGAGAGCCGAATTCGGGACGTACCGCGTCGTCGCCGCCGACTCGCTCCTCTTTGATCCCGTAGAAGCCGAACTCGTCGCCGGCATAGATGCTGGGAATCCCACCAACGGTCATGAGGAGCACCAGCGCGTGAGCGAGGTGTTCGGGACGCTGGAGTTGACTGGCGATGCGGGTGACGTCGTGATTGCCGATGAAGGTCAGCGGAGGAAAGCTTTCCACGAAATCGTTGTGGCGCCGCATTGCCCAGTCCAGCTCGTAGAAGTTTCCGTCGTTGAGGCCGCTCCAGATCGCCTTCCACAGTTCGTACTGGGTGACCGAGTCGAAGCCGGCTTCACGAACCACCGCGGCGTAGTCACCGTGTATCAGTTCTCCAACGAACCACGCGTCCGCCTCGAGCTGGCGAACCCGCGGCAAAACTTTAGCCCAAAATTGTTGTGGGACAGCGTAAGCAGCATCCAGCCGCCAGCCGTCAGCGCCTCGTCGTAGCCAGTGCGCCATGACGTCGGCCGTGTATTCGGCGACCTCGGGATTGTCGTGGTTCAGCGCGAGCAGGCCATCATGTCCTTCGAAGGTGTGAAAGTGGCCGGGACGCCCGCGAAACCAGCGCGCCGCCGCGTCGTCGTGCGTCGCTTCGCGATAGCGGGGGAAATCCGCACCGACGTGATTGAACACGCCGTCCAGAAGCACCCGCAAGCCCCGCCGATGCGCTTCCGCGACGAGATAGTCGAAATCGTCGTCGTCGCCGAGCCGCGGATCGATCCGGTAATGGTCGGTGGTGTCGTAACCGTGTGTGCGCGAGGCGAAGATCGGCCCCAGCGCGATGCCCGAGGCACCGAGCTGGATGGCGTGATCGAACCAATCGGCGATCCGCCGCAGCCGGTGTTCACCTGGATCCGGGGATGCAGCCGCCGGGAACGCACCAACGAAACCGAGAGGGTAGACATGCCACCAGATCACATGTCGTACCCAGGGCGGTACCGTCACCGCCGATACCTGTCTTCGTAGAGGGATTTCATCTCTGCTTCGAGTTCGGGCGCGGGGCCATCGGCCACCGCTCTGGGCGCGACCGTCGTGATCGGCAGCATGGCCACCGGCGGTGTGGGCAGCCGCCATTCAGTCAGCCATTGGGTCAGCTGGGCGTTCGACGTGGCGTACACGATGCGCCCGAGACCGGCCCACGCATGCGCGGCCGCACACATCGGACACGGCTCACACGATGTATACGCGGTGGCCCGAATGCGATGGACCGGCGCCAAATTCGCTACCGCCCACCGGATGATCCCCATCTCCGCGTGCAATGTCTGATCGTCATCCGTGGTCCGGTTGTGGTCCTCATGGAGGGTCCGGCCTTCGGGATCGACCAGGATCGCGCCGAACGGCGCGTGCCCGTTGCCGAGAGCGGTGTGGGCAAGTTCGACACAGCGACGCAAACGTTGCAGATCGACTTGGCTCACGCCCACAGACCCGAAGTCTACGGGCGACGTCTAGCCGGCGGCGGCCAGTGTTTGGGCCGTGGTGATCGCCTGCGCGACCCCGGACACGATGGCGGCGACCTTCAACGCCTCGAGGATGGCTTCCCGGTCGACGTTGGCCTCACTCAGGGCATGCTCATGGGCAACCATGCAGTGCGAACACCCGTTGATCGACGACACCGCGAAGGACCACAGCTCGAAATTCGCTTTGTCCACACCCGGGTTGCCGATGATGTTCATCCTGAGGCCCGGGCGCAGGTCGTCGTACTTGCCGTCGAGGAAGCCGCGGCCGCGGTAGAACACGTTGTTCATGCCCATGATCGACGCGGCGCCCAGCGCCGCCTGATAGGCCTCCGACGACAGGAAGTCGGCCGCCTCGGCACCAATCTCGGCCAGCACCTGGGTATTCCGCGTCGCCGCGGCACTGGCTAGCAGGGTGCCCCACAGCTGCTCCTCGTTGAGTACAGTGCTGCGGGCGATCGAGCCCAGGTTGAGCTTGAGGTCCTTGGCGTATTCGGGCAGTGCGTCCTTCAGGTTCTCGACAGTCATTTGCGCCCCTCCTCCTCATCGCTTCGTCCCCCTCGCCGCTGCGCGGCTGGGGGTGCCCCCACTGCATTGTCGGTCGCGCGCATCAGGCTGACTTCCTCAACTCATCGCCGGCGTCGATCGTGGGGTCACCCTTGCGCCAGTTGCAGGCGCACAGTTCGTCGGACTGCAGGGCATCGAGCACCCGCAGCACCTCATCGACGTTGCGGCCCACCGAACCGGCAGTCACTGAGACGAATTGGATCTCGTTGTTGGGGTCAACGATGAACGTGACCCGGTCGGCCACACCCTCGTCGTTGAGCGCCCCGGTCGCTTCGACCAGCTCCCGCTTGATATCCGAAAGCATCGGGAACGGCAGCTTCTTGAGGTCCTCATGTTGGGCGCGCCACTGGAAGTGGACGAACTCGCTGTCCACCGAAACGCCGAGAACCTGCGTGTCGCGATCCGCGAACTCGTCGTTCAGCTTGCCGAATGTGGCGATTTCGGTCGGGCACACGAAGGTGAAGTCCTTCGGCCAGAAGAACACCACCCGCCACTTGCCCTCGTGGTCGTCACTGGAGACGGTGCTGAAGTAGTCGCCGGGCTGTTGGGCGTCGACCTTGGACAGGTCGCCACCGATCAGTGCGGTCAGCCGGTAGGCGGGGAATTGGTCGCCGATGGTCAGCAGTGCCATGTCACTCCTTTTCGACAAGATTGGATCGAGTCAAGTTTTCTAAAAGCCATACTGCCGTAGCCTGACTTAGAATTAAAGGTGATATGTCCCACTATACTAATAGGTATGACCGATAAGAGTTATCAGCCGACGATCGCCGGGCTGCGGGCGTTTGTCGCTGTCGCGGAAAAACAGCATTTCGGCAGCGCCGCAACGGCTCTCGGCGTCAGCCAGTCGACGTTGTCGCAGGCTCTGTCGGCGCTGGAGACCGGGCTTGGGGTCCAGCTGGTGGAGCGCTCGACCCGTCGGGTCTTTCTGACCGCGGAGGGCAGGCAGCTGCTGCCGCACGCGCAAGTGGTGATCGAGGCGGCAACCGCGTTCACCGTCGCGGCGGCGGGAGCCTCCGACCCGCTGCAGGGCAGCATCCGGCTGGGCCTGATCCCGACGGTGGCGCCGTATGTGCTGCCGACCCTGCTGGCGGGGCTGGCCGAGCGGCTGCCCGCGCTGGACTTGCGGGTGATCGAAGACCAGACCGAGCGGTTACTCAACGGACTGCGCGAGGGATCCCTGGATGCAGCGCTAATCGCCTTGCCTGCCGAGGCCGGCGGCATCACCGACATCCCGATTTACGACGAAGATTTCGTTCTCGCGCTACCGCCGGGGCACCCGCTGGCGGGCAAGCGACGAGTGCCGCCGACCGCGCTGGCCGACCTGCCCTTGCTGTTGCTCGACGAGGGACACTGCCTGCGCGATCAGGCCCTCGACGTCTGCCATAAGGCCGGCGTGCGTGCCGAGCTGGCCAACACCCGGGCAGCCTCGCTGGCCACCGCAGTGCAATGCGTCACCGGCGGGCTCGGCGTGACGCTGATCCCGCAGAGCGCGGTACCCGTCGAGACCGCACGCAGCCGGCTCGAACTGGCCTACTTCGCCGCACCTCGCCCCGGCCGACGGATTGGGCTGGTCTTTCGTTCATCCAGCGGCCGCGAAGGGCCCTACCGGCAGCTTGCCGAGCTGATCGGCGAGCTGGTCGGCGCCGACCAGCAGGTACGCCCGGCCCGGTAGCAGCCGGAAAGTGAACATGTTCTAGTTTCGGCTCATGCTGGACTTCACGCTGGAGAACATCAGCGCCGAGGACGTCGAACGGCTGAGAGCGTTATACGAGCCGCTGGCGCAGTCGGTCCGCGAGTTGATCGACGCGACTGTCAGAACCCAGGCCGACGCCGCCACGGTCGCGGCGGCCAAGTCCGAGATCGACTCGGCCACCGCACGTTTGCGTCAAAAACAACTCGACGGGAGCTTCGGCGTGCGCTACCTGGCCAGCGGCGAGCGGATGGCCTGGGGGAACGCCGTCATCGGGATTCGCAATCCGATCGCCCCGCCGCTGGAGATCCACCACGACGCCACCGGCAAATCCTTTTGCGATTTCCATCTGGGCGCCGCCTACGAAGGACCACCCGGCCACGTCCACGGGGGTGTTGCCGCCCTGATTCTCGATCATCTGCTGGGCGAGGCCGCCAGCGACGGCATCAACCCACGTCTCACCGGAACGATCAGCTTTCGCTACGTGAGGGCCACCCGGTTGGGCCACTTGCACGCCGAAGCGATGACCACCCGCATCGACGGGGTGAAGACCTTCGCCGCCGGCCATCTCGCCGACGAGGAAGGCGTCACGGTCGAAGCTGAAGGGGTGTTCATCCTGCCCCGGTGGGCGCGAGACGGCGGCGACTAGGTTTCGCCTTATGGAAAAGGTAGTGACGCTGCTAAGGGCGGCCGACTGCGACGACGACTGGTGCCAACGGCAGCGGGGACCGGTCGCCGATGCGATTCTTCGACTCGGTGTCCACGGCTTGGCCGTCAACGTCCGTGACTCGGACGTGCGTCATTCACTGATGACGCTGACGACGCTCGACCCGCCGGTGGCCGCCGTGGTGAGCATCTGGACCCAGCAGTGCTACGGCGATGAGATCGCGGCGGCGCTGCAGCTGCTCGAAATGGAGTGCGATCACCTCGCGGCTTATCTGGTCACCGAGTCGGTTCCGTTACTGGCGCCGCTCGAACTAGGCAGCCGGACAACGGGTTTAGCTAACATCGCGCTGTTGCGCCGGCCTGCGAAGCTGGACCAGACGAGCTGGCTGCACCGCTGGCAGCACGGCCACACGCCGGTGGCGATCGAGACCCAGTCCACCTTCGGCTACACCCAGAACGCGGTGGTGCGGGCGCTTACGCCAGACGCACCCGAGCTGGCGGGCATCGTCGAAGAGCTGTTCCCGGCCGAGGCGATCACCGATCTGAAGGCCTTTTTCGGCGCCGCCGACGATGCCGACCTGCAGCACCGCCTGGGCCGGATGGTCGCCAGCACGTCAGCGTTCGGCGCCAACGAGAATATCGACACCGTGCCGACCAGCCGCTACGTGCTGAAAACACCGTTCGAGACATGAGGAGACACTGGTGATCCTGCAGAGCGAAGACCACAACCGGGTGCGCACCCTCACCCTGAACCGGCCCGAGGCGCTCAACGCGTTCAACGAGGCGTTGTACGAAGCCACCGCTGAAGCGCTGACGGCAGCAGCCGACGATCCCGACATCGCTGTGGTGCTGTTGACAGGGGCCGGACGGGCGTTCAGTGCCGGCAACGACCTCAAAGAGATGCAAGCACGCATCACCGATCCGCAAATGGCCCGTCAGGGATCGCACTTCACCACGATGATCGACGCGCTGACCAGGTTTCCGAAACCGCTGATCTGTGCGGTCAACGGCGTCGGCGTCGGCATCGGCACCACCATCCTGGGCTACGCGGACCTGGCATTCATGGCGTCGACGGCTCGGCTGAAATGTCCGTTCACCAGCCTTGGGGTCGCGCCGGAAGCGGCGTCGTCGTATCTGCTGCCGCAGTTGGTGGGCCGGCAAAACGCCGCCTGGCTGTTGATGTCCTCGGAGTGGGTGAGCGCCGACGAGGCACTGCGAATGGGCTTGGTCTGGAAGGTGTGTGAGCCTTCCGAGCTGATAACTGAGGCCCGGCGGCACGCCGAAATCCTTGCCTCTCGGCCGATTTCGAGCCTCGTTGCGGTCAAACAGACCATCGTCGAACCGACTCACCCGGAAATCGCGGCAGCAACCGCTCGGGAAAACGCGCAGTTCGCCCAGTTGCTGGGCGGTCAGGCCAACGCGCAGGCGCTGGCCGATTTCACCGGCCGGCGTGGCTAGCGCAACGCGCTGGTTTCCAGCTGCGCGGCCGCCGCGATGATCGCCCGCAGCGTGCGTCGGCAACGTCCGCAATCAGTCCCGGCCCCGCAGGCCGCCGCAACCTCTTTGGATGTCGACGCCCCGCGTTCGACAGCGTCAGACACAGTCTGACTTGTCGCTCCGACGCACAGGCATACGTACATTGTTAGTGGAGTCTAACCTAAGTGAGTTAGTGCAGTCTAACCTAAGTTGTCAGCGCACTTCAGCCCAGTCGACGTGCCGCTGACCAGCCCTTTAGCGTACCGGGCTCTTGGAGCACCAACTGCTGGGTCGCCTGCGGCAGCCACGTCGCTTACGGCAACCGCCTTCGCCGACGAGAATAGTTAGCGCCGGTGCTCGCAATGGGCAATTTTCCCGCTGACGCGTGCACCCGCGGCACACCGTTGGCCTACGCATAAACCCGCTTAGTACGACACCCACGCAGCCAATGAACTCCGAGAATGAGTTGCTTCACTCAACCTAGGCTTGCTTTACTTAGGGAAAGCTGACCTGAGTGAGTATTACCTTGGGTGACAACGGCTTTGGCCTGCTGTAGCGTGTCCGCAATGACCGCGGTGGCAACTTAGAGGAGTAATAATGCAAGGCGATCCCGACGTTCTACGTCTGCTCAATGAGCAATTGACCAGTGAGCTCACCGCGATCAATCAATACTTTCTGCATTCCAAAATGCAGGAAAACTGGGGTTTCACCGAAGTGGCGGGCCACACTCGCGCCGAGTCATTCGACGAAATGCGCCACGCCGAGGCGATCACCGATCGCATCCTGTTGCTGGAGGGGCTGCCGAACTACCAGCGCCTGTTTTCATTGCGCATCGGTCAGACCCTGCGCGAGCAGTTCGAGGCCGATCTGGCGATCGAACATGACGTGTTGGAGCGGCTCAAACCGGGCATCATCATGTGCCGCGAGAAGCAAGACACCACCAGCGCCAACCTTCTCGAGGGGATTGTGGCCGACGAGGAAAACCACGTCGACTATCTCGAGACCCAGTTGGAGTTGATGGGCAAGCTCGGTGAAGAGCTCTACTTGGCTCAGTGTGTCGCGCGGCCGCCGACGACCGGACAAGCCGGGCACTGAGCCCTACTCACGCTGACGGGGGAAGGCAGGCATGACGAGCCCGACAGCGCAGACCACTGCCGGGCCGGATGCCGAATCCGGCAGCACACTGATCAGTCCGCAGCGACGCAATTTCGTCTTCCTGGCGATCATGCTGGGAATGCTGATGGCGGCGCTGGACCAAACCATCGTCGCGACCGCGCTACCGACGATCGTCGCCGATCTGGGCGACGCAGGCCATCAGTCCTGGGTGGTCACGAGCTATCTGCTGGCCTCGACCATCATCACCGCGCTGGCCGGCCGACTCGGTGACCTGTTCGGCCGCAAACGGGTATTTCAGGCGGCGGTGGTGTTCTTTGTCGTCGGGTCGGCGCTGTGCGGAATCGCGCAGTCGATGGCGATGCTGGTCGGGGCGCGGGCGCTGCAGGGCCTTGGTGGCGGTGCCATCACCGTCACCGCCACCGCGCTGATTGGCGAAATCATTCCGCTGCGGGATCGCGGCCGCTACCAGGGTGCCTTGGGCGCGGTGTTCGGTGTGACGACGGTGATCGGCCCGCTGCTGGGCGGCTATTTCACCGACCATCTGAGCTGGCGGTGGGCCTTCTACGTCAACGTGCCGCTGTCGATCGTCGTCTTCTTCGTTGCGGCGGCGGCGATCCCATCGCTGGCCGGGCGCGCGAAACCGGTCATCGACTACACCGGGATCCTGTTGGTCGGCTTGGGCGCGACCGGTCTGACCCTGGCCACCAGCTGGGGCGGCACCACCTACCCGTGGAACTCCGCGACGATCATCGGGCTGTTCGTCGGCTCCGCGGCGGCGCTGGCGGTCTTCGTCTGGGTCGAAAGCCGTGTCGCGGCACCGATTCTGCCCACCCGACTGTTCGGCAGCCCGGTGTTCACCGTGTGTTGCGTGCTGTCGTTCGTGGTCGGGTTCGCCATGTTGGGCGCGCTGACCTTCTTGCCGACCTACATGCAGTTCGTCGACGGTGTCTCGGCGACGACGTCAGGTCTGCGCACGCTGCCGATGGTGGCCGGCATGCTGTCGACATCGATGGGCAGCGGTGTCCTGGTCGGCCGGACCGGGCGATACAAGATCTTCCCCGTCGCCGGAACGGCGCTGATGGCCCTTGCTTTTCTGCCGATGTCCCGGATGGACCCGTCCACATCGGCACTGCTGCAATCGGTTTACCTATTCATCCTCGGCGCCGGCATCGGCTCGTGCATGCAGGTGCTGGTGCTGATCGTGCAGAACACGTCGAGTTTCGAAGACCTCGGCGTCGCCACGTCGGGGGTGACGTTCTTTCGCACGATCGGCAGTTCATTCGGTGCAGCAATCTTCGGCTCGCTGTTCACCAACTTCCTGCACAGCCGCATCGGTCCGGCGTTGGCGGCGAGCGGAGCACCCCCTGCGGCGGCGAATTCGCCGGAGGCGTTGCACCGGCTGCCTCATGCGATGGCCGCCCCAATCGTCGACGCCTATGCCGGGTCGCTCACCCAGGTGTTCTTTTGGGCAGTTCCAGTTGCGCTCGTCGGCTTCGCGCTGTCGCTGTTTCTTCCCGAGGTCCCGCTGCGCGAGATGGGCAACAACGCCGCCGACCTGGGCGACGGCTTCGCGATGCCGACCACGCAGACACCGGAGGAGATGCTGGAGACCGCCATCGGGCGCCTGATGCGCGGCGAACCTGGTATGCGGTTGCGCAGCATCGCCATGCGGCCCGACTGCCGGCTCGACGTCGCCGAATTGTGGGCGTTGTTGCGTATCAATCGGCATCAGCGGGCATTGGGGATCGCCCGGATCACCGACATCGGAGAGCAGTTCGGGATTCCTTACGAGGTCCTCGAACCCACCTTCGATCGCTTGGTCCGCGGCGGTTACGCGCAGCGAGACGTCGACCGGTTTTGGCTCACCCCGGCCGGTACGCGGGAAGTCGACTTCGTCTCGTCGCTGCTGCAGGGCTGGGTCATCGACAAGCTCACCCGCTCACCGAATTTCCAGGGCCGACCCGACCGGGCTCAAGTCGAGGCTGCGCTCAACCGGATCACTCACCGGATTGTCGCGCAACCGGACTGGCACGAGCCATCCCAGCTCGCTACCCAGAAACTTCCTCTCGGGTTTCCACGATGAGCTTCCGGAGTACAGCTTCGCCGTGAGACCAGTGGCCGAAAAGGTTTGGCGCCATCGCTTTCTACCGCTGGCCGCCAGCTGGCTGGCGGGACCTGTCGGCCGCGCCAGCCAGATAGCACCTCATCGCCAAAGCATCAGAAGAGGGACGAGCCCGAATTCAGCAAACCGTCAATGACCGGGTCGAGCACGCCAACCGCGGTGGGTGCCGTCACGTCAGCAAAGCCGGCGCTCAACGCGCTGGGGTCGAGTGCCCCGACCAAGTCGCTGACCGGATCCACATCGACACTTGCGGCGCTGGCTGGCAACGACTTGATGATGTCTTCAACCAACGGGTAGATCAGGTTATCAATGCCGTATGGCGCCAACACATAGGTGTCCAGGCTGTAGGCCAGCAGGCCAAGCGCGTCGGTCGGTGCGACGCCCGGGGTACCCCCGGTAAACGCGTTCGGGTCGAACGCCGCGATCAAGTCGCTGATCGCAAGCTGTTCGGGCGTGGGGGATCCGACCGTGACCGTACCCACCAATTCTTGAACGAGCGGGGCGAGGTCGGCATCAATGCCGGTGGGTCCCAACAGGTAGCTGTCCAGGCCGTAGGCCAGAAGGCCAAGCGCGTCAGTCGGTAAACCGGCGGAGCTAAACGAGTTCGGGTCGAATGCCTCGACCAAATAGCTGAGTGCCAATGTATTGGAGACACCCGCGGCGCTAACCGCTGCCGGGTCGGCTGCCCCGAACAAGTCGCTGACCTGATCCGCACCGATGACATCGGCGCGGGCCGCGGGTGCGTTGCCCATGCTGATCGTCGCGGCAATAAGGGCGGCGCCGACGGCCGTGCCACAACTTAACGCTATCCGTCGGCCGCGCGGCGTTCGGGTACGAGTGTTGCGACCCATGTGCGAGTCTCCAATCCGGGTATGTGTCGATATGGATGTGCATGGGGTCGCAACCCCATCGCCGGCGTCTCGCACATGACTTCTAATGCCCAACCCCCGACGGGTCGCCGACCGCCCGAGCATATCTCAGAGGACGTTGGTTATGTACACAAATTCTAAGCGCACCTGAGTTTCTATTAGTCGACGTTTAGGCTGCATCCAGGAAAAGTTTGGGCGAGGTCGCCTATCAACGATGAAGGTCGCCAACACGGCTCGTCCCCAGAGCATCGTGGGGGCCACGTTGCCACGCAATAGGTTTCGGTCGAACAGACCTCCGGACTCGCAATTAACGATGCGATGTGCAGGTCTCCGTCCGAGCCGTGAGGGCGGGTATTCCATACATGTCTAGAAATCAAATAGAATTCGACACATATCTAACGTTAAGGTGTCGGAATAGGGGCGCCGTTTGTCGATGGACGTGACCACAATGGTCGGTAACGCTATGGCTCGACGAGCGCCTCGAAGCGTTTCGGGGTTGCGGGACACGACAGCCGGAGGCGTACCATCTCGCCATGAGCCGCATCGGAACATTCGCTGACGACGACCTCGCGGGCTGGGTCCTGAAATCTCCCGACTTGGGCAGCGCGATCGGCGCATTCGCCAACGCGGTCTACAGCAAGAACCGGTTGCCGATGCGGACGCGCGAACTCGCGCGGACGGTCATCGCCCACGAAAACGAATGCGAAGTGTGCGTCAACACCCGCGACGCCGACGGGCCCGCCGCCGGAGTCGACGAAGAGCTCTACGAGCATGCGCGCGAGTGGCGCACCTGGCCCGGATACAGCGACCAGGAGCGAGTAGCCGCCGAGTTCGCCCACCGGTTCGCCACCGGACACACCGTGCTGCGCGACGACGAGGATTTCTGGGCCCGCGCCAACGAACACTTTTCCGAGGATCTGCTCGCCGACCTGGCGCTGTCGTGCGCGCTGTGGATAGGAATGGGGCGCGTGCTGCGGACGCTGGACATCGGCCAGACCTGCAAGCTGACGCTGCCGAGTCGGGTCTGACCTACCGGGCGCGCCCGGGACATGACCACCACACCGCTCGCCGCCGCGGCCATCGCGCAACTGGAGGCCGAAGGGGTTGACGCGGTCATTGGCACGGTGGTGAATCCGGCCGGACTCACACAGGCCAAGACCGTACCGATACGACGGACCAACGCATTCGCCGATCCGGGCCTCGGCGCCAGCCGGAGCTGGCACGGGTTCGCCATCGACCAGACCGGCATCGCGTTCAGCGAACACATCGGTGTCGTCGGTGATCAGCGCGTCCGGATTGACCTGTCCGCGTTGCGCATCGTCGGCGATGGATTGGCTTGGGCGCCCGGGTCATTCTTCGAGCAGGATGGCACGCCGGTGCCGAACTGCGCCCGCGGAACGCTTGGTCGCATTGAGGCTGCGCTCGCCGAAGCCGGTATTGAGGCGCTGGTCGGTCACGAGGTCGAATTCCTGCTGGTCAATCCCGACGGCCGTCGGCTGCCGTCGACGTTGTGGGCACAATACGGCCTGGCCGGTTTACTCGAATACGAGACGTTCGTCCGCGATGTCACCGCTGCAGCGACGGTGTCGGGTCTTGCCATCGAACAGTTACACCCCGAGTACGGAGCCAACCAGTTCGAGATCTCACTGACGCCGCAATCGCCGGTCGCCGCGGCGGACCAGTTGGTGCTGACCCGGCTGATCGTCGGCCGCGTAGCCCGCCGCTACGGGTTGCGAGTGAGTCTGTCACCGACGCCGTTCGTCGGCGAAGTCGGATGCGGTGCCCACCAGCATTTTTCACTGACCAACTCGGCCGGGCCGCTGTTCGCCGACGGAGCAGGCATCCGCGGTATGACGAGCAAAGGCGAGAACGCGCTGGCAGGGGTGCTGAGTGGCTTGCCGGAGGCACAGGGCATCCTGTGCGGATCGATCGTTTCGGGGCTGCGATTACATCCCGGCAACTGGGCGGGGGCGTATGCCTGCTGGGGAACCGAGAATCGAGAAGCAGCACTACGCTTCATCGTTGGCGGCCCGGGTAATGCAGACGGAAGCAACGTCGAGGTCAAGGTCGTCGACCCATCGGCCAACCCGTATTTGGCCACGGCGGCGATCCTCGGATTGGCGCTGGACGGAATCAAGGAGAAAGTTGTGCTGCCGAAGCGACTGCGCGCCATTCTCGGTGAACCTGCCGTCGACGTCGTGGTCGCGGTCCGCCGCTTTGAGCACGAGCAGTACGCCCATCTCAATCGCGAGCACCTGGCCGACAAATTCCGTATGGCCTGGAGTGTGTGACGGTGGCGGCCCTGGCGGATCACATCGCCGCCACGCCGCTGATCGACCAGCATATGCATGGTTGCTGGCTGACGGCGGGGGACCGGCGCCGGTTCGAGAACGGTCTCAACGAGGCCAACACCGAACCGCTCGCCGACTTCGACTCCGGATTCGACACACAACTCGGCTTCGCGGTACGAGCCCATTGTGCGCCGCTACTCGGGCTGCCCAAACATGCTGATCCGCAAGACTATTGGCAACGCCGCAGTCAGTTCACCGAGGCTGAGCTGGCCCGAATCTTCCTGCGCGCGGCCGGCGTCACCGACTGGCTGGTCGACACCGGGTACGCCGAGGGTGTCGCGGGCGTGGCGCAATTCGCCGAGTGGTCCGGTGGCCGCGCCCACGAAGTGGTTCGCCTCGAGCAGGTGGCCGAACAGGCCGCACACGCCCCGGGGGACTACGCGTCGGCCTTCGAGGAGATCCTGGGCCGGCGCGCGGCGACAGCGGTCGGTACCAAATCCATCCTGGCCTATCGCGGCGGGTTCGACGGCGATCTGACCGCGCCGTCACTCGCCGAGGTTGCCGAGGCTGCCGCCCGATGGCGCGACCGCGGCGGAGTCCGTCTCGACGATCGGGTGCTGCTGCGGTTCGGGCTGCATCAGGGCCTGCGACTGGGTAAACCGTTACAACTTCATGTGGGCTTCGGCGATCGGGACTGCGCTCTACATAAAGCCAATCCGCTGTATCTGGTGGACTTTCTGCGTTGCTCCACTGATACGCCGATCGTGCTGCTGCACTGCTATCCCTATGAGCGGGAGGCGGGATATCTGGCGCAGGCGTTCAACAACGTCTATCTGGACGGCGGCCTGACCATCAACCACCTGGGTGGCAGGGCGCCGGCATTCATCGCCCGACTGCTGGAACTGGCGCCGTTTCGCAAAATCGTGTACTCCTCGGACGGTTTCGGCCCAGTTGAGCTGCATTACCTCGGTACAAGGTTGTGGCGCAACGGCATTCATCGGCTGTTGAACGAATTCGTGAACAACGGTGACTGGAGCGAAGCTGATGCGATGCGCGTCGTCGGCCTCATCGCCCGTGGCAATGCGGCCCGCATCTACGGGCTGGGAGCCGATTAAACATGGCGCTGGGAGGGTACAGACACGTTATGCCCGACCTAGCAGGAGTGCTGGAGTGGGCCCGCTCGCAAGTGGCGTCGCGGGTCCCGAAAGCCGACCTCGATCAGAGGGATCCTGACTACATCCGCGACCAGCTGCCCGGGACGTGGTTGCTGGCATCGCTGTATTTCCGGGCCGACGTGGCACACCTGGACCGTATCCCGGCCGAAGGGCCGGTATTGCTGGTGGGCAATCACAGCGGCGGCAACGTGCCACCCGACACTTTCGTGTTCACGCTCGCGTTCTGTTCCTACTTCGGCGTCGAGCGACCCTTCTACCAGCTGGCCCACAACCTCGTCGTCTCCGCGCCGCCTTTGGGCTGGCTGCGCAAGTTCGGCACCGTTGCGGCCAACCACGAAAACGCCCGAACGGCATTGCAATCGGGCGCCGCTCTGCTGGTGTATCCGGGTGGGGACTACGAGGTCTTCAGGCCGTCGTGGGAACGCAACAAGGTCGACTTCGGCGGCCGCATGGGTTACGTGCGGCTGGCCCGCGAGGCCGGCGTGCCGATCGTGCCCGTGGCCAGTGTCGGCGGGCAGGAAACCGCGTTGTTCCTCAACCGTGGACAGTGGCTGGCCAAGCTGCTCTTCGCGGACAAACTGTTGCGGCTCAAGAGCATTCCGATATCTTTAGCACTGCCCTGGGGCCTGAACATCAGCGACCTGGCCGGGCACATCCCGCTGCCCGCCAAGATCGCGATCGAAGTGCAAGACCCCATCGACGTCGATGGTGATGACCAGGCCGTGCATGACAAGGTGACGGCCAGCCTGCAGGCCGGTGTCGACCGCCTTGCTGCCCGACGTCGATTTCCGGTGCTCGGCTGATGCGGGTCGAACGACGCTGTGTGATCGACGCCGACCGTGGCGCGGTCTGGAAAATTGTCGGCGATCCCGATTGCTACCCGACGTTCATGAGCAGCCTGGAGCGATGGGAGACCGCTAACGAACAGCCGGCCGGCGTCGGAGCCCGCTATACCGTGCACTGGAAGATCGGTTCGGTGCCGGTTGGCGGTCTAGTCGAAGTGGTCGAGTTCGACGACCTGCGCGACCTGGCGTGGGTCGGCATCACCGGTATCAGCCTGCGGGGCCGAATCCGGTTGCGCGACGCGGGGGAGGGCCGTACCAAGGTAACGTTCCGGCTGTCTTATCAAGCGCCCGGGGGAATTTGGGGCTACATCGCCGACCGCGTCGCCGTGCGCCAGGTGGGTCGAACCACAGCCGATACCCTCAGACGCCTCAAAGTGCTTGTCGAGTCCCAGGGCTGACGGTTAAATCACGCCGGACGCAAATGTCGCCGATTTGCGGCGAGCCGAATCTTGCCACCCGACAGTGCTGGAGCGGGTCGAAGGCGATGAGACCTTGCTCAAGCATGACTTTGTTCGCAACTGCACGTGTCCGACCGGCTCACCGATCGCAGCGAGTTGGCCATTATCGACGCGCGGCCCCTTCGCGACATCGCGAGCATCAAGTTGCCGCATCGAGTTCCCGCCGGATTTCACGGCAACTGGGTACCGAGCACCGACTAACCGACCGGAAGCCCCAAAACATGCGTCGGACGTCGTAGGGAAGCCGACCAGACTTCCTTGCCAATGCCGACGAGGTTCTGCTCACCTCTAGCCAGGTACTCGCCTCCACGATCAGCGACGGCTCAGAGCTGACCAAGCCCGACATGCGTGTGATGTGCGCCCGCTACCTCGCACGCGGAGGCGAAAAGTCGGCAGGGCTGGCACGATGATCGAAAGCGGAAGGAGGAGCGGCGTGAAGGAACTGGGCGAGCTGGCGTCGCACCTTGGCTACTGGGTGGTGTATCGAAACTGGTACGGGAAGGTCAGTTACCTGATCTATCGCTGGGACGAGCACCTTCCCGTTTTCGGCCAGTCATTCGCAACGGAGGATGAGGCGCTCGAGTTCTTGACGCCGATCAGGAGCCAACCGCGGTGGCGCCTCAGACTCGACGACCCCAGCGTGAAGGTCGAGCGCGCGCCCTACGGCGTAACCGTGACCGAAAATCGCACCGACGGCCGGACATTTTCGGCGCCGGTTCTCACGGCGGCTTCTTATATAGACGTCCAGGGCGAGGACGTCCCCACCATCGGAGACTGGGAACGCCTGCCTGCCATGCCCACCGAGAATTAGGGACGGATTGCTGAGATCAGCCCGGTGGCATCGAAATCCACGACCCGGTCCCAATAGTCTTTCCTACGTTCGAGCAAGCGCAGT
>Ga0210396_10001938_pt1 | contig 21452 bp, 19 predicted proteins | sample IncBWH17OmetaG_FD_155466 | JGI IMG/M metagenome (GOLD analysis project Ga0210396, IMG submission 155466) | Forest soil microbial communities from Barre Woods Harvard Forest LTER site, Petersham, Massachusetts, United States - Inc-BW-H-17-O ... | reverse complement strand
CACCAGATGCCCCACTTCCGTGGAGCCTGTGAACGCCACCTTATCCACGTCCATGTGGCGAGCCAGCGCAGCGCCTGCGGTCGGGCCGTATCCGGGCAACAAATTCAAAACGCCGGGAGGGAATCCCGCTTCCAGCGCCAATTCACCCACGCGCAATGCCGACAACGGCGTCTGCTCAGCGGGCTTCATCACCACCGTGCAGCCGGTCGAAAGCGCAGGGCCCAGCTTCCACGCCTGCATTAGCAGCGGAAAATTCCACGGAATAATCTGCGCCACGACTCCCACAGGCTCATGCTTGGTGTACGTAAAATAGTTCCCGTTCACCGGGATGGTTTTGCCCTGCAGCTTGTCCGCCCATCCCGCATAGTAGCGATAACACGCAATCGTCAAAGGCAAGTCGGCCGCGCGCGCCACGCTGTACGGCTTCCCGTTGTCCAGCGCCTCAAGCTGCGCAAGCTCATCCAGATTCTTCTCGATCAAATCCGCAAGCTTGTACATCAAGTTGCCGCGTTGCGAAGCGGTCATCTTGCGCCAGGGGCCTTTTTCAAACGCAGCGCGCGCAGCAGCCACTGCCTTATCTACATCCGCCGCATCCGCTTCCGCGATTCGGGCCAACTCCTCGCCGGTCGAAGGATTGATGGACGGAAACGTTTTTCCCGAAACGCTGTTCACCCACTGCCCATTGATCAGAAGTTTGGTTGCACTAATCTTGACATTCGGTTCCATCACGGTCGTTGCTGTAGCCATTTCTCAACCTCCTATATATTTGTATGTTTGATTAATTCAATCTTGTGGTGGCTAGCCTCGCTGGTGAACGCTAGCCATCTGTCGTTGAGCCTACTCATCGATCACGCGTCAGACCTTCAGCCCGACAAAAGCGCCAGAAAAGAAGCCTATACCCCTGCTCAAACCGAGGCAAGCCCCGTCAAGAAGCCCGCGTCTGGCATATTTAACTGCGGATTACCTTAAAACAACGTACAAAGAACGACGAGGGGTGGCTTCAGCTTTGTAGGTCGCGGCTTAAGCCGCGACAACAAAGTTGCTCAATTCGTTGGGCTTCGGCCCCTGAAGTGGTCGCAGCGCATTAAGCGGCGGCCCTTCGAAATAGCTTATGCCGTTGGTAACGGTCAACGTTGCGCAGCCTTGCCGCGGGCGGGAATTCGTCCGGCTGCCGAAGCGAAGAGTCTCATTTCCCTCACCTAATGGTCTTGCTTTACCAGGAGGCGCGTGAAAGCATCCCGTGTATCCCATGCGTACAACTATGTACAGTATTGGCCTGATACTTTCCGCAAGTCCCCTAGGATTCCTTACGCCCGCTTTGGGGACTCTGGCTTACTACTTGCTAATTGCGAATCGCAGAAGAAGTGACGACCAGATCTTAGAGGGTAACGGAGCGAGCGCAAAACAAATCAAACTGAAGAGCTGGCAGAGGCCGAGCACCATTCTAACCTTGATGCTAGGAGGTTTCTTCTTCGTTAGGATAGTGGAACATCCGTCAAGTCAAGCCAACTGGTTCGCGTTCGAGATTATTTGTTGTTTGGCATTTATAATTCGCGATCTGGAAAACCAAGCTTTCAAGAATATGGACTAGTTCGAGGAAGGCGTTCAGGCCGACGCGTGTCACACCATTAAAACTAAATTTCCTCGATCTTGCGTTCCGGGATTACCCCCAGTATTTCCGGAGCGGATTGCGGCTTTGATGGAACATTAAAATAACCAGCCTGCAAGGCGACGGCATTTATATCGTCCGCTGTAAGTGCGACGTTAATGGATCGATGTTGGGAAACGGACTTGCTCAGCCACGTGGCGATGGGCGTGCCTGCTAATCCCCGAAATGGCCGTAGCCCTGCAATCACTCTGCGACGCACGCCGTGTACGCGGTAACCTGAGGAGTGGAGCGCAGCAGTCGATGATCGATATACCAGGCTTTTAACATCGGCTTCCGCTGTAGACGTTCCCGACGGCGATTGCCACAGCCATCCGTAAAATCGGGAAATACAATCTTCGCAACGAAATGGGCGCACCAACAGAATGGGAAGAAAAACTCGCTCCCCCAGACTCCGTTTCGACCTTCTTAATCGAGAACTGCCGCAATTCGAGCAGGTCATTCGCTAGCCCATAGTGCGCGCAAAAAATATCAGAAATGCTAGGAACAAACAATACGGAGCTTTCTTTAGCGCATAAGTACTACCCGATAACTTACTTAGTTTCAGTGGGTTGAGGTGCGGCAGTATTTTGCGAATCGCGAGCAATTCAGCGGAACATTAAAGCTTTTCCGCGCCGCGATAGTTGAACGAGAAAATATCAGCCCGCGAGCCTTATGTGTGTTCGCTAGCCGCTTGCCCTGCCACGGCCGGAACCGCCGGACGTGCCACGATATAGGCCACGCTCGCGCTAGCCAACATCAAGAACGAGGCCAGGTAGTACGGCGCGCCAGGCACATGCACGCTCACATGCGGAGAAATTGCCATTGCGAAAACCTGCGTAAACAGCAACGGCCCAATCATCCCGGTAATCGCGCGCAAACTATTGACCGCGCCTTGCAGCTTCCCCTGAGAAGTGGGATCCACCCGCTGCGACATCAGTGATTGCATCGCTGGCCCGGCTATGCCCCACAAAGCGATCAACGGAATTGCCGCGAAGGCCATCCATCCCCGCGAAGCCAGCGCAAATGCCAAGAAAGCCAGAAAGCCAAAGCCGAGTCCGGACAACAAGCTGTACCGCTCTCCGAAGCGCTTCACAAATGGACCCACTAGAAGTCCAGACGCAAGACTCACGGACAATCCCACAGTCGCGAGCGAAAGTCCGATGGTGCGCTCGCTCCATCCGTAGCGGTAATCGGCATACAGCACGAAAATCGTGGGCAGCACCTGGTGCGCCAAATAATAAAGAAACGTAACAATGGCCAGCCCGCCAAGTTCTGGATGCGAACGCAAAAGCGTCAAGGAGCCCAGCGGATTCGCCATGTGCCACGCTTTTATCGCGCGGCGCTCCGGCGGCAGCGATTCCGGCAAAATGAAAAATCCATAAATCGCATTTGCCAGGCTTAGCCCGGCAGCGATCCAGAACGGACGCCTCAAATGCACGTTGCCCAACAGCCCGCCCACCGCGGGGCCGATAATGAATCCAAGTCCAAATGCCGCGCTGATCAGTCCGAATTGTTTGGCGCGGCGCTCTGGCGGAGTTACATCCGTAACATAAGCAAACGCCGTGGAAATATTGGAAGTGGTGATCCCGGAAATGACTCTGCCCACGAATAGCCAGCCCAGCGTCGGCGCCAGCGCCATTAAAATGTAATCGAACCCCAGCCCGGCGCAGGAAATCAGGATGATCGGTCGCCGCCCAAAGCGATCCGACCATGCCCCCAAAAGAGGAGAAAAAATAAACTGCATGGTGGCCCACGCGAATCCGAAATATCCGGTGATGCTTGCCGCACCCGCGATGTTGCCGCCTTTGAATTGGATGATCAGGTTAGGCAGGACTGGAGCAATTATGCCCAGCGCCAGAAAATCCAGCAGAATCGTTATAAAGATAAAAATAAACGCGGCTTGGCCAAAGCGCCCCGCCGGAAGGGATGGCCCAGGACCGACCACGACTCCGTTAGCGAGCCCGCCAGACACGTTTTCGTGAGTGGATGGAATTGAATCGGCCATTACAAAAATGCTGCGTTAGACTTCCAGAATCACCGGCAAAATCAGCGGGCGCTTGGACGTGTGTTTGTTAATGTAACGCTTCAGGTCCACGCGAATTTTTTCCTTGATGACGCCCCAGTCGGATTTTTCTTCCGCGTTGGATTGCTCCACGGTATTAATGATCACCGCGCGGGCGCCGGCAATTAATTCCTGGCCATTGTCGCTCATCAATCCGCGGGTCACGATCTCTGGATGCGATTCCATTTTTCCGGTGTGCTTATCAATGGCGATGATGGATACCACCACGCCATCCTCGGAAAGGTGTTTGCGGTCGCGTATCACCACCTCTTCAATTTCTTCCAGCGACCCGGAATCCACGCACACGCGCCCCGCCGTCACCGGGTCACGGCGATGTGCGCCATCTTCGGTGAACTCGATAGTCTTGCCGTCTTCCAACAATAAAATCTCGCCGGAAACGCAGCCAATCTGGTGCGCCAGCGCCGCGTGCCTGAAAAGATGCCGGTATTCTCCGTGCACCGGAATAAAATATTTCGGCTTCACCAGTTGCAGCAAAAGCTTTTGTTCTTCCTGGCTGGCATGCCCGGAAACGTGAATCGTGCCCGCGGAGTTATCGTAGTAAACCAGCGCGCGCCTGCGGAACATGTGATCCAGCATGCGAAAAATCGCTTTTTCATTCCCCGGGATAATGCGCGCGGAAAGTATGACCGAATCGTTTTCATCCACCGAAACGAAACGGTGATTGTCCACAGCGATTCGCGACAGCGAAGACATCGGCTCCGCCTGGCTGCCGCTCGCCAGAATCACAATCTTCTTGGGATCGAAGCCACGAATATCCTGCGGCCGCACCACCATGCCGTCTGGAATCCGCAAACACTCCAGCGAGTGTGCGATTTCCACGTTGTCGACCATGCTGCGCCCGACGAACGCGACTTTGCGTCCCACGCGCGAGGCGATATCAATGACCTGCTGGATGCGGTGGATGGAGGACGCGAAGCACGACAAAATCACGCGGCGCGGCGCCGACCGGCAAAGTTCCTCGATGCGCGGCACGATCGCTCGCTCCGACGGCGTAAACCCCGGGCGCTCCACGTTGGTAGAATCGCTGAAAAGCGCCAGCACTCCTTCGTTTCCATAGCGCGCAAATGCGTGCAGATCAAAGGGCACGCCGCCTACCGGTGTCTGATCAATCTTGAAGTCGCCGGTATGAATGATCACGCCGACCGGTGTGCGTATCGCGAGCGCCACACAATCGATCGTGCTATGCGTCACGGAAATAAATTCCACTTCGTACGGCCCGATTTCCACCCTTCGGCCGGGCAATACTTCACGCAGCGTCGTGGATTGCAGCAGTCCCGCTTCTTCCAGCCGTTTTTTTACCAGCGCCAGCGTAAATCGCGTTCCATACACCGGCACGTTCAGATCGCGCAAAATGTATGGCAGCGCGCCGATGTGATCTTCATGCCCATGCGTCAGCACAATGGCGCGAACGTTCGCGCGGTTCTGCTTTAAATACGTAATGTCCGGAATGACCAGGTCTACGCCCAACAGTTCCGACTCCGGAAACATCATGCCCGCGTCGATGACGATAATGTCCTCGCCAAACCGCAGGGCCATCATGTTCATTCCGAATTCGCCTAAACCGCCGAGGGGAATTACCGTGAGGGATTGCGAACTTTTATTCAATGAAACGTTACTCAAGTCATCTCCAAAACGCGTTGCTGAATCGTATCATAGTGCAGTCGTCACCACCGGACGGTCGCGATGCATAAACGTTAGATGGGCGCGAAAGAAGCAGATATATAGCGCTTGTTAGGTGCTTTCTGTAGTACCCCGCGCTCTATGAGTACACGCGCGAACTCAGCGCTTAATTACGGCTACCTGCAATAAGATGCACAATCGAAACGAGAATGAACGCGCCCAAAGTCGCTGCGGCCAGCGAATAAATAAATCCGCCGCCCAGAATGCCAAGGCGCACAAATATCCATCCGCCGAGAAGGGAACCGACCAGTCCCAGCACAATGTCGGTGATGCAGCCATATCCTTCGCCGCGTGAAATCTTTCCCGCCAGCCACCCGGCGATCAAGCCAATCACAATCCAGCCAAGCAAGCTGCGCTGATATTCCACTACCACTACGCGCGATTCAAAAAATGTCACCAACATTGTCGCCATCATGGTGCCTCCGCAAAGCCTCTTTCAGTCGCCGTAATAATGGCGGCTAGTCTATCAAAGTCAGGCCCTGCCTTATAACATTTCGGCAAAACTCAGCGGGTCGCTAGTTTCCAGCAGGCTGCTGCTGCGTCATGCAATGTATCGTTCCCAACCCCAGAACGAGATCGCGGCAAGCAATCCCAACAACTTTTCTATCCGGGAAAAGTTCCGCCAGCTTATTTAGCGCTACCCGATCGCTTTCGTCGTTAAACGTCGGGACTAGCACGAGTCTGTTCGCGATATAAAAATTTGCGTAGCTCGCCGGAAGCCGCTGCCCATCGAAATAAACAGCTTTAGGCATTGGCAGGGTCTCCACCCGCAGCGCGGCCCCGTTCTGATCCGTCATTTGTTTCAACCGTGCTAGATTTTCCTGCAAGGGCGCGTAGTTCTCGTCGGCATTGTCATCTTCCACGACGATTACCACTATCGTCGGGTTTACGAAACGGGCCAAGTCATCCACATGTCCGTGTGTATCATCGCCGGCGATTCCGCGATTCAACCACAGCACCTTGCTAACGCCCAGATATTTGCGAAATATTTCCGCGTAATCCTCGCGCGTAAATCCTGGATTGCGTTCCTGCGTTTTGCTGAGCAAACATTCTTCCGTGGTCAGCAGCGTTCCGCGCCCATTCACGTCGATGCTTCCTCCTTCCAACACCACACGCCTGCCCTTATGAATCGGTTGCCACAGCCGGTGTTTCAGTTGGCGATTCGCCTTTTCCACCGCCAGCGCATCCTTCTTGTGATTTGGGTATTTCGCCCAGCCATTAAACGAAAACTGATCGTAGGCCACATCGCCCTCAGTGTTTCGAACGCAGATCGGCCCGGAATCGCGCATCCACCCGCGATCGGTGGGCACGCGAAAGAAATCTATAGCGCTAAGATTCGCTCCGGCCTTTTTCAGGATGGCGCGCACCCGCACTTCAGCCGCGCGATCTTCAACCAGCAGAAAAACACGCTCTACCTCTGACAGCAGGCGCACAATTTCCGCAAACGCCCACGGAATCGTCGCGAATTTTCCGGGCCAGTCCGTGACTTCATGCGGCCAGCCGAGCCACGTGGCCTCGTGCGGCTCCCACTCCGCGGGCATGCGGTACTCGAGGTCGCGAGGAGCTGTAGAATTTTTGGAGCTAACCCGGGACTGCGGCATTATTCCGCGAGCCAACGGTTGAGGATCGGCTGGTAGGCATCAATGCGCCGGTCGCGAAGAAACGGCCAGTTTCGCCGCGTATCCTCGCTCAAGGATGGATCGCACTCGACCACCAATATTTCTTCGCGATCATTCGACGCTTGCGAAATTACTTTGCCAAAGGGATCGGCCACAAAAGAATTTCCCCAGAACTCCAGCCCCGCGTCGCCCTTCACCAGCCCGCCTTCAAACCCTACGCGGTTTACTACCGCGGCGTAAACTCCGTTGGCAATCGCGTGGCTGCGCTGAATAGTTTTCCACGCGTCCAACTGCGACGGTCCGAATTGTTCTTTCTCGTGCGGATGCCAGCCGATGCTCGTGGGATAGAAAATGACTTGCGCGCCGCTCAAAGCCGTCAGCCGCGAGCCTTCCGGATACCATTGGTCCCAACAAATCTGCACTCCAATACGCGCGTATTTGGTATCGAAATTGGGAAAGCCCAGATCGCCAGGCGTGAAATAAAATTTTTCATAATATAGAGGATCGTCCGGAATGTGCATTTTGCGGTATTTACCGAGAAACGTCCCGTCCGCATCCAGCACCGCGCAGGTATTGTGATAAATTCCCGCCGCCCGCCGTTCGAACAGCGAAATCACCAGCGACGCGTTGCACTCTTTTGCGATTTTCGCCAATTTCTCAGTGGTGTCGCCGGGCACCGGCTCGGCCAGATTAAATAACTCCGCATCTTCGGTGCGGCAAAAGTACTCGCTACGAAATAATTCATGCAGCGAAATGATTTGCGCTCCCCGCGCGGCCGCTTCGCGAATTTTCTCGATCGCATGCGTCAGATTCTCTTCCGCATCCGTCGTGCATTTCATTTGCACCAATCCGATGGTAAATTTATCTGCCATGAAACAATTTTAACATGTTCGTTCAAACTCGCTGGCTTGCTGTTTTGTTCTTCCTTTCTTGGCGAGTTTGTACTATCAATCTGTGCACAGTTCAACACCAATGATGTCGCGCAAAATTTGTGCGCACTTCGCGGCGACTGTCGTAGCATTTGATATCCAGGAGATGCAATGGCGAAGCAGTCCAAGAAATCAGCAACCGGCCGCGTGCTTCACGATCCCGTCAGCGATAAGTTGCGGCCGATTTTCCCGTTGGATCTTTCGAAATGCCGCACCATCGATGAATTGGTGCGCGCCATGGGCGACACCGCTTTCACCGGCCGCCAGATTGGCGACGCCGCCGACGTCTTGGAAGCAATGGCGCGCGATAAAGACTGCTTCGTGGCTATGACCCTCTCCGGCGCTCTCACCGTCGGCAAAATGGGATTAATTTTCTGCGATCTCATCGAATCTGGAATCGTGAAGGCGGTCATTTCTACCGGCGCATTGATGGCTCACGGCCTCGTCGAGGCTACCGGACGCTCCCATTTTCGCTACGACGACAAGAAAATGGACGATAGCGAACTTTTTCAAGCTGGCTACAACCGCGTTTACGATTCGCTCGAGCCCGAATCAAATCTTGATCATGTCGAAAAAGTGATGGAGCGGGTGCTGAACAGTTGGGACGCGGAAGAAACCGTTTGCAGCTGGAAAGTGCATCAACGCATCGGCGAATACTTGCATAAAACCATGCCCGGGCGGGGAATTCTAAAGTCCGCTTACGAGAAAAATGTCCCTGTTTTCGTCCCGGCCTTCTCGGATTCTGAGCTGGGCATCGATTTCGCGCTTCACAAGATTCTTCGTCTGCGAGACAAGCGGCCGTTGCTGCGCTTCGATCCCTTCGAAGATTTTGAGAAATTTGCCAACACCATGCTCGCTACCAAACGCATGGGCATTTTTACCGTCGGCGGCGGAGTGCCCCGCAACTGGGCCCAGCAATTCGGAGTGTACGCGGAGCTTCTTGCGCGTCGCGGCTACAAAGAAATTCCGCTGAAACGCTACAACTACGGCCTGCGCATTTGTCCCGAACCCGTGCATTGGGGCGGACTCAGCGGCAGCACCTATACGGAAGCGGTGTCCTGGGGGAAATTTGTTCCGCGCGAGGAAGGCGGCATGTTGGCGGAAGTTTTTGACGACGCCACCGTGGCTCTGCCGCTGATTGTGGGCGCGGTGCTCGATCGCGTCGGTTATTTCAAACGGAAATAATCCAAAACTGCGCCAGAACGAAAACTATTTGGTAAAAGGGAAGTGCTCTCGGAGAAACTCGTGCCGACTGTTTCAGAATCGCTAACGACTAGCGTTCGGCTAGTCGTCTTCCCCAATCAAAATAGCCGCGCCCAGCACGGTAGTCCACAGACCGCGCTTGTCGCCCACCGCCGATTGCGTGACGTTCATGGTCCGCACGATTTTATTTGAAATCCGATAAACTTCTTTTTTCTCGTCAAACGACAAGTCCGGATCGAATTCCACGTTCAGCGTGGTCGCCAGCATTTCCGCCGCCAGCTCTTCCGCATATTCGCCAGCCACTTCTTCCGTTTCCCCGAAAGAATGATGCTCGGACAAATATCCGTACATCGATTTATCGCTCGGCAACGCCAAACCGATGCTCGCGGCGATCAAGCGATGCGCTTCCTTGGTGGAATTCTCGCTGATGACTGTGAAAGCCACTTGTCCCGGCCTGATATGTTTCAAACCTTCGCTGCGCGAGATTAATTTGCAGTTGGGAGGGAAGATTGACGAAACCCGCACGATGTTGCACGCCGCAATTCCTGCGTTGCGTAAGGCCAGCTCAAAACTGGAAAGCCTTTCGCGATGTTTACCGACGCCTTTAGTGAGGAAAATCTTTTTAGCGACAAACGCCATGGACCGGGTGGCCGTGCCTCCGTGAGTTAGTTAACAGAAAAAATTTTCCGCTGTGGAAAAGTAACAAGAAGGTATTGCACTGTCAACGCAATTCCAATCCTTACAGTGCGTTTGGTGCCAATAAAAACATAATTTAACCGCGCGCTATTCTTTCGTGCCCTCAACGTGCCGCAAAAGTTTCCCCAACGGTTTGCAGAGCGCCAAAATCTGCCCTAAATCCGTCGGCGTGAAATCCGGACCCGCCGTCGCGAGGCTCGTGCCCTTGCGGCTGATCTGGATAATCCCCACAACTCTTCCATCCGACAAAATTGGTGCGCTGATAATTTTCTGAATCGCTTCAGCGCTCGCATTTCCGATTCTTATGCCTTCAAAAACACTGGCGTGCCGCACCGCCGCGAATTTATTGTTGATTTCCGGCCGGCTTTCTCTGGCGGTCCGAGCCGCTAACGCCGAATTGCTCGATAAAGGTATGTATCCAACCTGATGCAACGCCTCAGGCGCCAAAAAATAGAGATGTTTCCACCGAGTTGACAATCCCATGATCGCTACTTCATCGGGTTTCACGCTCATCGATTTTGCGATGCGATCAGCTACCGATTGAAGAGAGAGTTTTTTACCAGCTTCTTCGTCTACGCTCAGGGCGCTCGCCAGGCGTTCCAATTCGGTAACCAAACTGAAACTTGGATTCATGTAGTGGGGGCCAAAACCGCGTGCTGGAATACAACGATTCTCATTCCTTCGTCAACTTAATAAGCGCGGGTTAAATTGTACTAGCTAGTTATGCTGCGGAACCAAAATAAATCCCTTACACTTTCGCATTACATACGGTATTGCTTTTCGGCGCTAAACTTGCATCGCTTTCCTCAACTCCCTATACTGAATTTGCCGCGATTTTTCACCGTCCTTGTACTCTAATTGTTTGCAAGGGATTTTCGCGGCGGAGAGGGCATGTCCGCGACCGCCACTCAGGCAAGTGCAAGTTACCTTCTTCGCAAACTTCATTCTTTAACCGGTATTATTCCTGTTGGCGCATTCCTCGCCGAGCATTTCTGGTCCAATAGCGCCGCGTTAGTTAGCGCCGAAAAATACAATCATACTTCCGAGGATTTGCAGACCATTCCGTATCGAATTTTCGTCGAATGGTTATTTATTTTTCTGCCTATTCTGTATCACGGTGGTTATGGCGTATACATCTGGCTGCGCGGGCAATCGAACGTTTCGCAATATCCCTGGGTCCGCAACTGGCTCTACACCTTGCAACGATGGACCGGCCTCGTGGCCTTCGTTTATATTGGCTGGCATCTTTACACCGAGCGTTGGATCACCCATGGACGCTCCACCTACGCAACCGTCGCGAATGATTTGCTGAATCCCTGGTATCTCGCATTTTTCGTGATCGGCGTGCTGGCTTCTTCGTTTCACCTTGGCGTGGGCATCTGGAATTTTCTTTGCAAGTGGGGACTTGCCGCCACTGCTCGCGCACAACGCGCCGCTGGACAGTTGGGCGTTTTAGTCGGAGTAGTTTTCAGCGTAGTCGGTGTTTTGATAATTCTCAGTTTTCGACTGGACTGGCACCCGTTCGCTTCGTACTTACCGAAATGAATCAGCATTAGCCAAATGAGACAGCCCAAAATTATCGTGGTTGGCGGCGGCCTCGCCGGATTGATGGCCACCATTCGCGTCGCCGAAGCGGGCGTGCCTGTCGATTTGTTTTCCATCGTGCCGGTAAAGCGCTCCCATTCCGTTTGCGCCCAAGGTGGGATCAACGCCGCGAAAAATCAAAAAGGCGAAGGCGACAGCACTGCCAAGCACTTCGACGACACCATTTACGGCGGCGACTTTCTGGCCAATCAGCCGCTGGTAAAGCGTATGTGCGAAGCCGCTCCCGGAATCATCGATCTTCTCGACCGCATGGGCGTCATGTTTAATCGCACTCCTGAGGGCCTGCTCGACTATCGCCGTTTCGGCGGCACTTTATATCACCGCACCGCTTTCGCCGGCGCCACTACCGGGCAACAGCTCCTTTATGCTCTCGATGAACAAGTCCGCCGCCACGAATCCGAAGGCAAAGTTAAGAAATTCGAAGGCGCGACGTTTCTTTCCTCGGTAATCGATGATTCCGGCGGGTGCCGCGGCATCTGCTCCATGGATTTGCGTTCCATGGAAGTGACTACGCACGCCGCCGACGCGGTGATTTTTGCAACCGGCGGAATCGGCGCGATTTTCGGACGCTCCACAAATTCCGTCGTGTGCACCGGCTCCGCGCAATCCGCTCTTTTTCAGCAGGGCGTTGATTATGCGAACGGCGAATTTATCCAGGTTCATCCAACCGCTATTCCCGGCGAAGACAAGCTCCGCTTAATGAGCGAATCGGCGCGAGGCGAAGGCGGCCGCGTGTGGGTTCCCAAAAATCCCAACGACCAGCGCGCGCCGCAAACCATTCCCGAAGGGGAGCGTTTTTATTTTCTGGAAGAGTGGTACCCGAAATACGGAAATCTCGTTCCTCGCGACATCGCCACGCGCGCCATCCATCGCATCGTGTATCAGGAGCATCTCGGCCTGCACGGCAAGGCCGCCGTGTATCTCGACGTCACGCACATTCCGCGCGAAACGCTGGACCGCAAGCTCGAAGGAATTCTCGAAATTTACGAAAAGTTTTTGGGCGTCGACCCCCGCGTGGAACCCATGCAGGTTTTTCCCGCCATGCACTACACCATGGGCGGCATCTGGGTAAACGGGCAAGATCAGGCCACCAATGTGCCCGGAATTTACGCGGCCGGTGAATGCGAATATCAATATCACGGCGCCAATCGCCTGGGCGCCAATTCGCTAGTCTCCTGTATTTTTGGCGGCGGCCTCGCGGGACCGGCCGCGGTGAAATACGCAGCAAACCTGCAGACCGGAACTGAAGCAGTATCCTCCACGGTTTTTGAAATGGAGAAAAAACGTCAGGAAGAAAAAAATCAGGCACTTATTTCCAACCAAGGTTCCGAAAATCCCATCACCATATGGCGCGAACTCGGCGACATCATGACCGAGCATGTCACCGTGACGCGCATCAACAAGAACCTGGAATTAGCGGACTCCAAAATCCGAGATCTACAGGCGCGTTATCACAAAATCAATCTCAGTGACCGAACTAAATGGTCCAACCAGACCCTCAATTTTGCCCGTGAGTTGGAAAATATGCTGATTCTCGCTCGCGTGGTCACTCTAGGCGCCCTGCAGCGCAACGAATCGCGCGGCGCTCACTACAAGCCGGATTTTCCTGAACGCGATGACGCCAACTGGCTCAAGACCACTCGCGCTAAGTTTAGCGACGGCGAAATCGTGTTGACCTATGAGCCTGTGGACATTTCACAGATTCCGCCACGTCCGAGACGTTACGACGCCGCTAAATAACAGCCGAACAAAGAGATTGTTAAGTGCAGCAAGAGGTTGCCATGCCTAATAAGAACGATAAAAACGCCAAAAAAGACGTCCTCGTCAAAGTAAAACGGCAGTCTGCCCCCAAGGAATCCGCGCATTGGGAAGAATTTCGCCTGCAATGGCGGCCCTACATGAACGTCATCATTTGTCTGCGCGATATCAGCGAAAATCCCGTCACCAGCGATGGTCGGGCAACCACTCCGGTCTCCTACGATTCGAATTGCCTCGAAGAAGTTTGCGGCTCTTGCGCCATGCTCATTAACGGCAAAGCACGCATGGCCTGTTCCGCTTTGGTCGATCAACTGGAACAACCGATTCGCATCGAGCCTTTGACGAAATTTCCCGTAGTGCGCGATCTCTCCGTCGACCGCCAGTTCATGTTTGAAAGTTTGAAGCGCGTCAAAGCCTGGATTCCCATCGACGGCACCTACGATCTCGGCGAAGGCCCGCGCGTCGCCCCGGAAATTCAGGAAAAGGGCTACCCGCTTTCGCGTTGCATCACCTGCGGCAATTGCTTGGAAGTCTGTCCTCAAGTCAACATTCACAATCCCTTCATGGGCGCGGCCATTTTCAGCCAGGTGCGCCTCTTCAACATGCATCCCACCGGGAAAATGCATGCCAAAGAACGCATTGCGGCGGCAATGGGCAACGGCGGCATCGAAGATTGCGCCAACGCGCAGAATTGCGTCGTGGCCTGCCCCAAAGGCATTCCGCTAACGGAATCGCTGGCGGAAATAAATCGCGAAGCCTGGAAGCAATCGCTATTCGGCTGGCTCGCCGGCTAAATGTTCACCCATACCAGTGCTTTAAGGTCGCATCCCACGCACTTTTCCATCCGCCGCGTTCAATTTCGTTTACAATCTGCCTTCGCTTATAACTGTGGAGAACAAATGACCCGCGTCCTGCTGTTAGCTTTTGCATCCATCTCTCTTTTGCTCGTCGCAGCCTTAGCGTTTTCTGCCGTCTCCGTTTCAGAGAAAGCCCGCAAACTGCATTTTTCTTCCATCGTTGTCGACACCCACGACGACACCACCCAGCGCTTCCTCGATGGCAAATTCGATCTCGGCGACCGCACCAATACCGGCAGCATTGATATTCCGCGCATGAAAGAAGGCGGCCTGAGCGCGATTTTCTTTTCCATCTGGATTCCCAGCAAAATCACCGGCCCCGAAGCAGTGCGCCGCGCTCTCCAGCAAATCGATGAGGTGCACGAACAAGTCCGTAAGCATCCGCGCGATCTCGTGCTGGCCACCACCGCCGCACAAATTCGCGAAGCAAAAAAGAAGGGCCAGATCGCCGCGCTCATGGGCGTAGAAGGCGGCCACATGATCAACAGCGATCTCGACGTCCTGCGCAAATTTGCCGGTCTGGGAGTTCGCTACATGACGCTTACGCACAGCGGAAACGATGAGTGGGCCGACTCTTCCACCGACAAAGCTGCTCACAACGGCCTGACCGATTTCGGCAAGGACGTAGTTCGCGAAATGAATCGTCTCGGCGTGATGGTGGATATTTCTCACGTGAGCGACAAGACTTTCGCCGACGCTTTAGCCGTCAGCAAAGCCCCCATGATCGCTTCGCACTCTTCCTGCCGCGCGATTTGCGACGCGCCGCGCAACATGACCGACGAAATGATGAAGGCTCTGGCTTCCAAGGGCGGTGTGGTGCAGATTAATTATCACGTCGGCTTTCTAAGTCAGGAATTTCGCGATGCGGAAAAAGCTGACCCCAAAATCAATGCCGCCATCGAGCAGGAAGTAACCAAACGCTGTGGCGATAACGAAGCTTGCCAACTCCTCGAAGGCGACAAGCTCACCCGCGAAGCCGTCGAGCAGGGCAAATTGCCGCGCGTCGGCTACAACAAAATCATCGAGCACATCGATCATGCCGTAAAAGTTGCAGGCGCCGACCATGTTGGTCTTGGCTCCGATTTCGACGGCGCCAATATGCCCTACGGCATGGAAGACGCCAGCAAGTCGCCGCTCATCACTGACGCTTTGCTCAAAAAAGGCTATTCCGAGAGTGACGTAAGGAAAATTCTGGGCGAAAATACTCTACGCGTCATGAGTGAAGTGGAGCGCGTCAGCCGCGATCTGAATGCGACCAGTAAAAATCAGCCCAGTTCGCCGCGCGCGAAAAAGAGGGACGCGAAATGAATAAATTTGCTATTTTAATAGCCGCAGGCATCGTTACTGCAGCCATCCCAGCCTCAGCGCAAACTGGGAACACAGCTCCTGTTAAACCGAAATCTTCCACGACACAAAAATCGACCGCCGGGAAAACCAGCGCGTCAACCGCCGCAAAATCCTACGATCGCGCTTTACTTCACCCAGCGCTCTTGAAAGACAAAGCTCCCGAAACCTACCAGGTGAAATTTGAAACCAGCAAAGGCGATTTTACTGTATCCGTCACCCGCGCGTGGGCTCCGCTTGGAGCGGACCGCTTTTACAATCTCGCCGAGCATCATTTTTTCGACAACCAGAGTTTTTTTCGCGTGCTCAAGGGTTTCATCGCGCAATTTGGAATCACCGCTTATCCCGCGGTGAACGCGGTGTGGCAGAAAGCGACCATCAAAGACGACCCGGTGGCCCAAAGCAATAAAAAGTACTACCTCACCTTTGCCACCGCTGGCGCTAACACCCGCACCACGCAGTTGTTCCTCAATCTGGCCGACAACCCCCGCCTGGACGGCATGGGTTTTGCTCCATTTGGCCAAGTCACCGAGGGAATGAACGTTGTGGACACCCTATACACCGACTACGGCGAAGGCCCGCCCACCGGTAGCGGCCCCGACCAGGACAAAATTCAGGAGCAGGGTAAACCCTATCTGGACAAGAACTTCCCCAACCTCGATTACATTAAGACCACCACGTTAACCCCAGCACCGAGTCCAGCAACCCATAGGACTTTGCCCGCGAAGAAGACCGTGCCAGCGCCCAAACCATAGCCATATTTCAAGTTTGAATTGCCGCGCACGAGACCTGACGCGCTTCGCCCATGTATCAGCAATTTGAATACTTCGAAACAAATCTTTGACAAATCTGTGATTTGACAGTCCTTCTATAACCGTCGTACCCTGTTCTCGATGAGTACTTGTTGCCAGATGGTCTGTTGTGCGTGCACATGCAACGCTGCGTGTTGCACCGACCACATCTCTGGCCTAACAAGTTTCCGAACTTAGCGCATAAATACTAAAAAGTTCCGAAGCCCACGTTGCCAGAGCACTGGTGAACGTGGGCTTTTTCTTTTTAGGCGCGTATTTACAGGAAAACGCACAGGGACCGTTTACAGGTGAATCGTTCATGTCTCAAGTAATTCCAGACCAATCGCCCGAGGCTAAGCCGACTGAAGGCCAGCTAACTGAGGCGAAGCCGGTTGAAACCAAAGCGCAGCGCGTTGAGCGCCTCAAGCGCTCCAAAAATGCCTGGGATCATTTCGATGAGATCCAGCAGTTCGCCCGCACCGGATTCGATTCCATTCCGCCCGAATGGCTCGGCACTTATTTCCGTTCCTGGGGCGTTTACACCCAGGGCGACGGAGTCGGCGTGATTGGCGGCAAAAACGGCGAAGGCAGGGCCATGCCGTTTTTTATGGTGCGCATTCGCATTCCCAACGGCCTGATGCGCAGCGAGCAAGTCCGCACTATCGCGACCCTTGCAGAAAAATATGGCCGCGGCGTCGCGGACATCACTGTTCGCCAAAATATTCAACTGCACTGGGTCACCATCGAATCGCTGCCCCTTGTTCTGCAGAGCCTCTGGAACGTTGGCCTCACCACCGCAGGCGCCTGCGGCGACGTCGCTCGTAACATCACCGGGTGCCCCCTCGCCGGTCTCGAAGGCGAGGAAATCATTGACGCATCTCCACTCGCCCTCCAAATCGACCGCGAACTCGGCGGCAATTCCGAGTTTTACAATCTCCCCCGCAAATTTAAAATTTCCATCACCGGTTGCCGCCACTGGTGCTCCTATCCTGAAATCAACGACATCGGCCTCACCGCCACCACTCGACGTCGGGCAGGAAAATCCGAAGTAGGCTTCACGCTGCGCGTCGGCGGCGGCCTTTCCACCAATCCTCACCTCGCCGTGGCGCTCGATGCCTTCATCAAGCCCGAACAAGTTATCCCGGTCGTTCGCGGCGTCGCCGAAATATTTCGCGCCAGTGAAGTTTTGCGGCAGAGCAGGGAAAAAGCACGCCTCAAATTTCTCTTCCTGGAACATGGCTGGACTGCCGACACGTTTCTTGCGGAATTGCAGCAACGCATCGGCTTTTCTCTCGAACCCGGCGAACGAGAAGAAATCCCCGCCGACATCCATCGCGACCACGTCGGTGTGCATGCTCAAAAGCAGTCCGGTCTCGTATATGTGGGCGCGTCGGTACTGCGCGGGCGCATCACTCCTCAACAATTAAATCTCGCCGCTGACCTCGCGGATCGCTACGCCGACGGCCATGTTCGCAATACCGTGATGCAAAACCTGCTCATCGTAAACGTCCGCAAAGAAAGCGCCTCGCTTGTCGCGGACACGCTGACCGCCGCGGGCTTACCCGTTCAGGCTTCTGTTTTTGCGCGCGGCACAATTTCTTGCACCGGGTCCGAATTTTGCAAGCTAGCGCTTACCGAAACCAAAAGCTTCGCGCGCTGGCTCACCGAAGAACTCGAAGACCGCTTGCCCGCTTTCGAAGAGCAACTCAAATTGCACATCACCGGCTGCCCCAACAGTTGCGGCCAGCACTGGATCGCTGACATCGGCATTGAAGGCAAGAAAATCAAACAGAACGGCAAAATGGTCGACGCGTACTACTTCTGTGTTGGCGGCAGCGTGGGCCAGTTCGCTACTATCGCTCGCCCAGTAGGCTACCGCTGCACCGCCGACACCGTGCCCGACGCGATTGAAAGGCTGCTCGAAGCTTTCAATACCCAACGCGAAGGAAACGAAAATCTGCGTCAGTTTTTCGCTCGCCATTCCAACGAAGAACTGCGCGAGTTGCTGGCCGGCACCTTCATCGGCGCCGTCGAGCGCGATGTTTCACTCGGTCCCGTGCCCCACGGCGTTGAAGGGTAGCGGTGACAAAGCCATGAGCCTCTTTCCCATATTCGTAAAGCTGCAAGGCCGACTCGTCGTGGTCGTCGGAGGTGGCGACATCGCCGTCAGCAAAATCCCCGGCCTGTTGCAAGCTCAAGCCCGCGTGCGCGTCATCGCTCCGCAGATTAATTCACAGATTTCCGCATGGGCGGACGCAGGCGAAATTCAGTGGCTTGAAAAAGAATTTGCGCCCGCTGATTTACAAGACGCCACTTTAGTCATTGCCGCGACTTCTATTCCAGAGGTAAACGCCGCCGTGTTTCACGCCGCCGAATCCCGCGGTATTCTCTGCAACGCCGTCGACGACATCGCCAACTGCCATTTCTACTATGGGTCCATTGTGCAGCGTGGCGATTTGCAGATTGCCATCTCGACCAACGGGAAAAGCCCCGCGCTCGCTCAGCGCTTGCGAAAAGAATTGGAGCAGCAATATCCCGCCGAATATGCCGCGTGGCTCGATTCCCTGGGCGATGCTCGCGAGAAACTCCGCGCCAACTCGGATCCGAAAGAAAACTTCGGAGAGAACAAAGCCATTCTTCATCGCCTCGCGAGCCCGGAGATGTTTTCCCGTTTTGTTCGTTCGCAAGCTCGTGAATCCGCTGCAACAAAATCCGGGCATCGCGCTCCAGGCACGGTTTATCTAGTGGGCGCTGGTCCCGGCGATCCAGAACTGCTCACCGTAAAAGCCACGCGGTTGCTGGCCGCTGCCGACATCGTCTTGCACGACTCGCTCGTCAGCGCCCAAATTTTAGCCCTGATCTCCCCGCGCGCAGAAATCATTGACGTCGGCAAGCGTGCCGGTCGCAAACTGCTCACCCAGGACGAAATCAATTCGTTGCTAGTCTCTTACGCGGAAACGAGAACAACGGTTGTCCGCCTCAAAGGCGGCGATCCATCCATGTTCGGGCGCGCCGGCGAAGAATTGGAAGCGCTCCGCCGCGCGAATATTCCGCACCAGGTCGTTCCCGGCATCAGCGCCGCGCTCGGCGCCGCCGCAGCCGCCGGAATATCGCTCACGGACCGCCGGGTAGCCTCTCAAGTGCTCTTCAGCACCTTTTCGCGAAGCCCCGAGCACGGCGAGCTCAAATGGAGCGCGCTCACAGCCGATACCACCTTGGTGCTTTACATGCCCGGCACGGATTACGCTGAAGTTGCCGAGCGTTTGCAAAACAGCGGTCTGCCTGCCGATTTGCCCTGCGTCGTCGTCTCGCGCGCCACACACGCCGAACAACAAGTGCGATGGTCCACGGTCGGCAGCCTTGCAGCAGAAGAAAAACTACCCGCGCCCGCGCTGTTTATTGTTGGCCGGGTCGCATCGCACCAAATCTCGGAACTAAGCAAATCTCTCTGGATGCCGCGCGAGTTAGAAACACCTCAGAAAGTGAAATCCATCGCTTAGAAAAATATTGGAGAAGAAAAAATGACCACGACTGACGCTACGCTCGACAAAAAATCAGACAAATCATCCTCTAAGAAAATTTCATGGGACACCTGGGCGGTCCTGGCTGCTTTCGTGGCAGCACTATTAATCCGCTTCGGCGTCGTAAAACACATTCCCTGGTGACCCTGGCAACCGAGTAGCCACGGCCAGCAAAACTATCCGCATTTGAAGGAGAGAATTAATGTCAGAGACTTTCGCAATTCCGCAGATAAAGCAGGTTCAGGTAAAGCAGGCGCAGCCCAACCTGCAATTCCTTCGCGTAATTCCAGGAATTCTCCTGCTGGCCGCCATCGGCTACGCGGGAAAGCTGCTCGAGCAAAACGTGGGCAAATACGCCAAATCCCACCACTGGATTTTCCCCAACATCGAATACGTGTTGTGGGCCATTCTGCTGGGCCTGGCGATTTCCAACACGGTAGGCGTTCCCGCGATTTTCCGCGCCGGCGTGGCCACCTATGAATTCTGGCTCAAGATCGGCATCGTCCTGCTCGGCGCGCGCTTCCTGCTAGGCGATGTTCTGAAACTCGGAGGCGTCAGCCTCGCTCTAGTAGCCATCGAAATAACCGGCGCCATAGCCTTCATGACCTTGCTCGGCCGCCTGTTTCACCTCAAGCCTAAACTCACAACGCTCCTCGCAGTGGGCTCCGCGGTGTGCGGCGTCAGCGCCATCATCGCCACGCAGGGCGCCATCGACGCCGACGAAGAAGACTCTTCCTTCGCCATCGCCGCCATTCTCGCCCTCGGCGCACTCGCCCTATTCACTTTTCCGCTGATCGGCCACGCACTCCATTTGAGCGATCATGCCTACGGCCTCTGGGCCGGCCTCGCAGTAGATAACACCGCCGAAGCTTCCGCCGCAGGCGCCCTCTACTCTGACGCCGCTGGCAAGCTAGCTGTCCTAGCCAAGACCACCCGCAACGCCATGATCGGTTTCGTCGTTCTGGCCTACGCGATTTACTGGGCGAGTCAAGGTCAGGCCAAAACCGTAAAAAACAAGGCCGCATTCCTCTGGCAGAAATTTCCCAAATTTGTTTTAGGTTTTCTGCTGATCTCCGTCCTCGCCACCTATCACTTCTTCTCAAAGGATCAAGTCACCGCGCTAGCCAATCTTTCCCGCTGGGCCTTCCTGTTCACCTTTGCAGGCGTTGGCCTGCGCACCAATTTCCGCGAAATGCGCAAACAAGGCCTCCGCCCCTTCGCAGTAGGAGCCATCGGCGAAGTAGTCATCGCCGTTTTTACTCTGGGCTTGGTAATCGGAGCGCAAAAAATCTGGGGCTGGTAACCGAAGCCAAAAAATATCGTAGAAACACGCTCTAGTCAGCCAGAGGCTGCCACAGTTCGAGGCGGTTGCCGTCACAGTCCTTGATCCAGGCGAAGCGGCCATAGCTGGCGTTCTCGCGCTTGGGATCGATCCAGACTCCGGCGGCGGCCAGCTGAGCGAGCAGAGCATCGAGGTCGTCGACGCGATAGTTGATCATGGTCGCCTGTGCGCCGTCGCCGAAGTACTTGGTGTTGGCGGGGAAGGCCGACCAGGTGGTCATGCCGGTGCCGGCGGGGCCTTCGTCGGACCACGGAAAAGTGGCGCCGCCGAAGTCGTTCAGCGTAATGCCGAGATGCTCGGAGTACCACTTTGCCAGCGCCTTTGGATCTTGCGAGCGGAGGAAGACGCCGCCGATGCCTGTGATTCGTGCCATCGG
>Ga0210396_10001937_pt1 | contig 21457 bp, 17 predicted proteins | sample IncBWH17OmetaG_FD_155466 | JGI IMG/M metagenome (GOLD analysis project Ga0210396, IMG submission 155466) | Forest soil microbial communities from Barre Woods Harvard Forest LTER site, Petersham, Massachusetts, United States - Inc-BW-H-17-O ... | reverse complement strand
TGGTGGGCGCCCTCGGCTATGTCGGCCTGGTCGACCCGCACAAGCCGGATTCGGTCTTTCCCATTTGCCCGTTCCGGCTGCTCACCGGGTGGAATTGTCCCGCATGCGGAGGCCTGCGGATGGTTCATGACGTCCTGCACGGTGACCTGGCGGCAGCCATCAGCGACAACGCTTTCCTGCTCGTCGGCATCCCGGTGTTGGCCGGATGGATTCTGCTGCGCCGCCGCTCCGGCAAATCGCTGTTTTCAGTACCGGCGGCCGCGACTCTCGTGATCGCGACGCTGGCGTGGACCGTGGTGCGCAACATGCCGGGTTTCCCCTTGATTCCGACGTTACTCACCAGTTAGCCCGCTGCCGGATCGGTAACTGTCGGCAGATGATCAGCTAGCGCGACTATGCTGGTTTGTCGTGGCGAGACGCGGCAAAATTGTCTGTACTCTCGGTCCGGCCACTGGCACTGACGAATCGGTCAGAGCGCTGGTCGAAGCCGGAATGGACGTTGCCAGAATGAACTTCAGCCACGGCGACTACAGCGATCACAAAGCCTCGTACGACCGGGTGCGTGCCGCCTCTGATTCCACCGGGCGCGCGGTGGGCGTGCTCGCCGACCTGCAAGGCCCCAAGATCAGGCTAGGTCGTTTCGCCGACGGACCGACCTATTGGGCTGACGGCGAAACCGTGCGGATCACTGTCTGCGACTGCGCGGGCAACCACGACCGGGTTTCGACCACGTACAAGCAGTTGGCCCAAGACGCGCTGCCGGGCGACCGCGTTCTGGTGGACGACGGCAACGTCGGCTTGGTGGTCCAGCACATCGACGGCGACGACGTCGTGTGCACCGTCACCGAAGGTGGCCCCGTCAGCAACAACAAGGGAATCTCGCTGCCCGGGATGAGCGTTTCGGCTCCCGCCTTGTCCGAGAAGGACGTCGAGGATCTTGAGTTCGCACTGCACTTGGGCGTCGACATGGTGGCGCTCTCGTTTGTGCGGTCGCCATCCGATGTCGAGTTGGTCCACGAAGTGATGGATCGGGTCGGCCGGCGGGTACCGGTCATCGCCAAACTCGAGAAGCCCGAAGCCATCGATAACCTCGAAGCAGTAGTGCTGGCCTTCGACGCTGTGATGGTCGCCCGCGGCGACCTGGGTGTCGAGCTGCCGCTCGAAGAAGTTCCGCTGGTACAGAAGCGGGCTATCCAAATGGCCAGGGAGAACGCAAAACCCGTCATCGTGGCGACGCAGATGCTCGAGTCGATGATCGAACACTCGCGGCCGACACGGGCCGAGGCCTCCGACGTCGCCAACGCCGTGCTGGATGGCGCGGACGCGTTGATGCTGTCCGGCGAAACCTCCGTCGGCAAGCATCCGTTGGCCGCGGTCCAGACGATGGCCCGGATCATCTGCGCGGTGGAAGAGAATTCAACGGCCGCCCCACCTCTGACCCACGTGCCTCGCACCAAACGGGGCGTGATCAGCTACGCCGCGCGCGATATCGGTGAACGGCTCGATGCCAAGGCGCTGGTCGCGTTCACCCAATCCGGAGACACCGTGCGCCGACTGGCGCGCCTGCCCACGCCGCTGCCGCTGCTGGCGTTCACCCCACTGCCCGAGGTGCGCAGTCAGCTGGCCATGACGTGGGGCACCGAGACGTTCATCGTCCCGATCATTCAGACCACCGATGGCATGATCCGCCAAGTCGACAAGTCGCTGCTGACGCTCGGGCGTTACAAACGCGGCGACCTCGTGGTGATCGTCGCGGGCGCGCCGCCGGGCACCGTCGGGTCAACCAACCTGATCCACGTGCACCGAATCGGCGAGGAAGACGTCTAGCCCGTGATGGTCTAGCCGGTCAAACTCGGCAACTGGGCCGCCCGATGACGATGCGCTTCGCGAAGCGAAGGGGTGAGGAGCCGGGCAACTAGGCTAAGTCGGTGTCTGACTTCGACGAGCTGATGACGGTGCTCGACCTCCATCGCATGGGCGACGACGTCTTCATCGGATCTCATCCCAGTAAGAACCCGCCGCGGACATTCGGCGGACTGATGATGGCGCAATCATTCGTGGCGGCAAGCCGCACGCTGACCCGCGACTTGCCACCCAATGCCCTGTCCGTGCACTTCATCAATGGCGGTGATATTGCCAAAGACATCGAATTTCAGGTGGTGCGGCTGCGCGACGAGCGCCGCTTCGCGAACCGGCGCATCGAGGTCACTCAGGACGGCACGCTGCTCGCGACGGTGATGATTTCCTATCTATCCGGCGGGCGCGGCCTTGAGCACAACGTCGAACCGCCCGAGGTCGCCGATCCGGAGACATTGCCGTCGATCAAGGAGCTGCTGCGCGGGTACGAGGACACCGTTCCGTTGTTCGTTAACGCATTGCAACCCATCGAATGGCGCTACACCAACGACCCATCCTGGGTCATGCGGGATAAAGGTGGACGGCTCGACTACAACCGAGTGTGGGTGAAGGCCGACGGTGTGATGCCCGACGACCCGGCGCTGCACACCGCCACGATGCTTTACTGCTCGGACACCACCGTGCTGGACTCGATCATCACCACGCATGGGCTCTCGTGGGGCGTCGACCGCATCTTCGCTGCGACCGTCAACCACTCGGTCTGGTTCCACCGCCAGGTGAGCTTCGATGACTGGGTGTTGTATTCCACGTCCTCGCCAGTGGCCACCGATTCACGGGGGCTGGGGACCGGCTATTTCTTCGACCGCTCCGGGCGGCCGGTCGCCACCGTCGTCCAAGAAGGCGTGGTGAAGTATTTCCCCGGTTCGAGACCGTAGGACGACGGGCAACGATTCGATTGCAGTACGCGCGGTGTCAGGACAGTAACACCGGTTCCGAGCGTAACGTTTCAGGTGGTTGAGTAGTCGAGCGCTAGCGACTACACCACCGGAGGTGGGCGTGCACGAGTCGTCGATCGGCATCGCGTCTGGGGATCGCGCAAGCGAGCGGGTTGTTGTTGACGTCCACTCGTCGGCGGCCCGTTGGATAGGTGCGCTGGCTCTGCTCGGCGCGGCGTGTTGGTTGATGAAAGTGATTGCCCGCGGCCCGATTGACCGGTTGGAATGGTCGTTGACGGTAGTGGCCGCGGTGGCGTTGATCGCCCGGGGTATCTTTCTGGGCCGCCCGGTCACAGCCCGGCACGCGATCACCGCTGTCCTCGTCCTGTTCGCCGGGATCGGCGCGCGCGTAATGTATTTCGATCTTCTCGGCGACGTGCTGATCGCCGGGTCCGGTCTGGCGCTGATGTGGCCCACGTCAGCACGCCGGCATCCCGGCGACCTGTCTCGGGTGTGGGCGTTGATCACGGCCACCCGTGGCGACGCGCTGGCGCCGTTCGCCATGCAGGCGGGTAAGTGCTACCTGTTCAGCGCGGACGGGAAAGCGGCGCTGGCGTATCGGACGCGCATCGGCTACGCGGTGGTGAGCGGGGACCCGGTCGGGGATGAGGCACAATTCCCGCAACTGGTCGCCGACTTCGCCAACATGTGCCATACCCACGGCTGGCGGATCGTCGTGCTGGCTTGCAGTGAGCGGCGACTTCACTTGTGGACCGACCCTAAGGTGCTGGGCCAATCGCTGCATCCGGTGCCTATCGGCCAAGATGTCGTCATCGATGTGTCCAGCTTCGAAATGGTTGGACGCAAGTTCCGCAACTTGCGTCAGGCGGTCCAACGCACGCACAACTGCGGGATCACCACCGAGATCGTCGGCGAGCAGAAACTCGATGGCCGGCGGCGCGCCGAGCTGACCGAGGTGCTTCGGGCGTCTTCAAGCGGAGCGCACACCGACCGCGGATTCTGCATGAATCTGGACGGCGTGCTGGAAGGCCGGTATCCGGGGATCCAGCTGATCGTTGCAAGGGATAAGTCCGGACGAGTACAGGGCTTTCACCGGTACGCCACCGCTGGCGGCGGTAGCGATATCACCCTGGACGTGCCGTGGCGTCGCCCCGGGGCACCCAACGGCATCGATGAACGGCTCAGCGTCGACATGATCAATGCGGCTAAAGATGCTGGCGCACAACGTGTATCGTTGGCATTCGCGGCTTTCCCGGAGATCTTCGACGAGAAGCAGCGCGGCCGGGTGCAAAGCCTGTTCTATTGGCTGATCCATCTGCTAAACCCGTTGATCGCGCTGGAATCGCTGTATCGATACTTGCGCAAATTCCGCTCGCCGGACCAACGGCGGTATGCGCTGGTGTCGCTGACCCAGCTGGTGCCGCTGATCTATGTGTTGCTGTCGCTGGAGTTCATGCCGCGTCGCCGCGGACTTTGACGCTCTACGGCACAGCTGTTGGCGTCAGCGTGACGCTCAACTTGTCTTGCACGTTCTGCCGAAATTGATCTGCGCACCGCTGTTCCTGGAGCCGGTCGCTGTTGGCTTTCTGAATACAGTCGATGTAGTCGCCGCCGCCGACGTCCTTCCAGACGACCGTGTAGATCGGGATGAACGCCACGCCGACGATGATCGCAAGGGCGCCCAGCGCGATGCCCGCGATCGCGACGCCGCCATTGTTGGCGACGCCACGCCTGACGCGTCCGCGCCCGATGAATCCGACGACCATCGCGGCGGGTCCCACGACGATGGCAACGAAGACCGTCCAGACGCTCAGCAGCGCGACGATCGCCAGCACCAGCGAGGCGATACCCAGCCCGTTTTTGGGCTCGACAGGTGGGGGCGGGTAACTGTAATAGGGCGGCGGCGGATTACCACCGGGGGATGGGCCGGGGTGATGGTGATAGGGGTACGGATACGGCGGCGCGGATTCCGCTGTTCCCTCGGGTATTTCCCGTCTGCCAGACGGGTTGTCCAGAGGTTCGGTCATGACTCGCTTCCTGCATTGGGCGTCCTGGACGACTGTTTGCCAGAATACCCGCCGGCGCCGATCTGTAGTTCGGGACATCGAATGTCATTGGGCAGGTGATGAGTAGCCACTACCACCGTCCGCTCGGCAGATATCAGACCGTCGTGTGCGCTGAGCAGGCTGCGCAGAATGGGTTCGGCGTCAGCGGCATCGAGGTGCTCGGTCGGTTCGTCGAGCAGCACGATCCGCGCGGGTGAGATGAGTGCCCGAGCGAGGAGCAGCCTCCTGCGTTGGCCTGCTGACAACGCCTGCGCGCCGCCGGGCAACACCGTGTCGAGCCCATCCGGCAGACTGGCCAGCCAGGTGCCCATACCGACCTGGCGCAGCGCGACGGCCAACTGACGATCCGGGCAATCCCCCCGCGCCACTAGCAGGTTGTCCCGGACGGTTGTCGCAAAAATATGTGCGTCCTCCGCAAAAAACCCTATAGCACAGCGTATTTCGTCTTCAGTGAGATGTTCTAGCGGCGCCCCGCCCAGGCTCACGTCGCCACGCCACGGCGCCAGCAGACCTGCGAGGGTCATCAGCAGCGTCGTCTTGCCCGAGCCGCTGGGTCCGGTGACCGCCAGCCTGGACCCCGGCGGCAGGTCGACCGTCACCGCCTTCGGCGTCCGGGAGCCCGGGTGCGCGGCGACCACGTCGTTGCCGCATAGCCATCCGGTAGGCGACGGATGTGGGGGCGTTGAAGCTGGAACCCGCGCCGCTATGTCAGCCGGGGTCAGATCGAGGAGACGCCCTGCTGCCAATCGTGAACGTGTCAACTGGATGGCAGCGGTGGGCAACGAAGTCGTTGCCTCAAATGCTGACAGTGGCAACAGCATCAAGATGGCCAGCGTGGTGGGTGCAACCGAGCCCGCCATCCCGATGCCCGCCACCACCGCGCCCAATACGCTGACGCCGATCGCGGCGGTGTGAATGGCCTCCGCGAACGCGGCCGGTCGGGCCGCCGCGTCGATGGCACCACCCCAATCACGTTGCCGACGTTGCGAATCCCGGACAATATTGCACAACCTACCTGCGACTCGCAGCTCGGGCGCATGCTCCAGCGCAAGCATCGCTGACACGTCACGGGCGGAATGATATTGGCGCGCAACCACTTCCTGTGCGGCAGCAGCCCTGGCCGCTAGCGACGGCGCGACAATGCCGGCGAGCAGAAGGCAGATCGCTAAAATCGCTGCGGCCGGCGGTGAGATAACCCCGACGACCGCGATCGCCGCCACCGCGAGCACGGCCGCGACGCTGAACGGGAGCGCGGCGCGAACCAGCACGTCAGCCAGCTGATCGACGTCAGCGCCGACCCGTGAGACCAGCTCGCCGCTGTGTAATCGACTAGCAATATCGACGGGACCGTTCGCCAAGCGGTGATAGATCAGCGCGCGGGCGCTGCCGGCGGCCCGCAATGCGGTGTCGTGGCTGGCCAGCCGTTCGCAATAGTGCAGCACGCCGCGGGAAATGGCGAAGGTTCGGACCCCTACCACCGCAATCGACAGATCCAGCACCGGTGGCATCTGCCAGGCGCGGGTGATCAACCAGGCCGAGAGACCGGCCAGCGCCAGAGCGCTGCCCAGGGATAGCACCCCAAGCGCAATAGCCAACAGCAAGCGCGGGATTCGCGGATGCAGCAACCGCATCGCGACGGGCAGGGGATCAGACGCGAGCATGTTGGACATCACCCGCCCCTGCCACCTCTATGACGTGATCACCGATTACGACGACGTGTTCGCGGTGACCAACGACCACCACGGTGGCACCGGCGCGTGCCCGTTCGACAACGGCGCGCAACACCCACGATTCGGTGGCGGAGTCCAGGTGGGCGGTGGGCTCGTCGAGCAGCAGCACCGGCGCCGATGAGCCGAGCGCGCGAGCCAGGCCGAGGCGTTGCCGCTGACCCAGTGACAGCCCCACGCCGCCGCTTCCGATGACGGTGCCCATCCCGTCAGGCAGCTCTGCCAGCACACAATCGAATCCAGTCGCCGCGCAGGCGCTTTGAAGATCACCAAGTTCGCCATACAGCGCCAGGTTGTCGGCGACGGTCCCGGGAATGAGCACAGGTCGCTGCGGCAGCCAGGACACCTGCCGCCACCAGGCGGTCGGCTCGAGATCGGACACCCCGATTCCGCCCACGGTGACGGCACCATTGGTGGCCGCCGTGATTCCGGCGATGACCTGCAGAGTGGTGCTTTTCCCGGCACCGTTCGCACCGGTCAAGACCGTTACCTGACCGGGCTGGATCACCGCGCTGAGGTGATGCGGGCAGAGCCCATCGCGACCGGCGACGCTGAGCTCGTCGAGAACAATCACGGCACCCCGCGCCGAGATCGTCCGGGTACCCGGAACCGCGACTGAGGAGTCCTCGATCAGCGCGAACGCTTTGTCGGCAGCCGCCCGGCCATCCTGGGCGGCATGGAATTCCACGCCGATACGGCGCAGCGGCCAGTACACGTCAGGCGCGAGTAAGAGCACGGTCAAACCGGTGGTCAGGCTGATCTCGCCGAACACCAGACGCAGCCCGATGCTGACCGCGATTATGGCGACCCCGAGGGTGGCGAGCAGTTCCAGAACCAGCGCCGAGACGAACGCGATCCGCAGTGTCGCCATGGCCGAGCGCCGATGGGCGTCGGCCAACTCCGAAATGCGGCGCTCCGGCCCGCTGGTGCGGCGGAGAGCCCGCAACGTGGGAATTCCGGCTATCAGGTCCAACAGCCGAGCTTGCAGGGTGGTCATGGCGGCCAACGCAGCCGCGGACCGCTCAGCAGTCGCCAGGCCGATCAGCACCATGAAGATCGGGATCAACGGCAGCGTGATCGATACGATCACAGCCGATTCCAGGTCATATAGCCCAACCACAATAGCGCTCACCGGGGTCAGGATCGCCGCCAGCAGCAGCGCCGGAAGATAGGCGGTGAAATAGGGCCGCAGCGCGTCAAGCCCGCGGGTCACCACCGCGGCCGCGGCGTCGCGTTGGGTTGCCAACTGCCTCGGTTGCCGGGCGGTGACGGCCGTAAGCACCTGGCCGCTGAGGTCGGCGATCACCGCGCTGGCGCCACGTTGGCCCAGTCGGGCCTGCAGCCAATGCGCCACGGCACGTGCCGCCCACACCGCCAGCAGGATCGACAACAACGGCGCCCACTGGCTTAGGGTGTGCGCGGCTGGGTCGGCGATGACCCGGGAAGCGATGTGCGCCAGCAGGATCGCCGAGCCGATCGCGCAACCGGCGATCACGACACCGCACACCGTCGTCGCGGCCAGGAAGCGGCGCAGCGCTGCAGACGCCCGCCACAGTCGCGGATCAACGGGCCCCCGGCTGCTCGCGCTCAGGACGGTCGCCCCGTCAGCCCGATCGACGGTGGGATGCGGTCAACCGAAATCCGTTGCCGGAAAATCCAATACGTCCAGCCCTGGTATATCACCGTCAGCGGAGCCATGAGTGCCGTCACCCAAGTCATGATCTTGAGGGTGTACGGGGTCGACGATGCGTTGTAGATCGTCAGGCTCCATTGCTTGTTCAGCGTCGAAGGCACCAGGTTCGGATAGAGCGCTCCGAACAAGAGGATCACCACCGCCGCCACCACCACAGCGGTGCACAGAAACGCCCAGCCGTCGGATGCGCGTCGCCACACCAACGCCACCGCCGCCAGCTGCGCGATCAGCGCGACCGCCAGCACCAGCCAGGTCCAATTCTTGCCGTGGGCCAGTTGCGTCCAAGCCCCAAAGCCCCCAACCAGTCCGGTCACCGGGAGTGACAACCGCGCCGCGAAGCGGTGAGCGTCGTCGCGGATCGCGCCCGATGTCTTCAGGGACACGAATACTGCGCCGTAGAACAGAAACAGCCCCGCGGTGGCCAGACCGCCCAACAGCGTGTAGGCGTTGAGCACATCGGTGATCGACAAGTCGACGTGGCCACTGGCGTCCACCGGGAGCCCACGCACCAAGATGGCGAATGCGACGCCCCACAGCACGGCAGGCAACCACGACCCGGCCGCGATTCCGAAGTCGGCCCAGGCCCGCCATTTTGAGTCGTCGACCTTGCCACGCCATTCGATCGACACCGAACGCAGGATCATGCCGAACAGGATCGCCAGCAGCGGCAGATACAAGGTGGAGAACATGGTGGCGTACCAGCCGGGAAAAGCGGCGAACATCGCTGCGCCGCCCACGATCAGCCAGACCTCGTTGCCGTCCCAGACCGGCCCGATTGTGTTCAGCGCTGCGCGACGGTGGGTTTCGGGTTCGCCCACGCCGACGCGGGCGAATGGCTCCATCAACATGCCGACGCCGAAGTCGAAGCCCTCCAGGATGAAGAAAGCGAGGAACAGCATCCCGATGATGCCGAACCACAACTGTTGCAGTCCCACCGGTCAGCTCCTTTCCGTCGGCAGGCCTTAGTAGGCGAAAGACAGCGGCGCCACCTCGTCGTCGCTGGGTGACCGGGGCGCAGCCGGTTCCGCGTCGTGTTCCAGCGGCCCTTCGACGATGTACCGCTTGAGCAGCCAGAACCAGATCACCGCCAGCACCGCGTAGACCAGGGTGAAGGTGACCAGCGAGGTGATGACCATGCCGGCAGCGTGATGTGAGACGGCCTCGTGGACGGTGAATCGGACCTGCTGGTCGCCGGTCGGATTTGGCACGACGATCCAGGGCTGACGGCCCATTTCGGTGAACACCCACCCGGAGATATTGGCCAGGAACGGCGCGGGAAGGGCCACCAGTGCAAGCCAGGAGAACCATCGTCGATCGGGTATCCGGCCACCGCGGGTGAGCCACAACGCGACCACCGCGAAAAGGACCGGAATCGCCAGCAGCCCGATCATCGTGCGAAACGACCAGTAAGTGACGAACAGGTTGGGCCGGTAATCGTTTGGGCCGAAGCGCTGTTGGTAGTCCTGCTGGATATTGCGCACACCCTGCAACGTCACGTCGTGCATTCGGCCTTCTGCAAGGAACGGCAGCACATAGGGTACTTCAATCACACGGGTGACGCTGTCGCAGTTGTTGTGCGTGCCGACGGTCAGGATGGAGAAGTCCGGATCGGTTTCGGTGTTGCACAACGATTCCGCCGAAGCCATCTTCATCGGCTGCTGAACGAACATCAGCTTGCCCTGGTAGTCACCGGTGAAGAACAAGCCGACCGTGGCAATCAGCGCAACCCAGCATCCCAGGATGGCTGCCGGACGGAACATCGTGCGGGCATCCGAGTCCGCGACGGGGTGGTCCGTTGCGCGTTTACCAGAACGGACCAACCACCACGCACTAATGGCGGCGACAAAGGTCGCAGCGGTCAGCAATGAACCAGCCACGGTATGTGAAAACGCCGCTCGCGCAGTGTCATTGCTGAGCAGCGCGCCGATGCTGTGCAACTCGGCGCGGTGGGTCGCGGGGTTGTAGTGAGCGCCGACCGGGTGCTGCATGAAGGAGTTCGCGACGATGATGAAAAACGCGGATACATTGACGGCGATCGCGATGATCCAGATGCATGCCAGGTGTATCAGCCGGGGCAGCCGGCTCCAGCCGAAGATCCACAAACCGATGAATGTGGATTCGAAGAAGAACGCGGCCAGGCCTTCCATCGCCAGCGGAGCCCCGAACACGTCGCCGACGAAACGTGAGTACTCGCTCCAATTCATCCCGAATTGGAACTCCTGCACGATCCCGGTAGCCACCCCGATCGCAAAGTTAATCAGGAACAGCTTGCCGAAAAACTTGGTGAGCCGATACCAGGCAACGTTGTCGGTGACCACCCATGCCGTCTGCATGATGGCGATCAGCGGCGCCAAACCGATGGTGAGTGGGACGAAGATGAAGTGATAGACGGTCGTGATACCGAACTGCCACCGCGACACGTCGACGACGTTCATCTGCCATCTCCCTCGCGACAAGGCACGTACTACGACGCAGTGTAGTAGATAGTAGTGGTCATTTCTACGACATTGTTCGGTCCATCACGATTCGTGCGGTGGACCCGTCAGCGCCTCGTGCACCCTCTTGGATGCGCCGCGGATACCGAACGACGACACGATCTCGAAGGCGCCGATGACGATCAGCCAGATGCCGACGACGAGTATCAGGATCGCGAGCGATTCGAACGGTGATCCGATCATCACAACGCCCGCAATAAGGCTGATCACGCCAACGAATATCTGCCAGCCGCGACCGGGCAACGTGGGATCGCTAATGGCCGAAATCGATGTCGCCACACCGCGAAAGATGAAGCCGACGCCAATCCAGATTGCCAGCAGCAGAATCGCGTAGCCCTCGCCGAAGTGGCGGAAGCACAGCACCGCCAGCACCAGCGACGCTGCGCCGCTGATGAATAACAGCACTCGCCCGCCGGCGGAGACGTGCAGGCTGAACGCGAAAACAACTTGTGCGATACCGGTGATCAGGAGGTAGATGCCGAACAGGATGGCGGCGATGACAATGGAATCTCCGGGTAACACCAGTACCAGGACGCCCAGGGCGACTGCCAGGAGTCCGGATACCAGTGTGGACTTCCACAGATGCGGCAACAACTTTGGAACAGCAGTGGTTTCCATTGTCGAATTTTCCCACACACGGCGATCTTGATGGGGGGTTTGGCGTTACGTGTTGACGGCGGCAGCTTGTGGCGCATCGGCACGCACATCGCCGGAACCGGTGTCCGGTTTGCGGTCAACGAGATACCACGTGCGCATGACGCCCTTGCCCTTGACGGCGACCGCACCCCGCTCCTGTAGGACGAAGTCGTTCTTCAACCGCTGGTACACGTCCTCGGGCACCTGGATTCGTCCCACCGAATCGGTGGCTTCCATCCGCGATGCCACATTGACCGCGTCGCCCCACACGTCGTAGAAGAACCGGCGAGAACCCACCACGCCCGCGACGACAGGGCCTGAGGCGAGCCCGATTCGCAACGGCAGCACGTCGCCGCGCGAATCTCTTAGTCCGCTCGCGGTTTCGGCCATGTCGAGCGCAAGGTCGGCGAGCGCCTCGACGTGATCGGGCCGCGGCTGGGGCACTCCGCTGACCACCATGTAGGAGTCGCCACTGACCTTGATCTTTTCCAGCCCGTGTTTGTCCACCAGCGCATCGAAGGCGCCGTACAAGCGATCCAGGAATTTGATCAGCTTGTCCGGCGCGATGTCGCTGGCCCGTTCGGTGAAACCCGCGATGTCGGCAAACAGCACTGAGGCGTCGTCGTATTTGTCGGCAATGATGTTGTGCTCCGGATCTTTCAACCGCTCCGCGACGCTGGCCGGCAAGATGTTGGCCAGCAACGCCTCGGACCGTTCGTATTCCATTTCCATCGCTGTTTCGGCGCGGACGATCTCGCGCACCGCGTACCACACCGTCGTCACCACCATCACGCAGCCGGAGATCGTGGTGACGACGAAGCCCACCGACAAGGACCACGCCGGCTCGGCGCCGGTATCTCGAGGGACCAGGAACTGCAAAGTGATCACCAGCGCGGCGGCGATGGCTGCCAGCCCTGCCGCTAACACGATGCGGTCGACGCCGAGCTGCAACACGACAAGACAGGACGCAACGAGGAAATAGAACTGCAAGCCCGAGCCGGTGCCCACGATCCAGCAGATGACGAAAATCGACACGTAGGCCGTGCAGATGAAAGTCAGCGGGGCAACCAGCTCACCGAAGCGGTGAAGCCAGGGGATCGTCGCGTAGATGACGGCGCCGACGATATTGATCGCGCCGGTCCACCAAAGATGGGGCGCCGAGAAGACTTGGATCATTCCGAAACCCGCGCTGACGATCACCGCCATCGATGTTGTGAGGTGCAGGACGCGGCGCCGCCGCGCGATGCGGTCGGCGTAGTGCTGGCTGCGGACGCCCGGTTGCTGCCGGACTGCCGCTACGCAGTCCGGCGTTCGCCGCGAACCTGCCGGTTGTGTGGCACCGCATCTCTTAGCCACCACAGCAAAAAGCGTAATCGTTGTGCTGGAGATTCCCGAACACTCTGTTTACCTGGTGCCCTCGGTGAGATTCGAACTCACACTGGATGGGTTTTGAATCCGTCTAATCTGGCGTTTGCTTGGGTCTAGCTGTGTTGGCTCTTCAGAAAATGCCAGGTCAGCGCGTTGGTAGCGTTGATCGATGGAAGCTGGTGCCACGGCGATAGAGACTGCGGGAAGAAGCGGGAGCCCTCGCAGCCATCGACGCGCTCTGTGGTACCAGCGCTGATCCAGGCTCGGTCGCCGACCCGACACCGCGGCGTCGCAATTCGGACACAGCGCGAACCCGCCGCGGCAGATTGCAGCTAGCAGGTATGTCAGTTGCATGGCAGCGGTAGCGACATCGCCGATCGTGGCTGTGACGATGAAAACGAAAGTAAGCCGTGATCACACCACGGGCCCGCTCTTAACCCGGAAAGGATGCCCAACCATGACCGCAGCCCAGAAGACCGAACGGCGTGGCACGATAGCCATCTGCATCGCGGCCGCCGCGATTGCGTTGGCGGCGCCGGCCCACGCCGACAACAGCAACACGGTGTGCCCTTCGATGGGCAACGGCATCACCCATGCCCAGGAGAACTGCCCGGAAGCCCCTGGGACGCACCAGCAAGCCCCTGGGACGTACGACGGCCACCTGCTCCCTGAGGGCTACGGCGGCAAACCGTAGCCGCTCATCGAGCAGCCCATCCAATTGGCGCACAACGGAGCTTTGTGGCCCCACAACATCAAGACCTCTAGTGAGTGCCGGTTGGGCGGCGAACCATCAAAAGCATGAATCGTTGCGGAGAGGAGTAACTAATGACCACAACGATATGGACGTTGCTCTTTATCTTCGTCATCGCTCCCCTCGGTGCTTTTGCCTTTGACAGGTCCCTCTTCGGCAACTGGATCTGGCACATCGCGCGCAACGGTCCTGCGGCGCCGAGCGTGGAATCGTGACGAAACACGCTGTCGCGCAGGACGTTTCGTCCGGAGCCGGGCGACGAGGGGCGGAATCGCCCGGCCCCAGCATTTGGGTCGGTTGGCCGGCGACCAAGTGAGGGAAGTCGCCGACCAACCCCGGCAGCGTCTCGACTCGCTGCCATTCCCCCGCACGGCCCGGGTCAACATTCCCGCCAAGAGAAACCCCGGGGCAGTTTGGGGCGAATTGCGGACGCTCTCGACGCCGCGGGTGGAGTTACTGCGGACGCTCTGCGGACGGTCTCGCCGTTGAGAATTGTGCCTTCCGAGTAAATATGCCGCGGAGCTGCGGCCCTGTTGTGCCCTCGGTGAGATTCGAACTCACACTGGACGGGTTTTGAATCCGTTTCCTCTGCCAGTTGGGATACGAGGGCCTGTCAGCTACGGCCTCCCACCATAGAGGATGGCCGTCGCGAGGCGAGCGTCACAACCCCGCGGTCGATGATCGCGGCGGGTCACGACACAATGTCGTCATGACCGACGTCGATACCCAGGCCTCGCGCCGGGTGCTGATCGCCGAGGATGAGGCGCTCATCCGGCTCGACCTGGCCGAGATGCTCCGCGAAGAGGGCTACACCATCGTCGGCGAGGCCGGCGACGGACAGGAAGCCGTCGAGCTGGCCGAGCAGCTCAGCCCCGACCTGGTGATCATGGATGTGAAGATGCCGCGCCGGGACGGCATCGACGCCGCGTCCGAGATCGCCCGCAAGCGCATTGCGCCGATTGTGGTGCTGACCGCCTTCAGCCAGCGCGACCTCGTCGAACGGGCGCGGGATGCCGGCGCAATGGCGTACCTGGTCAAACCGTTCACCATCTCCGACCTGATCCCGGCGATCGAGGTGGCGCTCAGCCGGTTCAGCGAGATCAAGGCGCTGGAGCGCGAAGTGGAGACTCTGTCTGACCGGCTGGAAACCCGCAAGCTCGTTGAACGGGCAAAAGGCCTGTTGCAGGCCAACCAGGGTATGACCGAGCCAGAGGCATTCAAGTGGATTCAGCGCGCCGCCATGGATCGGCGGACCACGATGAAGCACGTAGCCGAAGTCGTCCTGGAAACCCTCGACACCGCCAAAGACGCGGAATCGTCCGGGTAGGCGACAAGCTCGATTGCCCGACTCCTCAGCGGCCCTCGGCGGGCCGCATCGTCGTCGGCCTAGCGGGCCACGATCACCGAGGAGCCGTGCCCGAACAGGCCCTGATTCGCGGTGATTCCGGCTTTGGCGCCCTCGACCTGACGGCCGGTGGCCTGGCCGCGCAGCTGCCAGTTGAGCTCGCAGACCTGCGAGATCGCCTGTGCCGGAATGGCTTCGCCGAAGCAGGCCAGCCCGCCCGACGCGTTGACCGGAATCTTGCCGCCGATGGTGGTGGCGCCGCTGCGGAGGAGTGCCACGGCTTCACCCTTGGGGCATAGGCCCAGGTGCTCATACCAGTCCAGCTCCAGCGCGGTGGACAGGTCGTAAACCTCGGCCAGGCTCAGGTCTTCCGGCCCGATTCCGGCCTCGGCGTAGGCGGCGTCGATGATCTGGTCCTTGAACACCCGGTCCGGCGCTGCCACCACCGCAGTGGAATCCGTTGCGATATCAGGTAATTCGGGCAGATGCTGCGGGTAGCGCGGGGTGACCGTGCTGACCGCACGCACCGAAGGGATGCCGTTCAGCGAGCCGAGGTGTTCGCGCGCGAACTTGGCACTGGCCACGATCAGCGCCGCGGCACCGTCCGAGGTGGCGCAGATGTCCAACAGCCGCAGCGGATCCGAGACCACCGGGCTGGCCAGCACGTCTTCGATCGAGTTTTCCTTGCGATACCGGGCGTTCGGGTTGTTGAGGCCGTGTTTGGAGTTTTTGACCTTTACTTGAGCGAAGTCCTCGAGCGTGGCCCCGTACAGGTCCATGCGTCGCCGCGCCAGCAATGCGAAGTACACCGTGTTGGTGGCGCCGATCAGATGAAACCGCTGCCAATCCGGGTCGTTCTTGCGCTCGCCACCGACCGGAGCAAAAAAGCCTTTCGGCGTGGTGTCGGCGCCGATCACCAGCGCGACGTCGCAGAAGCCGGCCAGGATCTGTGCCCGGGCGCTTTGCAGGGCCTGCGAGCCGCTGGCGCAGGCCGCATAGCTGGAGCTGACCGGGACACCGTTCCAGCCCAGCTTCTGCGCGAACGTTGCTCCGGCGACGAAGCCCGGATAGCCGTTACGGATGGTGTCCGCGCCGGCCACCAACTGAATCTGCCGCCAGTCCAGGCCGGCCTCGCCCAGCGCGCCACGCGCGGCGGCCACCCCGTACTCGGTGAAGTCGTTACCCCACTTGCCCCAGGGGTGCATCCCGGCGCCGAGGATGTACACGGGTTCGCTCATGCGATCCTCCAGGCGTAGACGATGCGTTCGACGCCGTCGTCGTCGACGAACAACGGCATGGTGGTCAGCTCCATCTCCTGGCCGATCTTCAAATCCGCGGCCAGAGTGCCGTCCACCACCTTGCCCAACACGATCAGACCCTCGTCGGCCAACTCCACCGCGGCGACGGCGAACGGCTCGAACGGATCAGGAGCGGGGTAGGGCGGCGGCGGCGCATACCGGTTTTCGGTGTAGCTCCACAGCGTCCCGCGCCGCGACAGCGGCACCTGCTCGAGCTGCTCACCGTCGCAGCCGGGGTTGGGGCAGTTGTTGGCCCGCGGCGGGAAGACGTAGGTGCCGCATTGGGGGCATTTCGCGCCGATCAGATGCGGCGAGCCGTCGGCGGCGGCGAACCAGCCGTCGATTGCCGGTTCTTGACGGGTAGTTCCTGGCATTCGACCAGCGTACCGAGAACACCGACAAAACTGAAACGTGTTGCAGTTTTGTCGCAGCGGGCTCGGCCGCTACTCGGGGTCAGACCCAGTGCCTAGAGTTAGGGCCGTGAGCCCAGCGAGGACCGCAAGCAAGAAGACGGAAGCCGCCCAGGCCGCTGACGAGAAGCCGACGTTGATGCTGCTGGACGGCAATTCGCTGGCGTTTCGGGCCTTCTATGCGCTGCCCGCGGAGAATTTCAAGACCCAGGGCGGTCTGACCACCAACGCGGTGTACGGGTTCACCGCCATGCTGATCAACCTGTTGCGCGACGAGTCGCCCACGCACGTGGCCGCGGCGTTCGATGTGTCGCGGCAGACCTTTCGCTCCGAGCGTTACCCGGAATACAAGGCCAACCGATCGGCCACCCCGGATGAGTTCCACGGCCAGATCGACGTCACCAAGGAAGTCCTTGCGGCACTGGGCATTACGGTGCTGGCTGAGCCGGGCTTCGAAGCCGACGACTTGATCGCGACGCTGGCGACGCAGGCCGAAAAAGAGGGCTATCGGGTGCTGGTCGTCACCGGTGACCGCGATTCTTTGCAGCTGGTCACCGACGACGTGACGGTGCTCTATCCGCGCAAAGGCGTCAGCGAGCTGACGCGATTCACCCCGGCGGCGGTGGTCGAGAAATACGGGCTGACCCCCGAGCAGTACCCCGATTTCGCGGCGCTGCGTGGTGATCCGAGCGACAACTTGCCCGGCATTCCGGGGGTGGGCGAGAAGACGGCGTCGAAATGGATCAGCGAATACGGCTCGCTGCAGACGCTGGTCGACAACGCCGACTCGGTGCGCGGCAAAGTGGGCGACGCGCTGCGGGCGCATCTGTCCAGCGTGATACTGAACCGGGAGCTCACCGACCTGGTCCGTGACGTCCCGTTGGCGCAGACGCCGGACACGCTGCGGGTGCAGCCGTGGGACCGCGACCAGATTCACCAGTTGTTCGACCAACTGGAATTCCGGGTGCTGCGAGACCGGCTGTTTGACACGCTGGCTGCGGTCGAACCCGAGGTCGACGAGGGATTCGACGTGCGTGGGGGACTGCTGGAGCCCGGCACGGTCGCCGGGTGGCTGACCGAGCACGTCGCCGACGGTCGCCGGTCGGGGCTGGCGGTGGTGGGGACGCATCTGCCCTACGACGGCGACGCGACCGCGCTGGCCATCGCCGCCGCCGACGGCGACGGCGGCTACATCGACACCACGACCTTGACACCCGACGATGACGCCGCGCTGGCGGCATGGCTCGCCGACCCCGAGAAGCCGAAGGCCTTGCACGAGGCCAAGTTGGCGATCCACGACCTGGCGGGGCGCGGCTGGACGCTGAACGGGGCCAGCTCCGATACCGCCCTGGCCGCCTACCTGGTCCGCCCTGGACAGCGCAGCTTCACTCTGGACGACCTGTCGCTGCGCTACCTGCGCCGCGAGCTGCGGGCGGAAACCTCTGAGCAGCAGCAACTTTCACTGCTCGATGACACCGATGGCGTCGATGACCAAGCCGTTCAAACCGCGGTCTTGCGCGCCCGCGCGGTGGTGGACCTGGCTGACGCGCTGGACGCTGAACTGGCCCGGATCGACTCCACCTCACTGCTGGCTGAGATGGAACTGCCGGTGCAACGGGTACTGGCGGGCATGGAGGCCGCGGGTATCGCCGTGGATCTGGACCAATTGACGTCGCTGCAAAGCCAATTCGGCGACCAGATCCGCGATGCCGCGGAGGCGGCGTACGCCGTGATCGGCAAGCAGATAAACCTCGGCTCGCCAAAACAGTTGCAAGTGGTCCTTTTTGACGAACTGGAGATGCCGAAGACCAAGCGGACGAAGACCGGGTACACCACCGACGCGGATGCGCTGCAGTCGCTGTTCGACAAGACCGGGCATCCGTTCCTGCAGCACCTGCTCGCGCACCGCGACGTCACCCGGCTGAAGGTGACCGTCGACGGGTTGCTGAACTCCGTGGCCGGCGACGGCCGTATCCACACCACGTTCAACCAGACGATCGCGGCGACCGGCAGGCTGTCATCGACCGAGCCCAATCTGCAAAACATTCCGATCCGCACCGATGCCGGCCGCCAGATCCGTGACGCGTTCGTGGTCGGTGGTGGCTACGCCGAGTTGATGACGGCCGACTACAGCCAGATTGAAATGCGGATCATGGCCCATCTGTCCCGGGACGAAGGTCTGATCGAGGCGTTCAACACCGGAGAGGACCTGCACTCGTTCGTTGCGGCCCGGGCGTTCGGGGTGCCGATCGAGGAGGTGACCGGCGAACTGCGGCGCCGGGTCAAGGCGATGTCGTACGGGTTGGCCTACGGGTTGAGCGCGTACGGGTTGGCCGCCCAGCTGAAGATTTCCACCGAAGAGGCCAAAGTCCAGATGGACCAATACTTCGCCCGGTTCGGCGGGGTGCGCGACTACCTGATGGACGTCGTCGAGCAGGCCCGCAAGGACGGCTACACCTCGACGGTGCTGGGCCGACGCCGCTACCTGCCCGAGCTGGACAGCACCAACCGCCAGGTGCGCGAGGCCGCCGAGCGGGCAGCGCTCAATGCGCCGATCCAGGGGAGTGCGGCCGACATCATCAAGGTGGCCATGATCGAGGTCGACAAGGCGCTGAAAGCGGCCGGGCTGGCGTCGCGGATGCTGCTGCAGGTGCACGACGAACTGTTGTTCGAAGTGGCAGACGGTGAGCGCGAGCGCCTCGAGGCGTTGGTGCGGGAGAAAATGGGCGGCGCATACCCGCTTGACGTGCCGCTGGAGGTCTCGGTCGGCTACGGACGGAGCTGGGACACCGCCGCCCATTAACCGCGAGCGGGCAACTATCCCGAAAATCCACGGGCTTTTCCAGTATGACTGCACGCCCGACGCGATGGGACGCAGTTTGGCCAGCGTGCGCGCAGTCGAGTAACCTCGACAGGTAGCCCGGTGACGATGCAGAGCGCATAGCGCGATGCGTAGGAGCTGGGCGATCGAATACCGTCTCGCGGCCCGTTCGCGGGCACAACAAGCACTGTCCCTACGACCCCAACCTGTCCGGAGCAACCCAACAATATGCCGAGTCCCACCGTCACCTCGCCGCAAGTAGCCGTCAATGACATTGGCTCGAGCGAGGATTTTCTCGCCGCCATCGACAAAACAATCAAGTACTTCAACGATGGCGACATCGTCGAAGGGACCATCGTCAAGGTTGACCGGGACGAGGTCCTGCTCGACATCGGCTACAAAACCGAAGGGGTCATCCCCTCCCGCGAACTGTCCATCAAGCACGATGTCGACCCCAACGAGGTCGTTTCCGTGGGCGATGAGGTCGAAGCCCTGGTCCTCACCAAGGAGGACAAAGAAGGCCGCCTGATCCTGTCCAAGAAGCGCGCGCAGTACGAGCGCGCCTGGGGGACCATTGAGGCGCTCAAGGAGAAGGACGAGGCCGTCAAGGGCACCGTCATCGAGGTCGTCAAGGGTGGCCTGATCCTCGACATCGGCTTGCGCGGCTTCCTGCCCGCCTCGCTGGTTGAGATGCGACGCGTCCGCGATCTGCAGCCGTACATCGGCAAGGAGATCGAAGCCAAGATCATCGAGCTGGACAAGAACCGCAACAACGTGGTGCTGTCCCGCCGCGCCTGGCTCGAGCAGACGCAGTCCGAGGTCCGCAGCGAGTTCCTCAACCAGCTGCAGAAGGGCGCCATCCGCAAGGGTGTGGTGTCCTCGATCGTCAACTTCGGCGCGTTCGTCGATCTCGGCGGCGTCGATGGTCTGGTGCACGTCTCCGAGTTGTCCTGGAAGCACATCGACCACCCGTCCGAGGTGGTTCAGGTCGGCGACGAGGTCACCGTCGAGGTGCTCGACGTCGACATGGACCGCGAGCGGGTTTCGTTGTCGCTCAAGGCGACTCAGGAAGACCCGTGGCGGCACTTCGCCCGCACCCACGCCATCGGCCAGATCGTGCCCGGCAAGGTCACCAAGCTGGTGCCGTTCGGTGCGTTCGTCCGCGTCGAGGAGGGCATCGAGGGCCTCGTGCACATCTCCGAACTCGCTGAGCGTCACGTCGAGGTGCCCGACCAGGTGGTCGCGGTCGGTGATGACGCGATGGTCAAGGTCATCGACATCGACCTGGAGCGTCGCCGCATCTCGCTGTCGCTCAAGCAGGCCAACGAGGACTACACCGAGGAATTCGACCCCGCCAAGTACGGCATGGCCGACAGCTACGACGAGCAGGGCAACTACATCTTCCCGGAGGGCTTCGACGCCGAAACCAACGAATGGCTCGAAGGTTTCGACAGTCAGCGCACCGAGTGGGAAGCTCGCTACGCCGAGGCCGAGCGCCGGCACAAGATGCACACCACGCAGATGGAGAAGTTCGCCGCGGCCGAGGCCGAAGCTGCCGAGCGGCCGCAGGCCAACGGCTCGTCGGCTGACGACCAGCCGAGCGGTGGCTCGCTGGCCAGCGACGCGCAACTCGCCGCTCTGCGGGAGAAGCTCGCCGGTAGCGCCTAACTCGCACACCGGATGCTTCGGATCGGGCTTACCGGCGGCATCGGCGCCGGTAAGTCGGCGGTTTCGGCGCAGTTTTCGCAGTGCGGTGGGGTAGTCGTCGACGGCGACGTGATCGCCCGCGAGGTAGTCGAGCCCGGCACTGACGGGCTGGCCGCACTCGTCAACGCGTTCGGTGACGACATTCTGCTGCCCGATGGTGCGTTGAATCGTCCGGCCTTGGCGGCCAAGGCGTTCAGCAGCGACGAGACCCGCGCGACGCTCAACGGAATCGTTCATCCGCTGGTGGGCAAGCGTCGCGCCGAGCTGATTGCCGCCGTTCCGAAGGATTCGGTTGTGGTGGAAGATATTCCGCTGCTGGTGGAGTCC
>Ga0210396_10001933_pt1 | contig 21472 bp, 22 predicted proteins | sample IncBWH17OmetaG_FD_155466 | JGI IMG/M metagenome (GOLD analysis project Ga0210396, IMG submission 155466) | Forest soil microbial communities from Barre Woods Harvard Forest LTER site, Petersham, Massachusetts, United States - Inc-BW-H-17-O ... | reverse complement strand
GAAAGGTGCGGTATTCAATTGAACGCGACGGGCAGTTTGTAGATGGCACGCTTACCGTTAATGAAGATGCTGCCAGGCGTATGTATAATGCCGCAAAAAGATCGAATGGCAGCAGTATATGGGAGCGCGAAATTGTTGAAACCACTGAACCGAAGTAATAAACAAAATGTATAAAATAGTATTGAGTATAGGGCATAGAGTAATGAGTAGTCTGCCAATCAAAGTTTCTCTGTACCCATATCTCAATACACAATACTAAAAAGAATGAAGTATGAAGTTTTTTTAAGAAAGTCAGATGCTATATATAAGGTATCGGCATTTGATTGCAGAACAGAAGAAGCGCCACGCCAGCTGGCGCTGTATTTATTCAGGCATTATCCCGTAAGTTTTTCCGACGATCAGTTATCGGAGAATGGCGACAGCGAAAAGATACTGAGAGACCAGCGCAGCGGCCTTATTATATGGCGCGAAGGCGATATGGAATGCAAATTACCTGAAGGGTTCTTTTATGTAAATGAAAGCAGGGAAGAGATGGAACCCGAAAAGAGATGGTGGGAGACCAGCCTTCCGCAATCGAAGAAAATGGTGATTGAAATAGATATTAAAGCAGCCTACAAAAAAGGATTCAGTGAAGGATATGTGCAGGGCATTGAAGAAGGTAAAGAGGAAGGTTACAGGCAAGGAATACATGATCTGATATGTCATGTGGAGCTAAACTAAAAATAGTGATGAGTGACCAGTGAATAGTGATTAGTAAACACAGAATGAATTCCAGTATTAACTGATCCCGAACAACTAACAAAATGGCAGAAAGAGCAGCATTTCTTTTTTACTCGCAGGATTTCCTGATAGGTACACTTACCCTGCCTATGGAAGACAGGGGTAAGTACATTACCCTGCTATGCTGTATGCACGAACATGGCCGTATGACAGAAGAAGCTGTCCGCAGCCTGGTGGGAGATATATCGGAAAAGCTGCGGGCTAAATTCAAGATTGACAAACAAGGACTGTGGTTCAACCAGCGGCTGGAAAAAGAAATTGGTGGACGGCAGAGGTTTGTCAAGTCGAGAAAGAATAACGGCGGTCGGGGCGGAAGGCCGCAGAAGGTTCGTCATTGCGAGGAACGAAGCAATCTCAACGATAATAAGGGAGACTGCCACGCTCCGCTCGCAGTAACAGTTGGTGCGCAAGCCCTCACCACAGGGGGGGATAAAGGAGGAGCTTTCATTCCGCCATTACCCGAAAATGTAAAAGAGCGCTTCATTATTTGCGGCCTTACGGCCATAGAAGCCGAATATGAAACATTAAAGTTCATGGCCTATTACACAGGCGCAGGGTGGAAGACCAATCGTGGCCATGCCATAACAAACTGGAAAGCCGCAGTAACCAACTGGCACGTACGCAGCAAACAATTCACTAAACATAAACAACACAAAACACTTACAGAACTATGGCTGGAATAACACAAATGCTCATGCGCCAGTTGGCCGACAGCAGCATATTAAAAAGGTTTAGCAACACTGAGCGTTCTATTTTGCAGAACACCGAAGGAAAGAAAGTCTACGATTGCAGCGATGGCGAAATAAAGCAAATGCTTGCCTATTGCTGCCTTATGGTGGGTATTGACCGCCCGCCGGGCGATGACAAAAAGATGGTGCTGGTATCGTTCCTTCGTAAGTATCACGGTACCCTTACTAATAAACAAATTGCCCAGGCATTCGAACTGGTTGCAACAGGCGAACTAGGTGCTGGTGTGCAGGAGCATTACAACAATATATCGCCTATGTATTTAAGTAATGTGGTGCGTGCCTATACGCAAAAACTGAATGGTGTGAAAAACCGCTATGAATTAAAGAAGAGGAACGATACAGCGCCAAAAAGCAATCCCGAGGCTTATTATAAAAGGTTGGTGAAAGTTACGGATGAGTATAATGTAATACCAGTGTTTTGGGCTTGGGATGAGGTATATGAATACCTGTGCCAGATAATAGCGGGGCTTAAAAAGCAGGCATCTCCTGATGAAAAGAAAGAAGCTGTTATAAAGTACCTGAAAGAGAAATATCCTAATGCTGTAATGCAAGTGATTACAAAGTAAGGTGTTTTGCCCCATCCCCCTAAGGGGCTTTAAACAACTTGTGAATTTTTACCCCTTTTAGGGGAAGGGGGTAAACAAAAAGTGCACTGAACTATAGCGAAGTGTGAAGTGCATTGGTTTTAATTAAGATGTTGCCATAATTGAGGGTGGAGAATATGATAATACGTAACAAAAAAAACGAGTATGAGAAATGTGGAACGACGAAACAGGCTATTTGCAATGGTTATACCGGGCCTATGAACAATTTAAAACAGCTAAATATGTGTACGATAAAAAGGGCACTTATTTATTTTACAACAAACCTTATTGGGATAGGAGGTTTAAAATGGAGATTGATAGGGTGGAGCAAGAGGTAGCTACTCAACAAAAAGTAGAAGATGTAAAGCTTACCTATTTGTAACCTAATAAAGCACAGGTAAAGCAATGACGCGTGAGGTGAGAAGATACTAGTTAGGAACTGACACATATATGCAAAGCATTGTGCCCAACAAGTAATAAAATAGGTAGAATACGGCTATTTGATCACCACCATCTTCTTGCAGAGCTTTACATCGGGTGTGGTAATGGTACAATAGTAAACACCGGCCTGTAGCTCATCGTTAAACACATATGTGTTTTGCCCCACGCCTTTAAAGCCCAGATTCTTGGTCATAAGTTTTTGCCCCGTGGCATCATAAATTTCGAGCACCACATTGCGGCTTGGCCTTGCTAAAATATACCCAATGGTGGTTTTATCTTTAAATGGGTTAGGATAATTGCCCATACTGGTGGCATTATTCTTCAATTCATTTATGCCGGTAATGCGTGTATCGAGTTTGTAAATGGTATTACCTGCGGCATACATTAATGTGTCGCCAAAGCACCTGAAGCGGTTTATATAAGGTGACGGTGCGTATTGCCCAATTGTTTGAATACCGAAATTGCTATCCAGTGTCCATGTGTTGCCCCGATCTTTAGTAATGTACGACATGCCCGACCAGCCGCCAATCCACCCGGTAGAATCATTTATAAAGCCACAACCTTCTTCATCGTAATTGGTAATGAATGGTTTTTCGGTCCAGGTTTTACCACCATCGGTAGTACTAACAAAATAGGTTTTGTAATTATTCTTGCTTGTATTATATGACAGTGCACCTGTGTATTCAATACTGCCATAGCCAATATTTCTGCTCGGGAAAAATATCTTCCAAACATGATCAGTATCGCCTCGGGTTGCCGAATAAACGGTTTGCCATGTATTGCCACCATCAACAGTATGCAGTATAACTGAATTAGGGCCATTTTGCCCTGTAATAAAACCTGTGTCTTTGCTCCAGAACCATCCGTCTATTAAACCAACCGATGCATATGGGCTCATATCTTTTGTAACCCAGGTCTTGCCTTTGTTTTTGGTCATTGCCAGTACTGGCGGCCCATAATATCTTCCATAAGCGTATACGGTTGAATCGCCTATTACCGATATACCGCAGATGCCTTTTGGTTGCGGATTTGGTAGCGGTACAGGATTCAATGTTTTACCTCCATCATGTGTTACATACAGCGGTATAGAGTCGGGTGATATGGATGAATCGGCCAGATTACCTATCCAGCCTGTTAGCGAATCGGCAAAACCTACACTGCGGTAATAAGTAACCGAACTATCGTGGTTAAGTACCCAGGTGGCTCCGCCGTTGCGGGTTTCCCATACTTTGCCCACTGTAACAGGCCCGCCAATAGGTTCCACAGCCCAGCCCATTTGAGGATTTAAAAAGTAAACATCGTCAAAACGATACATAGTAGTTGGTGCCGATGGTAAAGGCTGCCAGTCGAACTGTGCTGAAGCGTTTAGTGAAATGAAAACCAAAGCGGTGATTAAAAATCGTAGTTTTCTCATGGTGTGAATTGTATAACAAACATAATCAAAACAACACAAAAGTCTTAGTTTAAGTATATTATTTAGTAGATTTACTTTTCAGTAATTAAAAACTCATGATAAGGTTATTTAAAAATCACTACTCACGTTTAAGCCTTATTATCCTGTTTTCTATCTCTGTTAGTATTACTAAAGCCCAAACCTGGTCGCCGGTTGGCAATGGTATGGTGGGTGGTTATGTATATTCATTATGTGCTTACGATTCGGTACTGTACGCCGGAGGAACTTTTATAGACCCGGATAAGCATTTAGCGCAGTGGGATGGTTATAACTGGTGGCCCGTAGGTGGCGGAATTAATGGATATGTATATTGCTTAACTACTTACAAAAGCTGCCTGTATGCTGGTGGTTGGTTCAATAAAGCGGGTGGAAATGCTATTACTGATACAGCACGTAATTTGGCTGGATGGAACGGCAGTGACTGGTTTAAATTAGAGGATGGCGCAAGAGGTATTGTTTATGCAATGGATACGTTGAATAAACAGCTACTTATTCCTAATGATTATTATCCCGGTTTGGGCGAATGGAATGGCAAATTGTGGAATTCAACACCGCCGGGGTTTATCGGTTATGGATACCCGAATTTATATACCTATGCTATTAATGCTATGGCTTCGTATAATGGGCACCTTTATGTTGCTATTTATGGTCCTAGCAACGGAATAACACATAACACATATACAGTAGTTGGATATGTATATAAGCTAAATGCTGTTACTAAGGCATGGACTCTGATTGTATCACTTCCATACGATGCAAACTATGGCGATGCTAATTGCCTTGCAGTGTATAATAACAAGCTATATATAGGTGGTGTTTTCGATTCTGCTAATGGGCAACCCGCTAATAATATTGCCATATGGAACGATACTGTACTTACAGTGCCAAGCCCGGGTATAAATGGTACAGTAAGTGCATTTACGGTTTACAATAATGCATTGTATGTAGGTGGGTTATTTGATAGTGCGGGAGGAATGCCGGCTCATAATATTGCTTGCTGGAACGATACTAACTGGACTACACTTGGTAATGGAGTAAATAACCAGGTGTTTGCCATGACCTCTTATAATGGTGAACTGTATGTGGGAGGAGGCTTTACCAGTCCCTACAACTATATTGCTAAGTATGATCCACCAACCGAGACTGCTGTTAAGACTAGTAGCCAGATATTGTTTCCAAATCCTAACTACGGCACATTTACGCTGTCGTCAAAGGCTATTACATCGGGCTCGCAACTTGAAGTATTCAATTTCATTGGGCAGAAGATATGTACACTGCAGCTCAATTCTGCCACCACTACTATAAGTTTATTGGGATGCTCAGGTGGAATTTACTTCTACCGCATTACCGGTTCTGGTAATAATAAGATTGCCACGGGTAAATTTATTGTACTGTAGGGTTTTCTTTAAATAAATAAAAACATATTACTTTTGCAGTATTAAATCAATAACCAACAATTATAATCACATGAAAAAACTCAAAACTGCCTTTATTGCATTATTAGTTATGGGCCTTGGTACCATGGTTAATGCACAAGACAAAACTACAACCACTCCGGATCCTGCAAAACAAGCCGACAAGAAGCCTGCCGCTTCGGGCCAACACCTGAAGAAAGATGGTACACCTGATATGCGTTACAAAGAAAACAAGCAAGCTACTTCAACCGATAAGAAAGCCCCTGCAAAAAAAGCAACTCCTGCTTCATCTGAAAAGAAGGCAGCTCCTGCTGAAAAGAAAGCCGATGCAAAACCTGCTGCTGCAAAAACCGGTAGCAAAAAGTCTTCAACTAAAGCGAAGACTGATAAGACAACTAAGTAATAGTAGTATAGTATACTTGAAGAGGTCCCTGGTAGTAATGCCAGGGGCTTTTTTTGTTGTATTCAGTTATTCTTGAACTGTAAAAGCCATTCTATGGCTTCTTCTTTTTTGTTGAATAGCTGAAGTGGGGTAGAACCGCCTTCTCGTTGTGCCAGGTAGCTGAAAAGTATACGTATGCCTAGTTTATCTGAAAGTATAGCCGTGGCAATGCGTTTGGTATCAAGTGTTTTTTTTAATTCTTCGGTACCTTCTGGTGTCATGGTATGAAGGGCGGTGGCATCTACTAAAACAAGATATTTTTCCTGTCCGCTGAGTTTTGCACAGGCTTCTTCAGTTTCCTGCACATCGGTACGGCATATGTGAACGCCTTCAATAACCTTCTTATGTACAATTCCGTGTTCGTCAATGGTAATCTCGTCTGTCTTCGTGCGTATCTTCTTCATAAAGGATGCGCGAAAGTAATAAATCTTCTAAAACGGGTTAGATTAAACCTTGCGTTTAAGTGATAGAAGCCACTTAACGGCTTCATTTTCAGAAACAAAAGTTTTTACGGGGCACTTACCAGAAATAAATTTTGCCGTTATCTTCTGGCTTATATTACTTGATACTATGGCTGTAGCAATGCGCGACTTATGATTGTTCTTTTTCATGAACTCGGTAGCATCAGGTGTAAGTGTATGAAAGTTTGATGCGTCTATAAGCAAAAGTTTCTTTTGGGTTTTATAAATAGCCACCGTTGCCTTTTCAGATTCTTTAAGCTCAGCACTGCCAATATGAGCATCGGGTAATACCTGCCACTTAATTATGCCATGGTCAATTTGACTTATTTTATGCGATCTGGTGGCGTGCTGAGTCATAGTTTTGGCCGCGGGTTTGATCGTGGGTTTTTCCATCCTATCTAAAACCGTTTAGGTTGGTGGCCTTAGGTTTGGTTTTATGTTTGCCTGTCTCTTTAAAAGTTAAGAGCCAGGTTACAGCATCCTCAATATTATTAAATACTTCTATGGGTATGCTAAGTTTCATAACTCTAACCATATAATCAACAGTTATCTTTATGCCTGTTTTGTTAGATATAATAGCCGTTGCAATGCGTTTTTTGTTGAATATGTCTTTTTGAGCATATTCCATGGCATCTTCGGTAAGGGTAAAATGGTTTCGGGCATCATAAAGCATCAAAACCTTTTTCCCTTCAGTAAGTTTATCTGTAGCAAGTGATGATTCTTTAAGGGCAGCCAAATCTACGTGGCAGTTCTCTATCACAGTTTTGTGATAAATACCGTGCTCATCAATAAACATTTCACTGGTTTTGGTGCGTACTATTTTCATTATACTTTTGCAATTTACTAAAAAAAGTATACACTCCGGCAATATTTTCTTCAAATATTATCAACCCAAATAAAGTTTAATAACAAATACACTTTTAGCTAATGATAATTTAAAAACCCGGTTCGTTTAATAAGGACGATTGTAATATGTTATTGCTTTATCTACATTTGTAATAGAAAGAACATGAAAAAGCTCAGATATATATTGCTGTTATTAGCCCTTCCGGTAGTTGGTGCTGCCCAAGATAATGTACCTATTGATAATAAGAAGGCAAAAGACAATAATGCTGCCCATGCTGCCGAATTAAAAAAGGCTGAAAAGGACCGTGCCAAGCAGGATAATAAGTTTTCGGGGCATAAGAGACATATTAAACTGACGAAGCCCAATAAGGACGATAAAGAAGATAAGCAACAGAAGAAGGAACAAAAGAAAGCCTTATAATAAAAAGCCCCTGACTATAGTGTCAGGGGTTTTTTAGTTTAACTAATAACCGTTTTATTATTTCTTTTCCTCAACTGGTTTAGCCGATTTAGGCTGTGGCTTGTTGTTCTGCTTGGCAGGCTTGGTATTGTTCATTTGGCCTTGCCCCTTTTGTTGTTGAGCAGGTTGTTGCTGCTGTGCAGATTGTTGTTGCGGTTGTGCCTGGTGCTGAGGTTGCGCTGCAGGAGGTGGCTCCATGTGCGATGGCTCAGTACGTTGTTGTGCAGGCTGTTGTTGCATAGCAGGTTCAGTGTGTTGTTGTGCAGGTTGCTGAGCAGGCTCTACATGCTGTTGCATTTGGCCCTGTTGTTGCTGAGCAGGTTCTCCCATACGTTGCTGAGGTTGTTGCGCTGGCTGTTGAACGGGTTCCGCATGCTGTTGCATTTGGCCCTGTTGTTGCTGAGCAGGTTCTCCCATACGTTGTTGAGGTTGCTGTGCAGGTTGCATTTGCATGTTGCCACCCATATGCTGTTGTGCCGGTTGCTGTTGAACAGGCTCAGGCCTTGTCATTACGGGGCGGCTTTGCACCGGAGGTACCGTTTTTATGTCAGTAACCATTCTTGGTGCAGGCCTTGGTGAATTATTATTGGCAGGCGCTTGCTGAACAGCAGGACGGTACATAGTTAAACCTCCGTTATTAACAGTAGATGCTCCGGGGCCCGATGCAGGGGTTAGCCTGGTTGTGGTTACCGGCATACCTGTTAAACGGGTTACTTCACCCTGGTTTGGCCCTGCTATATAGTTTACATGGCTATCGTTATCGTAGTGCGATTCTCCAACTCGTTGCGACCTGTTGTAGTAATCGTTATAACGTTCCCTTGGTTCGTAATAATTGTAAATGGTAGGCGAGGTGATGTATTGCTGGTTAACAAATACCCAACGGTTTGCAGGTGGGTTGTAGTCGTTGTAATTGTTCCATCCGTAGCCATATCCTAAAGGAGCCCATCCGTAGTAACCATCGCAATGCCTCCACGATACCCATGCTGGTCCCCACTGGGTGTCAGGTATCCACATCCATCCGTAGTAAGCATCATATTCCCAACGGCCATAGTGGAATGTGGCCCATCCCCATCTGTAGTCCGATGCCCAGGTCCATCCGTAGTCGGTATAAACCCAGTGTCCGGCAGTAGAATAAGGAACAAAATCGGCACCGGCTGCAGGTATCCACACATAACCGTAGCTGCCATAGTTCACCCATTGGCCATAAGGGGCCAGTTCATCATAAAACCCCTGAACGGTAATTGGCTGGGTATTGTTTACTATTACAGGCTGTGGTGCAGGTTGAGTTGCGCCGTTTACTGTATTATAGGTAGGTGCAGGGGCAGGCTGCTGGTATTGTTCGGCAGGTTGGGTTGCACCGTTAACTGTATTATAAGTAGGTGCCGGAGCAGGGGCAGGCTGCTGGTAAACCGGTTGTGGTGCTGGGGCAGGTGCCGGAGCAGGTGCCTGTTCATACACTACCGGTGCAGGCGGCGGCGGATTGGTAGGTGTGGTTTCGTACACCGTACAGGCTGTAAGGCTCAGTACGCAAACCGCGGTTAGTAATTTTTTTAGTGTTTTCATGATGCTGGAGGTTAATTATTACAGTTTGTTACTCATTTACAGCACAAATGTAAAAGTATAATATGAATGTTAAATGAAGATTTTCTGATAATTACCTCAAATACATCCTTTTTCATCTTTTTTTTAAGCCATTAATAGCACGTCCCGTCATTGCGTTGATTTCGGTTTACATTCACAATTTACCATTCACCATTTACAATTGCTTGTTGTATTTGGCACAGTACTTTGCATCTATGTGTCATTTCTCAATATTACCATTCCACCTCACGTTTTCTTTGCTATTCCTAATTATTAATTCTTAATTACTAATTGATTCCACCTCACGTTTTCTTTACTATTCCTAATTATTAATTCTTAATTACTAATTGATTTCTCCCTCACGTTTTCTTTACTTTAATTGTCATTCTGATCCTATTGCTGGCGGAGAAGAATCTATTCCAATGCATTTTACCGCAGAGAACGCAGAGTTAACAGCCCGCAGAGTACGCAAAGGACTTTCATTTTTAACTTTTCCCATAGGGATGCCTATGGCATAACTCATTTCGCATGGCGAAATGTGTCGTTTTTTGTCACATTCCCATACAATTTTTTTTTCTTCCTTTTCAGTACAAAGTACTTTCAGTTTCAATACTTTATGGTTGTCTGTTAATGTGTCGTGGTTGCAGAACATAAAATTTATTTTTTTTGTGGTAATACTCAATAGTAGCAGGGCATACAGCCAATTTTTGAGCCTTTAATTTAACGACATTTAATTGAAATGGTATGACAGGTATGTAATGTAAAGCCTTAACTATAATACAAAAGTACCCCTTATGTTCATTTCCTTTAATGAAAAGTTGAGCGTCTTTTCAACAGGTACCGATAGCCAGTACCAAGCAAAACAAAAGGCAGAGCTTAGCGGGTATGAGGATTGTGTTTTCAACAGGTCAAAATAGTATGTAAATGAAGTATTTTTATAAATAGGGTGAGTATTTATATAGTACATTTGGAATACTCGGTTTTACCGATAATATATTATTAATACTTACAATGAAAGGGTCAATACATGTTAAATTACGACCATTAAAATTCGCATTCTTAATTAATCCCGGCGATACTAATGCTCTTTTAGAAGCAATCAAAACCAATAGTTTGTTATGGGGAGGTGAAATTATATTTGCTACTCTAAAGCCTAAGTTGTCAGAAAAAGAAAAGAAAATGATTCTTCCTCTTGCAAACAAAGCGCGTAAATTAAGATTAAGAGGGTTGCCCTGCAACCCAATAATGATTCTTACATCTGCCGAGCTTTTGTCGGATTATGAGCCGCCATATGTTTGGAATGAAATTGGAGGGTTTCATCAGTCTTATTATGAGAAATATCACAATAATTACGGGCGTTTTAATCTTTCTGACATTACACAAGAAATGTATTTAGGTATGCAACCTTGGGAAGAATGGTATGATAAAGAAAGCGCCAAATTATACCAAAATGGAGCGGATATTTAATGCGCTTACCTCACCACCGGCTCAAGCGGAGGTGTTATTCCCAGTTCTTTTAATCGGCGTATGTGTGATGCCAGGGCACTGCGGAACGTTGGCTTTAAGTTATAGTTGAGCCCGAATTCTTTTGCGGTTTGTTCAACAATGGGTGCAATGTTTTTGTAATGCACATGGCTTATTTGCGGAAACAGGTGATGCTCTATCTGGAAATTTAATCCACCCACATACCAGTTCAAAAATTTATTGCCACGTGCAAAGTCAGATGTGGTGTGTAGTTCGTGTATGGCCCAGTCGTGATGTATTATGCCTGTTTTGTCGGGCATAGGTTGTTCAGCGCCTTCTACCACATGTGCCATTTGAAAAATGGTGCTTAATATGCAACCTGCCACCCAGTGCATAATAAAAAAGCCCAGCAATACCTGCCACCAGGTAAACGGGGTAACCATAATAGGTATGCCAATAATTACAAACAGGTATGCCAGTTTTACCGCTACCATCTTTACATATTCCCGGGTTGGGTTAACTTGGTGCTGGCGGGTAACCCCTTCAATATTGTATTGTGCCAGTTGGGAAAAGTCTTTAACTATTTTAACCAGTGTAAGCAGGCCGTAAAAAAAGAACGCGTGGATATATTGGTAGTGGTGTATCTTTTTTAAGGGTGAATGATCGGCCATGCGCAATACTCCGCGCGATGCTATGTCTTCATCAACTCCATCAATATTGGTAAATGCATGATGGAAAACGTTGTGCTGCATCTTCCAGTTAAACACATTGCCACCCAATAAATATAATGTGCTGCCAAATAATTTGTTCACCCATGTTTTGTCAGAATATGACCCATGCACAGCGTCGTGCATTACGCACATACCCACACCGGCAATGCCAACACCCATTACGGCAGTCATTGCTGCGGCTATCCAAACGTTTACATGAACAGTTAACAGAACAACAAAGGGTACAATATAAAGGCACAGGTTTACTATGGTTTGCATAACAAGGGTAAAATTCCCTTTTTGCGAAATGCCATTTTCTTTAAAATAATTGTTTACACGCTTACGTACAACAGTGGCAAACTGGTGCTCTTCTTTACGATCGGGTACAAATTTTATGGCTTGCATAATTGTTCATTTAATGTGAGCAAAATTACATTTAGCCCAGGCAAGCATCCGTGATTTATATCATATTCAGGAAATGATTTTTTGTTGTGGTTGTATTCTTCGCGTTACCTTGTACTAAACTTGCAAGAGGTAACATGAATTTTCAACTCTTCACTTTTCCCATAGGGATGCCTATGGCATAGTTCTTCACTCTTCTCTTACTTATCAACCTTTTGCCGGAGCTTAGCAGCAATTTGCAGGCGTCTTATAAATTCAGGATTGTTTATATAAACGCTGTCGCCAATTTGTACGTAACCACGGTCGAATGATGAAAAGAGGGTATCGTGTTTGTTGTAAAAAATAGAAATGCCCCCAAAATGTGCCCTGCTTTTCAGGTTTATACCTTTGGCATTGGCCCGTAGTATTTTACGGAAAGAGTAGATGAAATTATAAATGGTATCGTAATTGGTCATTTCATATTCATCATATTTCGATCCCGGTGCAAAGTCCTCAGCGGTTCTGTTCAGCATATCGTTGGTAGAAAAAGGAATGCAATGCACTTCTACCTTTTTTATATCTGAAATTTTCATTTTACGCAGGTCTTTTATGTCTTCAAGGGTTTTCATGTGCGATACAATTGAATCAAGTGAATCTTTACCGCGGTTCTTTATGTGAAGCTGTACTTCATATTCTCTTTCGGTAACCGTATTTTTAGGAAGCGTATCGTGTAATACTGTTTTGGGCACATAACCCGTAGTTGAAGAAAAATAACGGCGAATGGATGATTTATATACTATACGTACTTTAAAAATAGCTGAATCGGTACTATAGCCCAGTATGTCGAGTTTTGTAAAGGGAGTAATAGTTGCCTTTATTTCGCCATAAAATGTTGCTGAGCCTTTTATATTGTAAAATTCTATGGTCTTGCGCGCAAGGGCATCGGTTTTAACCATCAGCACTTCATCGGCTACAGGCTGGCCGTTTTTAATTTCGTAACGGTAGCAATATTTTTGCCCCAATACCTTTGCCATTATATGATTATGGTAAAAAAGAACCGCTACGATACCGCAACCCAATAGGCCAATGGAGCTGTAAATAATTAAAAATACTTTCGATTTATTGTTCATGATCTATAACCGGGCCTGTATTACAATATAAGGTGCTTTGTTAGTTTTTGAATAAAATATAATAGCCGAAATTTTTACCATCAACCTGTATGTATTGGTGTTCAATAATTGAAAACCGTTTTTTTAGCTTCGCCAATATTAGTTCAGGATCATAATTTGTAAAGCCAAAATCTAAAAGCGAGTTGATGAAATTAGGGAGCTTGTTTTTTTTAGGCGCAAATATCAGGTAGCCGGTGCCGTCTTTCTTTAAAACTTCTTTCATTTTGTTAAAGAAGGCATTCAGTTTGAAAAATGGTATGTATTGCAATACACTTATCGAGAAAAGAACATTGAATTGGCCTTTTTGCAGGGTTTGTGTTTTTATAAAATCATCGGCAATTAAAACAACATTGTTGCTTACGTTCTTTTTAGTTACGTTGGTAAGGGTTTCTTCTATAGCATCGAGGCCATAAAGCTTTACACCGGTGCCAAAAGTGGTTTCAATACGTTTAAGATACCTGCCGGTGCCACAGCCAACTTCTATAACAACATCGCCCTTCGAAATTATGTTATCAAGCTTATGCATTATCAGCTCAAAGTATTTCTCCAGGTTTTCGGCATCGTATTTATGGAAAAAACCATCTACCTGCAAAGGGTCAACGTGGTTAAGGGCATAGGTCTTAAAGTCGTCGAGCCCCTTATTGCCTTTTAAAAAGTAGTTTGTAAAATTCCGTATTATCGTTTTTATCATTCAGCCCTGTGTGCCAATAATTTGCGCGCCGGTAAATATAGCACTAAAAGAAAACTCCCCGGTAAGGATCGCTCCTGAAAACCGGGGAGTAAAAAAGAAACTTATCGTTTCTTTCGCTGGCTCTTTAATGGCTCGAAATATAATTGCTTAGTTCGCTGGCCGATGAATCGAACTGGAACGCATCGTTTACTTTAAAGTAGTTCGATTTGTCGTAGGTGTGTGCATAGGCAAACTTGGCATACTCCAGCTTGGTATTCTCGAAGGTGAAGAGCTTCATAATACCACGCACCTGTGATGCGGTAAGGCAGTTCGAGCCGGTTATTTGCTTTGCCATATCCAGCTTTGTGTTCTCAAAATCTTTGGCAGCAATTGAATTCTTGGCGCTTTCATAATCATCGTGTTGCATAGGCATTGGGCATCCGGCAGGGCCGTTATAACCCTCTACATATTGTACGTTTTGCGGAGGAGGAGGGGGCTGGTTGCCATAGTTTGGCGGAGGAGCCTGTTGGTTATACATATCGCCCGTGTTTGATGTGGTGGTTGTAGTTGTTACTGTAGTTTGTTGTGTAACTCCGTTCATGCCTGTTACATTCATTCCCACATTCATTCCGCCCATGTTTATATTCATGGCACCGTTAGGGTCGGTGGTAGTAGTGGTTTGCTGTACCACGGTTGTACTGCCTTGTGCAGGTTGCTGGTAGGTTGGCTGTGGTGCCCCGTATACAATTACCGTTTGGTTAGGGTCGGCAGGCGCAGCTTGTGCCAGTGGCACCATCGATACATAGCGCAACACTCTTTCGCCGTTGTTCTTTACCACCACATTATAGGTTTCTTCGGTACCCATTTGGTTGTAAAAAATGGTTTTGTCAATGGCAGGTTTGCTGCTGTCGGCAAAAATAAGCTTGAGCTTATAGGTGTTTGCGTTAAGCCCCGTAACCTTTACATTGGTCTGTGGCGTGGCATTTTGCCTTACTCCGTTAAGTATGGCCGTAAATTGTTCTCCTTGCTGGTCAAACACTATCAGGTTGTTGGTCTGAGTCATTCCTTTCAGTCCCAGCGAAAGTAGAATGATGATAAGCACTGTCTTTTTCATTTTGAATTTAGTTTTGGTTTAGTGATACAAAGGTCATTTATCGCCGTGTCGTGCTAATTTGCTACTTTAGGCTTTTGTACTTAATAGGGGTTGTTTTATAGTTATTTATATGATAAAATGCCCGTAAATAGAGGTGTTTGTTTAAAATGGTATGAACTCATAAATAGTGTAAATGAATAATATTTTGCTCGATACCTTCAGGATGCTAAGCGAAACGCAGCGGACAGAATTACGCCGTAAGTATAAAGATTCTGCCATTGGCCTGCGCCTGTTTGAGTTCCTGGCAACCGTAAAAGAGAATGATTTTAAAACCATTCAGGCAGTTGAACATATATATAATGCAGCTAAGACAGAGGCGTATAGTGTTTTAGAGAACCGCTATTTTAAGCTGCGTAAGAAAATGCTTGACGACCTTCAGGCATTCTCAAAAGATGAAGGTGCCCCTCAGTTATTGGCAGAAGAAGAGGCTATACTGAACCAGTGCAAGTATCTAGTATCGACCGGAGAGAAGAAAGAAGCCTACAAGCGCCTTACTGAGCTGGAAAGGCGTTGCTGGGAACGGAATATATTTGAACTGCTGCCTGCTATTTTAGATAACCTTGTATTTTGCAACCAGGCCTTTAATGAACTGGATAAGAACAAAGCCCTATACACGCGCATGGAAGAAGCCATTGCTTTGCAATATGATATTTACCGGGTCAACATATTATCGCGCCAGGTATATGATGTGTTTTTTACAAAAGGGCTTACGCATGCCAAATCGCAATTCAATTCGTTGAAGGAACTGGCGGAGAAGAACAAAAAGTATCCTCGCTTTTTGATGTGCTACCACTATATGAGCCTTTATTACAAGGCCAGTGCACCCGAATACTTTAACAATATGCAAGTGGTGAGCCGCCACTTAACTGAATTTAAAAAGTTGTACGAAGTTCACCAACAAGTGCCGCTAATGAATTACCGCGCCAATTATGCCAAGCACTTTCATTTTCACTTCAACCAGATAACCGCTTTCTTTCACAATAATCGCTGCGAGTTCGAAGATGCCTATCAATGCGTGAAAAAGATGTGGGACCTTGCCACGAGCGCCGATTCGGTTTACAAACATTATAAAACAGAGGCGCTCTATGCAAACCTTATGCAGGTGCAAAACCTTACGGGGCGTTATAAGGATGCATTTGAAACATGTAATAGCTATATCAACTTTCTGAAGGGGAATAATCACCTCGACAGGTTGCCCTTTGTAAATATGCTTAAAGCATTATTATATGTAAGTGCATGGCCGCAGACCTTTAAAATGGAGGCTGATTACCTGCACGAACAGGTCGACGAGTATTTAAAACTTGTAAAAAAGCAGGATAGCGCCGAGTTTACCTATGCCCAGGCATTAATGGTTAAGGCACAACTCTATGTTACTCAGAATAAATTTGAGAAAGCAAAAGCTTTGTTCAAAAAAACTGAAGTAACTGCTTTGCTGAAGGAATTAAAAGTAGATGACCTTGTAAATGAATTGATTGAACTAATGCTTAAAGGCGCAACTAAAGATAGGTTAGGGGACTTGAGCAAAAAAGTGCAGACCCGAAAGATGAAAGCCTCTAATTCAGATGAGTTTAAGGTGTTTTACTGGATGCTGGGTTATTTATCCTTTTGTGCCAAAAGAATAAATAACAATTAGGAATTAATAATTAGCAATTAGGAATCGTTCTGACAACTAACCGCTGACAACTGATTACTTTATAGTACTTTTGTATTATGAGTCTTGGCGATGTATTATATTGCACAGTTACTAATAAATGCCCCCGCTGCCATGCAGCCAAGGTGTTCGAAAATAATAATGCCTATAGCTTTAAGAACGGCCTCACTATGTTTAAGCATTGTGCTTCGTGTGGCTTAAAGTACGAACGTGAAGTGGGTTATTTTTATGGCTCTATGTATGTGTCGTATGGTTTGCAGACCTGTTTGGTAACACTTTTGTATCTGCTCAACATCTTCTTCTTTAAAATGGATTCGCTCATACTTGTGTTTGTAATTATAGGCCTTGCAGGCGCTCTCTTTCCCGTTACTTTCCGCTGGTCGCGCATTATGTGGATAGCCTTCTTTACCAAGTACGACCCTATGTACAAGGGCCATGCCTGGCATGAGGAGAAGAAGAAATAGAGAAACTGATTTCCTTTTATATTTGTTATATGAACAAACCACCACTCAGAATTATATTCATTGTTGCATACTTGTTGTTTTCAAATGTATCTGTTTGTCAAAATATTTATACTGTTGCTGGCATTGGCCCAACTTATCCGAATACGGGCAGTTATTCTGGTGATGGGGGACAAGCTACTGCGGCAGGATTGAATTATCCTTATTGCATTGCATTAGATACTTCGGGTAATTTATATATTGCAGATGGAGGGAATAACAGGATCAGGAAAGTAAATGCACAAGGTGTGATTAGTACTATTGCCGGAAATGGAACAGCGGGATACAGTGGTGATGGTGGCCCTGCAACTGCAGCCGAGATAGGCGGCCCTGAGGAACTAACGATTGATGTTAATGGTAATATTTATTTTTCGGATGCCGGTACTCGTATTCGTAAGATAAATACTGCTGGTATTATAAGCACTATTGCAGGTAACGGTACTCAGGGGTATAGTGGTGATGGAGGCCCTGCAATTGCTGCTGAGTTCCAATATGCATATAGGGTAGCAGTCGATGCTTCAGGGAATATTTATGTTGCTGATTATGATAATAACCGCATTCGCATGGTTAATACTTCTGGTATAATTAACACTGTTGCAGGTAATGGTACTAAGGGATATAGTGGTGATGGGAAACAAGCTACCGCGGCAGAGATATATGAACCTGTTGGTATATGTTTAGATGCAGCGGGTAATTTGTTTATAGCAGATATGAGTAATAACCGCGTTCGTAAAGTAAATGTTTCGGGTGTAATAACTACTGTAGCAGGTTCTGCCAATAGTGGATATAACGGAGATGGCGGGCCTGCAACCAAAGCTGGATTAAATGCTTTAACAGGAGTAGCAGTTGATGCGGCGGGTAATATTTTTATTGCCGATAGGCTTAATAGTGTTGTTAGGGAGGTAAGTACAACTGGCATAATAACTACTATTGCCGGGGTTGCATCACAAAAAGCATTCAGTGGAGATGGCGGGCCTGCCACGGCTGCAAACTTTTTTGATCCTTCAACTATAGCTATTGCTCCAACAGGTAGTTTATATATAGCGGATAGTTATAATAACCGTGTACGTGAAATGGTTGTGTGTTCCACCCCGACTATTAGTAAAAATGCAACAATATGTGCCGGAGATAAAGTTGCACTTAGTGCCTCGGGCGGAAACAGTTATCAATGGTCACCGGCAACTGGCCTTAGCTCAATAAACAGCGGCAATACAATAGCCAGCCCGGCTTCTACGATTGTTTATACTGTAGTTGTGTCAACAAATTACTGCACTGCCTCCGCTAGTGTTGAGGTATATGTTAATCCGGCACCAGCAGTTACGGCATGCTGTAACGTAGTATTGCAGGAAGGTCAGTCAACAACTTTAAGTGTTAGCCCGATACTTAGTATCGACAATTATTATTGGACACCGGTAGATGGCTTAAGTTGTGTTTCGTGTCCTAACCCTGTTGCTTCCCCTAATATAAATACAACTTATTACGTGGCAATTACTGATAGTAATGGCTGTGTGAAAACTGATACTGTTACCGTTGATATTTCGTGTGGTATAGTTTTTATTCCTGAAGCTTTCTCTCCAAACGGTGATGGGCAAAACGATGTTCTGTATGTTCGTGGTGATTGTATTAAAACAATGCAGTTTGATGTATTTGACCGTTGGGGCAATAAGGTATTCGAAACAAATGATAAAAATAATGGCTGGAATGGTATATGTAAAGGCGCAGCCATGAATACCGGGTCGTATGTCTATTACTTGAATGCAACTATGTATGATGGTACAACGGTTACCAAAAAAGGTAATGTTGTTTTGGTACGGTAAATAAAAAAGGCATCCATTTCTGAATGCCTTTTTCTGTAATTACCAGTTGAAATATTATTTCTTCGGTACGTTAATGTTACTGTTGTAACCGGTACCATCTTCAATAATCTTTTTCCACTTATTATCGTATTCACCAATAAGCGCATCGTTCTTGGTGTTTGCCTTGGTCAGGTCGGTCTTCAGCAACGATACGTTCTCTAACTGCAGGTTAGTAGGTGGTGCATCCTGGAATGCAACCGCTTCATATACCTTGGTTATTTTTTCACGTAAGCGTTCTTCATCAGCAAATAACGATGTTTGCTTAACAGCCATTAGTGTGCCTTTAAATGCATTCAGGCTATCAAGGAAAGCCTGTGCTTTTTTGTTGGCTTTATTATCGGTGCAATATTGTTTTACGCTGTCAATTACAATGTTCAGCTTATCTACCAACTTTGCAAGGTCTTCGTGCATTTTCATACACTTAACGCCTGCATCAAATTGTGCCTGGCGGTCAGCGTCAGTCATCTTATCGGCAGGGTCAGGTATAACTATCATTGGCTCTTTGTATTCTTTATCGCCAATAAATAACTTAACGGTGTAGGTGCCCGGTAATACCATTGGTGCCACAAATCCTCCGGCATCAACCTTACTGCCACCACCGGCAGTCTTAGGCGGGGTCATGCGAAGATCCCAGGTAACCATGTTCAGGCCTTTGCGTTTTTCGCCCGGTATTTCTTTTACCAGGTTGCCTGCTGCATCGTATATTTTAACGGTAACATCACTCGACATTACACGGCTCTTCAAATAATACTGAATAGGAGGGATGTCATCAGCATTGCCCGATACCCATCCATCGTGTTCAGGGAAACCGCCCTGGTAGTTACCAAAGGTAAGTTTCACAGGTTTCATCGGGAACATGTAAACGTCATTGGCTGCAATATCCTTGGTCATGGTGCGGATAGGGGTGATGTCATCTACTATAATAATACCACGTCCGTGTGTTGCCAATATCAGGTCATTTGTCTTTGGCTGAATTTGAATATCACGCACCAGGCAATAATCTGGTATGTGGTTCTTCATACGGAACCAGGTAGCGCCACCATCAACGGTGCAGAACAATCCGCGATCGGTACCCAAAAACATCAGGTCTTTATTCACTAGGTCCTCACGAATTTTGTGTGCAAAGCCAGTAAACTCAGTGCTCTTTAACCTTGTCCATGTTTTGCCTAGGTCGGTTGATTTGGCAAGGTAGGTGTTAAAGTCACCAAACATATGGTTCTCAAAAGTTGCATACAAAGTGTTCTTATCGAAACGCGATGGCTCAATGCTGCTTACCCAAGCGTGCTTAGGTATACCACTTTTCCAGATGCTCTCTGCCACATTGGTCCATGTTTTACCTGCATCGGTAGTAATTTGAATGTTACCATCATCGGTGCCTGCATAAATGTAGTTCTGGTCCAACGGGCTTTCAGCAACCGTAAATATGGTGCAATAGTTTTCAGCAGCTGTGTTATCAGCGCTCAATCCACCCGATTCTTCCTGTTTCTGTTTGCTCTTATCATTGGTAGTCAGGTCAGGAGAAATGCGTGCCCATGTGTGGCCCTGGTCGGTCGATTTATATAAATACTGGCACGACATATATAAGTTGTGCGGGTTGTTGGCGCCTAAGTAAATAGGGCTGTTCCAGTTCCAGCGCAGTTTTTCTTCTTTGTCGGTTTGGGTAGGGGCAATGTTAATGCTCAAACCGGTTTTGGTATCCACACGTCCGGCTTCGCCACCCTGTGCCTCAGCATATACGCTGCGGAAACTGTCGGTAGGATCGGGCTGTACCCAGAAACCATCGCCGCCATAAAGTGCTCGCCAGTTGCCATTACTGATACCTCCGTACCATTGTGATGGGCCAACCCATGTACCGTTATCCTGTAAACCGCCATATACATTATACGGGGTCTTGGTATCATACTGCACGTGGTAAAATTGACCAACAGGCAGGTTTGCAATAAAGGTCCAGGTAATACCGCGGTCGTTACTTAAAAATACGCCGCCATCCGTACCCAACCAAACCTGGTTAGTATATAAAGGGTTTATCCATATAGCATGGTGATCGCTATGTACCCATCCGCCTTCGTTGCTGGCATCGGTAAATGAACGGCCTCCGTCATCGCTTATTGATAAACCAAATGAAGGGCGGTAAACGCGCTTATCATCTTTTGGGTCGAAAGCAAGGCAGCTGAAATAGAAAGGGCGGGCCTCAACGTTTTGGGTTGATGCCTGTTTGCTCCATGTTTCGCCACCATCGTTACTTACAAAAAGCTTAGTGTCCTTAGCTTCAACAATAGCAAGTAAATGGCTGGGGTTCGAAGGAGACATAGCCATAGCAATACGGCCCAGGGTACTGTCAGTTTTCTTTTTGGTTACACCATCCTTGGTAACTTCCGATACTTCGTATCCAAATTGTTTGTTAGGTATTTTTCTCCAGTGGTTACCGCCATCGGTACTCTTCCACATAGCGCTGCCGGGTCCACCCGAGTTAAATGCATAAGGAAAACGACGGAACTCCCAGGTGGTTGCAATAAGCTCATCGGGGTTATTAGGGTTCATTACCACATCGGCGCAACCTGTCTTTTCATTAATATATAATACCTTATCCCAGGTCTGTCCACCATCCCTGCTCTTATAAAGTCCGCGTGCTTTGCTGTCGCACCACAGCGGGCCGGGAGCAGCTACGTAAATAGTTTTGTCGTCGCTTGGGTCAATTAATATTTT
>Ga0210396_10001931_pt1 | contig 21502 bp, 26 predicted proteins | sample IncBWH17OmetaG_FD_155466 | JGI IMG/M metagenome (GOLD analysis project Ga0210396, IMG submission 155466) | Forest soil microbial communities from Barre Woods Harvard Forest LTER site, Petersham, Massachusetts, United States - Inc-BW-H-17-O ... | reverse complement strand
GTTCCAGGCGACCGGCATTCCCTTCTCATCGAGACCGGCAGAAATTCGAGCGAGGAAATAGGGCCGGTACATGTCGTGCTGGATGTCTTCCTCACGCGTCCAGACGACTTTGACCGGGCCGTCGACATGCTGCGCAATCTGGACGGCGCGAATGACGCCATCGATCTCGAGCCGCCGGCCAAAGCCGCCGCCGATCAGATGATTGTGGACCACGACCTTGTCCAACGGCAGGCCGGCGGTCTTCGCTGCCGCCGCCTGGGCTCGCGCGGCGACCTGGGTGCCGACCCAGAGTTCGCAGCCGTCCTTGCGCACATCGACCGTGCAGTTCATCGGCTCCATTGTCGCGTGCGCGAGGAACGGAACCTGGTAGGCCGCCTCGACGTTGGTGACCGCACTCGGCATAGCTTTGTCGACATCGCCGATGTTCTGCGCCACCGGCGCTGAATTGAGCGTCGCCTTTTCGAGCTCGCCGACGATATCTTGTGTGTTGAGCTTGGCGTGCGGCCCCTCGTCCCATTTAACCACCAGAGCTGCCAGCCCCTTCTTCGCAGCCCCCATGTGGTCGGCCACGACAGCGACGGCGTCGTCCAGCCGCACGATCTGGCGCACGCCCTTGACTGCCTTGGCCGCCGGATCATCCACGCTCTTCACACGACCGCCGAAGACGGGCGATTGTGCGAGGGTCGCGATCTTGACGCCCGGCGGCCGAACGTCGATGCCATAGATGGCCGTCCCATTGACCTTGGCCGGCGCATCGAGCCGCTTGGCCGGCGTGCCGATGAGCCTGAATTCCTCCGGCCGCTTGAGCGCCACGCTTTCGGGGACTGGCATTCCGGCGGCGTCGCCGGCAAGTTCGCCATACTTGGCGCGTCTCCCCGTCGGCGCGTGAAGCACTTCGCCGCTTTGCGCGCGGCACGACGCCGGATCGACATTCCAGCGCTTTGCCGCCGCCGACACGAGCATGGTTCTCGCGGTCGCACCGGCTTGGCGCAGGGGCTTCCACGACGCGCGTATCGTGGTCGAGCCGCCCGTTGCCTGCACGCCGCCCAGTACTGGATTTCCGTAGAGCTGTTCGTTGGGCGGAGCATGCTCCAGCCGCACCTGCTTCAGGTCGACCTCGAGCTCCTCGGCGATCAGCATCGGGATCGAGGTGTAGGTGCCCTGGCCCATCTCGACATAGGGCATAGTCAGGACGATCTGCCCATCGCCTGCGATGCGGATAAAGGCGTTCGGCGCGAAGCCATCGGCGCCAACCGCTTCGGCTTCGCCGCCTGCGAACGGCAGGCGAAGGCTCAGCATCAGCCCGCCGCCCGCAGCCGCCCCGGCCTGCAGGAACCCGCGCCGGGTGAGGTGATCGGGGATCATCGTCAGCCCCTCTGTCCGCTCGATTGCGCGGCCTCTTTGATCGCTTCGCGAATGCGGACATAAGTGCCGCAGCGGCAGATGTTGCCGGACATCGCGTCGTCGATATCGGCATCCGTCGGATGCGGGTTGCTCGCCAACAGCGCCGAGGCGGACATGATCTGGCCCGACTGGCAGTAGCCGCATTGCACCACCTCGCGGTCGAGCCAGGCCTTCTGGATCTTGGCGCCCGCCGGCGTTGCGCCGATTGCCTCGATCGTGGTGATATCGGAGCCACTGATGCTGTCGACGGTAGTGATGCAGGAACGGGTGGCGGCGCCGTCGATATGCACAGTGCACGCGCCGCATAGCGCCATGCCGCAGCCAAACTTCGTGCCGGTCATGCCGAGCACGTCGCGCAATACCCACAAGAGAGGGGTGTCACCGTCGACATCGACCGTCCGATCGACGCCGTTGACTTTGATCGTGAAGGCCATGGGTAAGTCCCGATTGGTTACACCAGATGGTCAGGGCCAGCGGCTCGGTCTCGCCATCGAATAATCTTAGAGGCCGAGATCGCTCAGAGACGGGTGATCGTCGGGGCGGCGGCCGAGCGGCCAGTGGTATTTGCGCTCGCTCTCTTTGATCGGCAGGTCGTTGATGCTGGCGATGCGCAGACGCATCAGCCCATGCGCGTCGAATTCCCAGTTCTCGTTGCCGTAGCTGCGGAACCAGTTGCCGCTGTCGTCATGCCACTCATAGGCAAAGCGCACGGCGATGCGGTTCTCTCGAAAGGCCCAGACCTCCTTGATCAGGCGGTAGTCGAGTTCGCGCTGCCATTTGCGTGTCAGAAAGGCTTTGATGGCGTCACGGCCCTCTAGAAATTCGGCGCGATTGCGCCAGCGGCTGTCGCTCGTATAGGCGAGCACGACGCGAGCCGGATCGCGCGTATTCCACGCGTCCTCGGCCAGGCGCGCCTTCTCAGCGGCGGTCTCGGCAGTGAAGGGAGGAAGCGGCGGATTCATGGGCATGCTCCGACGGTATGACGAGGCGCCTCCAGCAACGGTGTGTTACTCCGCATTGCCGGCCCCCGAGGTCACATAGATCATCCGGCAACGTCCAGAAGGATCTTTCCGCCGCGTTGCGCATGCGCGACAGCGTCTCTGATGGACGAGAGCGGGTAGGTCCGGGCCACCGGTATTTGCACCCGGCCGGAGGCGATCATCGTCGCCGCCTGCGCGACTGCCGGCCCAATTTTGGCCGCAATTTCCGGGTGGCCCAACCAAAAGCCCCGCATCGTGAGAGGCTTGAAGATAAAATCCAGCGGGTTGATGGACATCGGACGCTCGCTCATCGCCGCAAAGCTGACCAGCGTGCCGTGGCGCGAGAGCGTCGCTGCGAGCACGCCCGTCGCTGGGCCGCTGACGCCATCGAGCGCCAGGCGGATCTCGGCTTGACCGACAGCCGCTTTGATCCTGTCCGGGACATCCGGAGTGTCAACGACAACGACGTCTCCGCCGATCCCCTCGAGTTCGGCCACGAGCTCTGGGCGGCGGACGATATTGACGGTCTTCAGGCCACGCGTTTTCGCGAACGCGATCACCCACCGCCCGACACCGGAATTGGCGGCGCTCTGCACCACCCACTCGCCGGGCTTCAGGTCGACATACTCGCTGAGCAGCAGCGCCGCGGTCGGGGGATTTATGCCCAGCATCGCCAACTGCTGCGGGTCCGCGTCAGCGGGCAGGGCGGAAAGGCCGCCTGCCGATACGACGATCCGCTCCCGCCAAGTGAAGCTGGCAGGCGGCGCCAGGACCCGGTCCCCGACCTCGACGCTCTCCACCCCCGGCCCTACCGCGAGGACCCGGCCGACGCCTTCATTACCGATGACGGCGGGAAGCGGGGGGCGGAATGCGTAGATGCCCTGCGCGACCATGAGGTCGTTCGGGTTTATTGGGGAAAACTCAACGCCGATCAGGACCTGGTTCGGGCCGGGAGGGCCCGGCTCGGGAATGTCGACATACGCAAGACCGTCGACTGGGTTGCCAAAAGCTGTGAGCTGAACAGCGCGCATACGGGTGCTTCCTTTTAATCAGGGCAGGTGCTCGATTCGCATCCGCTCGCGCAGACGGCGGCCGGCGGCACGACAAGGCCGATCTGCCCCCACTCCGCGGCTGGACGATCGAGCGTCTGGCGGGGAGATCTGAGCTTGCGGAGGCCTGTCGCAAAGGTCATTTAGGCGACGTTTTGGGACATCGGGCAGAGGCTGCTTTGCAGAGGTTGAGAGGTTGGTGGGCTCGTTGCTAAAGGGACTGTCCGTTGCGCATATCCGCTTCAATCGGATGCGAAACAAAGACGCGACAACCGTGACGACGAATCTATTGGACGATGGTATCGTCGATACTTTGGTATCGGCCAGTGCGACGAGCAAGTTCATGCTTCCGCTCCGCGTGGGGAGCTGCTCGGCGCCCCGCAGAGCTTCGAGCTGGTCGGCGAGCGCGCGGATGGCGGAGGGCTGCACCAGAACCGCGATCCGTTTCACACCTTCGACAATGCGGTAATCGGCACCCTTGAAACGGTACTCGCGCGCCGCGCGATAAGCAGGCTGTCATACCATGCCTTTGCCTCGCCAAAAGTGGGAAACTCAACGATGACCACGCCTTCGACCGCCGCTCCCAAGCTTGAGCGTGCCGGCGCCGTCCTTCAGGTCGCCGCGCCATTCAGCGTCGGAAACTCGCTTTTGCCATTGTTTGCTCATTAGAAGGGACCTGCGACTGCGAGCTCAACTTATCGCTGCACAACCCACCCCCCTTGGGCGTTATCCACCGCGACGCGTCGGCTTGCCAAAATTGCGCCCGTCAAGCATGCCGACGAAGGCCTCTGGTGCGTTTTCCAGGCCATCTACGATGTCCTCGCGATAGCGAATACTGCCGTCGGCAGTGCCGGCGCCGACATCCTGCAGGAAATCGGCGTAGTACTGCGCGGCAAAATCGTAGTTGATGAACCCGCGCAAACTCAGGCTTTTCGACGTGCTCTCGCGCATCGTCGCCGGCAGACGGTCGGTTCCATCACTAGCGTTCGCACCATTGTATTGGTCGATCAAGCCGCAGACCGGCCCGCTCGCAGCCGCCACGACGACGGTCTCGCCGGGCTGCGGCTGGCCGATCACGCGCATGCCGCTGTAGGCGGTGAAGCCCGGCATGCCTAGCACGCCGAGGCCGGTCGTCACCGGTGCTGCGGCGGGATCGAGTTTGCGCAGCCTGCCGTCGTATGGTCCGCTGCCGTCCGAGAGGGCGTGCGTGCGCCACTCGGTCGGCGCAAGCACGATGTCGCCTTCCGCATAGTCGGAGCGGTTCGAGGCGACCACCCGCGTCACCGCTTCGCCACCCATCACGTCGCCGAGCCGGACCGGGGTCGCATAGGATTTTCCGGTCATCCATCCGGCCGGGCATCGAGCGAGAGGTACTGAGTTTCGAGCAGCAGTTGCCCGGCGGCCGGCGTCGGGACCGCGGTTTCTCCCAAGAGGAAGTCGGTCAATTGGGGTCTACCCTTCGGGCGGTCGGCGAGGACGATTTGGCGGGCAGTCATGTGGATATCTCCCGAAACGGGTTTCTCATACCGGGTGTTTCAACGCGGTGTCGCCGATCGGCAGCTTTCATGGGCGCTTGCCAGTTGCCGCAAAGATCGCGCCGGTCACCACGGGAACGATGGCCCGAAGTCCCGGGCTCCCCCATTCCGCCCGGCAGCTCCCAACGGCCCGGGCGGTCGCGCTTACCGCCAATGTCTACAGGGAGGTCAGTCCCATGCTCCGCTCAGGCTGCGGTCGCGCGCGCTGTCTTCAGCGCAGCGGTCCACCATAGCAGGTCGTCGATCATCGCCTTGGCAGGAGCCTCGAGCTCCCCGAGTCCTGCGTCCACATCGCCACCTTGGAAATGTGCCCAGAGGACCGCCGCAGGGATATGGACGGACGAGCGAATCGGAGCGAGCTGAAGCTCTATCGCCGTTTCGCGGAGCTGCTGAACGCTGCGCGCGCCCGCGGCACCGCCATAGCTCACGAAGGCAGCCGCCTTGCGGTTCCACTCCGGATAAACCCAGTCGAGTGCATTCTTGAGCACCGCAGCGGGGCCAAAGTTATATTCGGGCGTGACGAAGATGAAACCGTCTGACCGGGCGATTTCGGCGGTCCATTTCTTGACCACTTCATTCTCGTACGGCGGGCGGCCCGGCATGGCAGGCGGCACAGGCTCGTCGAAGAAGGGCATCGGAAAGTCGCGGAGGTCGAGCAGCCGCGCTTCGATGCCACCGCGCTTCTTGAGGTGTTGGAGCACCCACCGCGCCGGCTTTTCCGAAAAGCGACCCTGACGGGTGCTCCCGACGATCACAGAAATAACGGTCATGTTTCGCTCCTTGCTTGAGGCAGAAAACCAAGGGTCTGAGCTTGGTGGCGCGTCGAACGGGCGAAGCCGATGGTCACAGAATGGCGGCTGGTGGCTCCTTCGATAAGGTCGTATTGTCCGAATGAGCCATTCGGAATAGACGATCAATGCGCGGACCGGAACTGGCGGAGATGAACGCCTTTGTTACCGTTGCGGAGCGGCGCAGCTTTGCTAAGGCCGCCGTCCAACTGGGCATCTCCCGGTCGCGACTGAGCGAAATCATTCGCGAGCTCGAGGGCAGGCTCGGCGTGCGGCTCCTCAACCGCACAACGCGCAGCGTGGCGCCGACGGCGGCCGGCGAGCGGCTGCTGGCGCAGATACGCCCGCTGCTCGACGACTTTGACGCCGCCTTCGATTCGATCAATGCATTCCGCGACAAGCCGGCCGGGCTGTTGCGCCTGACAGTGCTGCCGCCAGCGGCCAGCTTCATGCTCGCACCGCTGCTTTCGCGCTTTCTCGCGCAATACCCGGCGATCAATCTGGAGATCTCCGTCGACGCGGCGTTGACCGACATCGTTGCCGGTCGCTTCGATGCGGGAATGCGCACCGGTGACCACGTCGAACGAGACATGATCGCGGTGCGTACCGGCGAGGAGATCCGCAGCGTGGTCGTCGCCGCGCCGGAGTATCTGGCGCGGCACCCGCGGCCGACGACACCACAGGATCTCGTGGCGCACAACTGCATCCGCTTCCGTTTCCCGAGCGGCGTGATCGTTCCCTGGCAATTTGAGAAAGAGGGTAGGCAGGTGGAAGTGGCGGTAACGGGCCGCTTAACGGTCAACGATCCCGAGCTCGCCATCAGAGCCGCACTGGATGGCGTCGGCGTGCTGTATACGGCTCTCGGTTATGCCGCGCAAGAGATCAACGTCGGGCGGCTGGTTCCCTTCCTGGAGGACTGGCGGACGAGTTCGGCTGCAATCTTTCTGTATTATCCTAGCCGGCGACAAGTGCCGGTGCCGCTGCAGGCTTTCGTAGAGTTCCTGCGGGACAACCTGCAGACCCGTTGAGGCACAACGGTGGGGCGCCGTCCGACACGCCGGGTCCAGGCCATGTTTTTGCAGCGTCCGCGTACGGCTCAACTGATTGTTAGCGGTAGCGCCGTGATCGGATGTAGGCAAAGAGACGGTGCTCGATGCGGTTCCACTTGCGGGTACCGGGCGGCAGGTGGGCGACGGTTACGACGAGGCCGGTCCCGTCGGCAAAGTGTTGGAGTTCGCGTTTCCAGAGGCGCACGCGGGCGCCGTTACTGCTCCGCAGTCGGCCGTGATGATAAGGCGTTGAGCCTTGGGATTGCGCGCATTGCCGAGCGGTTGCCAGCAGCGACGGATGCTCTCGTCGACGCCATCTCGTCTCGCGATCGACGCTGCGGACCTCCTGGGCCGAGCGGCTAGCGAATGGCGGAATACAGTCGCGGCGGCGTAATCGCGCGTCCTGCTTCGGGCTTTGTTGATCGCGACAAGTTAATCTGACAATGCCCTCGTCGAGGCTTGCGGACAGCTCCGCCCACATAGCGTAGCAGTTGATCAGGCGTGGTCTGGCTTGCCATCCCCGCCGATGGCGATCGCGGCCTGACCCCAGATCTTGCGGCAGTCCCCTTCAGACCAGTCCTGCACCTTCAAACCGTGCGATAACCGCCTCGGAGCCATTCGGCGAGATGGTCGGCATAGGCCTCAGCGGCGTCTTCCCAGATGAGGTGCCCGCCTTCGAGGAGCTCGTGACGGCAATGGGGCAGATGCTGCGTAAGTTGAAGACTTCGCGCACATACCAAACAATCACTTCAACGCTTATCTGACGTTCCGAGCCGTCGAAGAGATGTGCAAATTCGGACAACGTCACCTTTAGCTGGAAACCGCGTGTCCGATGGGGCAATAATGCCTAGTCGATATCCGAATTCTGGGATCGACAACCGCAAGGGGCCTGCTATCGGAGCTTCGCCACCAGATTGATTTCCACCGCGGCCGTGAACACCGCAATCAGAACGCAGCTTTGGCCGTCGGGGTCGAGCGCAGAAGACTGTCGAGCGCCGCGGGCGTCGGCGCGTTATTATCGATAATGTGAATAACCGCTGCCTCCCTGATGGGGGAAACTATGGCTTTTCGCGCGACGCTCGCAGGGTACGCGGCCGTTCATCAAGGCTCTGCGGAGATCGGACTCAATAGGCGCCAGACAGCAGGGCGCCAGCACCAGGGACGACTGGTTCGAGATTAAGTGCACGCAGCAAAGCGTATGTCGTTGCGATCGAGGCCGTGACCACGGGCTTACCCGTAAGTGCTTCAACCTTCGGAACAACGGCCAGCGACGGCATCTGCACGCAGGCAGAGAGGACAAGGACGTCAGCATTTGCGATTTTCATACCCTGCATCATGCCGGGCAACTCGTTCTGATCGTGCCGCGCCACGTCGAGGTTATGAGGGATCTCGAGCGCTACGTAGTCGAGAACGTCGTATCCCTCGTTAGCTATGTAGTCGACGATCAGTTTCGTCAGTGGCTTTATGTAAGGCGTCAGAACCACGATCTTCTTCGCGCGCATGACCTTCAAGTCGTCGACAAGGGCGCCTGCGCTGGTCACGATTGGCGCTGCCGCGTTGTTGTTACGGGTAATCCGCTCCAGGCGCTCCTGCGATGCCCGATGGTAACCAAGGCCCCTCGACATGATCGCCACCAAGCATGCGTAGCCCATCACGTCGACTTGTGCGTCACTGAGTTCCAGTGCACAGCGATCGGACTGGTCATCCATCGCTGCCAATTCGTCCTTTGACACCTCGTTCATGCGCATACGACTGGAGTGAAAGGCGAAGCGTTCAGGCCGGATCAGTTGGCGCGCCTGCAGCATTGCCGGGATCTCCGTCTCCATCGTGATGTTTGAGGACGGCACGATTTGGCCAATCCGATAAAGGGTCTTCATATCTTTTCATCCTGCTGGATTAGATTCAGGCCGGTCAGAAACCGCCAGGAATCATGGATCAATCGGGGCGATGCCCAGTTCCGGCCCCTTCCGTGAGGAATCTGAGCTTCAGAGGCATGTCTCAAAGGTCATTTAAACGACGTTTTTGGACACTTGCGGGGAGCCGGCCATGTTAATTGCTGTTCTCGTCGCCCGTTGCCTCAGTCGCGGTTGACGACTACCGATTCAATGTCGATCAGAACACTCGAGGGACCACCTGTAGCGGTGAACTCGCCGCCCCCACGTGAAACCACCCGTCGACGGGTCGGGAAAACAAAGCCGTCAAAGGTCTTAGGGTCCATGCAGTAATGGGCCACGTTACCTTTGGCAACGTCGGTGAAGTAGTCGTGACGCTGCAACATGCCACGGTCGTCGAAATAGAATTTCTGCACTGCACAGTGAGTGTCAATTGAAGAATCGAAGGTTGCCCTCAGAACGCGCCACTTCTGATGATTCTCCTCCCAGGGTTCGATCTCCTCACAGATCACACCGTCCAACGCGAGCAGAAAGGGCGTCGTGAAGTAATTCCAGAAGGCGTACCCGATGAAATAGAGGTATTGGAGATCGTTCCAAGGTGTGTGTCGTTCGTGGCCTTCGTAGGCGGCGCGCGGCGCCGGCAGCTCCTCGACCATCGCCCCGGCGTCAGTCTGAACCCAGACTTTGCCCTCCTGGTAGATTCCGCGCTTTCCCCGCTGCGGGAACGGCACGATGAGGGTACGTGGTCTGCGAGTGTTAACCTTGACGAGAGCGGTGCGAATCCCATCCGGATGCTGCTTGATCTCGAAGAGATAGCCGCCGAGCGTTAGTCGAAGGTCGACCCCGGCGACGCATTTCCAGTTAGTGAACCCGCCATGGGCCTCAAGTGCGAAGTCGAGGAGATCGGTCATTGAGTATCCTCTTTCAGGCGCTGGTCGCCTTGGCGATCAGGGCGTCTAACTTCTCGTCGAGCGCTTTTGCGGCCTCGCGTAGTGGCGGGTTCTCCTCGATGACCATCAGAGATGATGGGCGAAGGTAGGCGATTGTCGTCCCCGGCCTGCTCTCCTTCTCGGTCACCAGGACCTCCACGGGAGCGAACAAGCCGGCCGTGATGTCGTGGCGGATCATCGTGATGGCGATCAGCGGATTGCCGAAAATCCAGCGTACGGTGCGCCGGTTGATGCCAAATCTCGGCAGCCATCCGCCATGGTCGATCTCATAGAAGAGCATAAATCCGCTCTCCCCGACGAAGCGCTCCTCGACTTTTTGGACGTACTCGGCTTGCGTGGTCGCCTCTTTCGCGAGAGTCACGACCTCTTGCGCACTTGCGTCGCCATTAGTCTTCGCAGGCGGCTCAATACCTCGTCGAATGAGACCACGGTGTCGACCTCGATCCGTATGCCTTGGAATGGCTTGCTTGCAACGCCCGCCTTTGCAGACATGTTCTCTCCTTGAGCTCGGGTGAATTCATAAGGGCTAAGTTCCTATTCCGTTCGGTTGCCGTGACAAAGCAGACCATCAGTTTGACGCACCGACAGCTAGACAACCTGGTCCGTCCGCTCCCGCGGCGGCGTGGTTCGCTGAGATAGCCAAGTCATTCCCGCAAACGGTGGGGGCGGACTAACCTCCTCCAGCCAAGACGTCGAAAGGCAGTCAGGTTCAGCTGAACTTGACGCTGTCAAGGTCGATCGCCACCACCAACGGTTCGTCCGCCACGTTCCCGCCCGGATCGACCGGATCGACCCGCCGCCGCGTCGGGACCATGATCCCGTCGAACTCGCGGTGCTCCGAGGTGTAGTGCGCGACCGGACCCCAGCCGATGACATCGGGGATGTAGTCGTGGCGGCGGAGCAGGCCGTCCGCGTCGAAGTAGAAGACCTGTTCCGCGCAGTGCGTAGCGATGTGCGAGGGGAACGTCACCCTGAGCGGGCGCCAGGTCTGGCCGTTCTCCCGCCAGGGCTCCAGCTCCTCCGACAAGTAGCCCGGCTCCGCGAACGAGAACGGTGTGGTCAGGTAGTTACGCATCGTGTAACCGTGAAAGTAGGCGAGGTGGAGCCGGTCCCACGGCGTGTCGAGGACATGGCCGTCGAACGCGGCCTTCGGGTCCGACCGCTCCGCCACTACCTGTCCGCTCGGGGTCTCGATCGCGGCCCGGTCCGGGGTGACCGAGGTGCGCAGTCCGTTTTTCTCGAACGCATAGTGGCTGGCGAACTGCCGGTGCAGCTCCACCCGCACCATGCTCTCTTTGATCACTCCGTCCTGCTTCTTAACCGACCAGAGGACACCGCCGAGGAGCAGGTGTGCCTGCACCTCGGAAAGCTGGTTCCACCGGTCCAGCCCGCCATGGGAAGCGATCACGAAATCCTTCAGGTCACTCATCTGTCACTCTTTCTGCCAGTTGCCGCACGAGATGTGCGGGCCTAATTTAGCGTATATACACCTTTATTGCGCGAGACGCTCGCGGAACAAGGGGTTGTGAAACGCAGCCCTTAGTTCATTCACGAAGATCTCGGGCTGCTCGAGCGCCGCGAAGTGACCGCCGCGCTCCAGCTCGTTCCAGTAGATCAGCCGTTTGTAGGTCTGCTCCGCCCAGCGGCGCGGAGCGCGGTAGATTTCGCGGGGAAAGATACTGCAAGCAACAGGGACCTTCTCCACCGGGCCCAGGTTCAGGGTGACGTCGCTCCGGTTTTCCCAGTAAAAGCGTGCGGATGATGCTGCCGCATCAGGCAGCCAGTACAGCATGACGTCGTCGAGGATCTCGTCCTTCGTAAGCACGTTTTCCGGGTCGCCGTGGCTGTCGGTCCAGGCGTGGAATTTCTCGTAGACCCAGGCAAGTTGGCCGACCGGGGAGTCGGCGAGGCTGTAACCTATCGTTTGCGGGCGCGTTGCTTGCTGTCGGAAATATCCCGAGCCATCTCCCAGGAACTGGTTAGCGCTTGCAACGGCTGCGTGCTCGTCGGCTGAAAGGCCTTCAGTCGGGATATGGGCGGGGATGACAAACGGCCAGTTGAGATGGATACCTGCCAGACCCTCGGGGGCGATTTGCGCCATTCGCGTGGTGATGCCCGCGCCCCAATCGCCGCCTTGGGCTGCGTAGTGCGTGTAGCCAAGTCGTCGCATCAGCTCCGCCCATGCGTGCGCCGTGCGCTCCATATCCCAGCCTGTTGAGGTGGGCTGGTCAGAGAAGCCGAAACCCGGCAGCGACGGGATGACGACATGGAAGGCGTCTTCTCCGTTGCCGCCGTGACCAGTGGGCTCCGTAAGCCGGCCAATCACCTTGACAAATTCAAGGACCGAACCCGGCCAGCCGTGGCTGAGCAAGATCGGCAAGGCGTTCTGATGCCTGGAGCGCACGTGCAAAAAGTGGATGCCCAAGCCATCGATCTCTGTGCGGTATTGGCCGAGACCGTTGAGCATCGTCTGGCACCGGCGCCAGTCATATTCTGTTCGCCAGTAGTCTACCAGAGGGAGGATCCGCGTCAGCGGTACGCCCTGCGACCAGTCGGCAGCCGTCTCGCGGTTTGGCACCGCGTCATTTCAAGACGGCCGCTTGAGGTCGTCGAGCGCGCTCTGCGGTACGTTGATCTCGAAGCGCGTGACCATTGAGGCGTTCGGTTGCGGCGCCGCGTAGAGCTCAACCAATTGCTTCGACTGCTCGCTAGCCATCGCTAATTCTCCTTCTGATCGTGCAGGGCGAGGGGTGGCGCGGCTGCTTTCTCCGCAACACCGTCGTGCCCACCGCGCCGATCCATTCAACTTCTGTCGTCGATATCGCTCGGGAGTGACGAGGCCTCTGCGGCTGTCCATTCGCCGGCCCATTCGCCCTCACGCAGGATCTCGTCGCCGGTATGGACGGTGAATTCGACGAGCACTGTCCTCTTGGGAACGCCAAGCACGTCGGCACAGATGTCCACAATGCGCCGACCGAGTTCGAGACGGGGATCGAGCGGGCGGCCACGCCGTATCTCGACGAGGACCATCGTTATCGGCTCCAGACCGTCCTCGCCGAGATGAAACAGATTGTCCGCGCCAAGTTCGGCGATCCCCACATTGGGGCGCCACGACTGCGTCTGCATGACGTCGGCGTAGAGCTGGCACAGGCGAACCGCAAGCTCCCGCTTGGTTTGCGATGGATAGGTTTTGGCGAGATCGAGATGCAGATACGGCATGGTTGGCCTCACATGTCGGCGAGCGGCATCTGACTGCCGAGGCGCTCGAGCCAGGGATTCTCTTCGCCGGGTGCAGGCCGCCGAACACCGCCCTCCATCGCGTTCTCATGAGGTATCTCGACCAATGCGACCATCACATCGTCGACGGGTACGCGCGCGACGCGAACGATCAGATCGGTGTAAGCGTCCAGCATGCGGTGCTTCGTGTCTGCGTCGCGACCCGCACGGATCCGGCCGTGAAGACGTACGGCCCGTGATGGCTTGCCATTCTGGAAGACGTCGCCCGGCTTTACCCCGTCGAACTGAATCTGCACGAACCGCGGAAGGGCACCGGTCGTTTCGCAGTGGATCCTCGTGATGTCACGGACGATCTCTTCTTTCTGTTCTTGCGCAAGCGTCCCAACCAAAGCGATGCATTGATAGAACGGCACTTTCATCCTCCTTGGACACGCGGAGGAGATCTGGGCTTGCAGAGGTTCGTCTCAAATGTCATATACGCGGCGTTTTCGGACACTCTCGCCAGCGGGCCCCAATGCAACGCATCGGCTTCATCGCTTTACCTGGCTTTCAGCTGATGAGCGCCGGCGTGCTCGCCGTCTTTGAACTCGCGAACATGGAGATGGGCGAACCGGTCTATGACGTGCATCTGCTGTCCGAGACCGGCGGGTCCGTCCGCAGCTCGATCGGGATCAGCGTCGCGACCGAGCCGTTCGATGATACGGACTTCGACACGCTGTTGGTTGGCGGCAGCGCCGTCTTGGGAGCGTTGACGCCGGGCGTGATCAAATTTCTGCGCCAAGCTTTGGAGCGATCCAGGCGGGTCGCTTCGACCTGCAGCGGCGCGTTCGTGCTGGCCGAAGCAGGTCTCCTCGACGGCCGACGCGCGACCACACACTGGAACCGCGCGCGCGACTTGCAGGCGCGGTTCCCAAAAGTAAAGGTGGAAGCGGACCGCATCTTCATTGTCGACGGTCCGGTATGGACCTCGGCCGGGATGACGGCCGGGATCGACCTGACGCTGGCCATGGTAGAACAGGATCTAGGCGCGGACGTCGCCCGAGCCGTCGCCAGACAGCTCGTGGTCTATCACCGGCGTGCCGGTGGCCAGTCACAGTTTTCGGCGCTGCTGGAGCTGGAGCCGAAATCGGACCGTATCCAGGGTGCACTGGCCTATGCGAAGCGCAATCTCGATAAGCCGCTGACGGTTAGGCAGTTCGCCGAAGCGGCGCATCTAAGCCCGCGCCAGTTCAGCCGTGCATTCCGCGCCGAAACCGGCCAATCGCCGGCCAAGGCGCTCGAGAGCCTGCGCATCGAGGCCGCCCGGCTGATGATGGAGCAGAGCCGCCATCCGATCGATGTTATCGCGCGGCGAACCGGTTTTGCCGATCGCGACCGCATGCGCCGCGCCTTTCTGCGCGCCTTCGGGCAGCCGCCGCAGATAATCCGGCGAAACGCGCGTGCGGAGGCGACGGCCTGAACTACGGGCGCTTCGCGCCGAATGCGTGGAACATGAGCTCGCCGGCGGCCGACGTCGTGTCGATCTTCTCCTCCTGAGACATGAGCGCGATCTCCCGAACCTTGAGCTGGTCGACCGTCGCCAGCAGTTCGCGGAGCGAGCGGCCGAGATGGTCGAGGCGCACAACGCAGAGCGCGTCACCGCGGCGCGCAAAGTCCAGGAGCGCAGTGCAGCCGGGGCCGCTCGAACCGACTGCCGCTGATGACGTCCTCGAAAATCCGGATCGCGCCGGCGGCCACGAGGCGGTGACGCTGGCCAGACAGGTCCTGGTCTGTGGTCGACACCCGCGCGTACCCGAGAATGTCGCCCATAGCGTCTCCGAACCGTTCGTTTGTGGGACGCCACGGCCACGACCGACTGAAGTATTCCCGAAGCTGTCCCTAATTACGTCTTCAAATTCCAACGCGTCGATCCGGCGTGTGGATGCTCGCCGACCTTGCGGCGCTCCATAATCGCTTCAACGTTGCTCGAATACTTTGTTCCCCACTCGCAAAGAGGAACCAGCGCCTTTTCCAATATTTTGCCAAAGGCGGTTAAAGAATGCTCGACTTTCGGCGGAGTCTCCCCGTAGTCGAAACGATCTATGATCCCGTCCGCCTACAATTCCTTGAGTTGCTGGATCAGAACTTTGTCGTGACGCTCCCGACCGCGCGTCTCAGCTCGCCGTAACGGCGGGTCCCATGGGCCAAATGAAAAGGATCAACGGCGTCCATTTGCCCCCGAGCATAGCCAGCGCGGCGTCCGACGCTGCGGACCTTCCTGGCTGAGGCGGCTAGCGAATGGCGGAATGCAGTCGCGCCAGCATAATCGCGCATCCTGCTTCGGGCTTTATTGATCGCGACAAAGTTAATCGGACAATGCCCTCGTCGAGGCTTGCGGACAGCTCCGCCCACGTAGCGTAGCAGTTGATCAGGCGTGCTTTGGCTTGATGATGCACATTAGAGTGCGGGCGGCGGAGATCGGCTCTTTTTCGGTGGCCTTGCTGAAGCTCATGAGCCTGGCGCCGGCTTCGAATGCGCGCGGCGTTCACCGCGTGAAAATCCCTCAGGCGTCGGTGAGAAACTCTCGTTTGTAGCATCAAGTTACACTGCACATCTCCGGCGTACGAGCTTGCCGGCTCTATAGCATTAGGAGCGCTGATATGACTGCAATCCACCCGCAGGCCCCGCACGGCGGTTGGCGCCGGGTTTCGCATCGGCCGCGGCAGGCGAGCCGCCTCGTCCAAAGGGCCTTGGCGGCCGTTCGCGATTGGCGCAGACGGCTGCAGGACCGCAATAGATCGTCGGCGCTCGACGAGCGGACCTTGCGCGACAGCGGGAGCTGCCGCAGCGATGAGCTCTGCCTCGACAGCACGCAAAGGGAGCGCGAGGCTTGGCTTGATACGTTGCACTTCCCACCCTTTTGAACCGAGTGCCGCATCACCGACAGGGATTCGGTGACGGCGCTCGAGCAATGTGCTGCGCACGCCAATCAGCATGAAGCAAGAGTTGCACCGGGACCGGCCGAAACCGCGATGCTCAACCGCGTCACCGGTAGCGCCGAACAAAAGGCCGGGCCCTGTGGCAGGCCTTCCGCTCCAGCGTGTCGGCACGCCTGGACGAAATCTTTCTCGCATCCGACAAGTCGTCCTTCACGACCGGCCAGGTTCTTCTCGCCGGTGGAGGGAAATCGGCAAGCTAATCCACCGCAACGCGACAGACAAAGGGTGATTGCAATGCAACAGGATGCCCAAGCGCAAGCGAAGCCGATGAAAATCCCCGGCCCAGAGCATCCGATCTCGGTCGAGCGTGACTCCAGCCGGGTCGTCGTCTCGGTCGCGGGCCGCGTCATCGCCGACACGCGCGAAGCGCTCACGCTCCGCGAGGCGCACTATCCAGCAGTCCAATACATCCCCCGCAAGGATGTCGATATGGCGCAGCTGATGCGGTCAGACCGCACTACCTACTGCCCCTACAAGGGAGACGCCGCCTACTTCAGCATCCCCGTGGGCAGCGAGCGCTCTATCGATGCGGTGTGGAGCTACGAGGCGCCCTATACGGCCGTCGCCGGCATCAAGGATTACCTTGCATTCTACCCTGATCGCGTTGACGCGATCGAGATACGGTCATGACCAATCTTGCGGGAGGTGTACCTAAACTGATGTCAACTTTCCCGCTTGACACCGACGAGCAGGGCTCTATTTGTCAGTCATGAAATAGGAGTAATTACTCCTATCGTCCCATGGGTACGGTGACTATATGACTGACAATCCCATTGTTTCACCCATGCCGGGATTCATTACTGCGGGTGGTACAGTCCTGCTGTCCGATCGTCGGGCGCGCTTTTCAGACTGCCTGCGGTCCCGTCGCGTCCCGGCATACTCCCCAGGCTTTGGCGCCCTTGTGAAGATTGCAAGGGTCGTCACGATAACCCTTGTCGTGATCGCGGGAGTATTGTCGCTGACGCTGGATTCCGCTGGGGCCGGCGAGGATCCAGCCGATTTCATCCGCATGCTTGGCAATCAAGCGCTCGCGGTGATCCGGTCCAGCGCGACACTGGACCAGAAGACGACCTATTTCCACCAGATGCTCCGCCAGGATTTCGACCTTAACGAAGTGTCCCGATTTGTTCTCGGTCCGTATTGGCGCGTTGCGAGCGGGGCGCAGCGGCGGGAGTTCCGGAGCCTCTTCGAAGGCTATCTTGTGCACTACTATGGTCAACGGTTTGCCCAATATGGCGGCGAGAGCCTCAGGGTGAACGGTAGCAGGACCGATCCCGCTGGCGTGATGGTGACCAGCCAAATCATTCGCCCGCAAGGACCACCGATTGAAGTTGATTGGCGGCTCGCGGTAAGCGATGGGCGCTACAAGATCAGCGACGTAAGCATCGACGGCGTGAGTATGGCGCTCACCCAGCGCTCTGAGTTTGCGGCGATCGTGCAGCGCAATGGTGGGCGAGTGGCTGGTGTCCTCGCGACGATGCGCGAGCCGATTTAAGGTCGCAGACGCACTGCAGCGTCGATCCGCAAGGCTGCCACAGGATCGGCCGCCCGTTGGCAAGCGCGATGGCCAGCGCCGGCGGCGACAAAACTGCGGCGAACTCCAGAAGGCTGCAATGACCAAGCGATATCTCGAAGACTTCGCGGTGGGCCAGACCTTCGGCTCTGGACGAGTGCGGGTCGACAAGGAGAGGATCAAGAGATTCGCAGCCGAATTCGATCCTCAGCCCTTCCACCTCGATGAGGACGCCGCGCGCGACACGATCTTCCGGGGATTGGTCGCGAGCGGCGGGTACACGGCTGCGTTGACGATGAGGCTGGTGGTCGAGGGCGATCTCAACCCCGCCGGCGGTATCATCGGCGCCGGCTTCGAGGAGTTGCGCTGGCCGCTGCCGGTGCGGCCCGGGGACGAGCTGCGCGTCGAGAGCGAGGTCCTGGAAGTAAGGCAGTCAAAGTCACGCCCTAACCAGGGGCTGGTCAAAGTGCGGACAACGACTTTGAACCAGAACGGCGACACCGTGCAAGTTTTCGTCGCCAATCTGATCGTCCCACGCCGCCAATGATCGACCAATACCATCGTCCAGTAGATTTCGCCTTCACGGTGGTCCGATCGTCGATCAAACCCGATTAAATCGGAACGGAGCTCGTCATGGGGATCGTGCGCTTTGCCCTGCGCTGGCCTTACACCTTTTACGTATTGGCCCTGCTGATCCTGTTTCTCGGCATCACGGCGTTCCGGTCGATGCCGACAGACATTTTTCCGGAGATCGACATTCCAGTCGTCACCGTCATCTGGCAGTACACCGGTCTCAGCACGCCCGAGATGGAGCAACGCGTCACCACCTACAGCGAATACGCGATGAGCACCGCCGTCAGCGGGATCAAGGACATCGAGGCGCAAACGCTGGACGGCATCTCGGTCCAGAAGATCTATTTTCAGCCGGACGTCAGCATCGATCTCGCGATCGCGCAAATCATCTCGGCAACCAATTACATCCGGCTGCTGATGCCGCCAGGGATTCAGTCGCCGCTCGTCGTCGAATACAACGCCTCCAGCGTCCCGGTGCTACAGATCAGCCTCAGCTCAGATACCCTCAACGAACAGCAGCTCTATGATTATGGGCTCTATAATCTGCGGCAGCGGCTGGCGCCGATTCATGGCGTCACCTTTCCGACCCCGGCCGGCGGCAAATACCGCCAGATCATGGTCGATCTCGACCCGGCAAAGCTGCTGGCTAAAGGCCTCACCCCGCTGGATGTGGCGAACGCCGTCAACGCCCAGAACCTGACCTTGCCCTCCGGCACCGCGAAAATCGGCGACACCCAGTACACCGTGCGCACCAATGCGGTACCGGCGACAATCGACGATCTGAACAATATTCCGGTCAAGTACGCCAACGGCGCCACGGTCTATGTCAAGGATCTCGGCTATGTCCGCGACGGCTCGCTGGTGCAGCAGAACGTAGTTCGATCGGATGGGCGGCGTTCGGTCCTGCTGAGCGTCATCAAGAACGGCAATGCCTCGACCGTCGATGTCGTCAGGCAAGTCAAGGAGGCGCTGAAGGTCGCGCGAGCCTCGGCCCCGCCAGGCATGGAGATCAAGGAACTGTTCGACCAATCGGTGTTCGTCAGCGCCTCGGTCGACTCGCTGTTGCGCGAGGGCGCCATCGCCGCCGGTCTGACGGCGCTGATGATCCTTTTGTTCCTCGGCTCCTGGCGATCGACCCTGGTGGTCATGATTTCGATCCCGCTATCCGTTTTGTCATCGCTGGTCGTGCTCTATTTCCTCGGCGATACACTCAACACGATGACCTTGGGCGGATTGGCGCTCGCCATCGGCATCCTGGTCGATGATTCGACGGTGACGATCGAGAACACGCATCGCCTGTTGACCGAGGAAAAACAGCCGCTGCCGCAGGCCACGTTGCACGGCGCCGCCGGCATCGCCGTGCCGACCCTGGTATCGACATTGGCGATCAGCTGCGTCTTCACCTCGGTCGTCTTTCTCGAGGGCCCGGCGAAATATCTGTTTACCCCGCTAGGCCTCGCCGTCGTGTTCGCGATGCTCGCTTCCTACGGCCTGTCGCGGACATTGACGCCGATTACGATCGGGCTCTTGTTGAAGGGCGAAGGTCACGGCTCTGAAGGAGGCCGGTTCGCGCGGTTCCACCACCGGCTCGAGCACGGCTTTGATCGCCTGCGCGACGGTTATGCGGAGCTCCTCACCACATTGCTGACCCGCCGGATCATCGTGCCGGTCTTCGCCATAGCCATCCTGGGGCTTGGCACGGTGATGTACCTGTTTGTCGGGCGCGACTTCTTTCCGGTCATCGACGGGGGGCAGATCCAGCTTCATGTCCGCGCCCCGGCCGGCACGCGCATCGAAAAGACCGAGCAGATCTTCGAGGCCGTCGAGAACAAGATCCGCGACATCATCCCAGCGAGCGAGCGCGAACTGATCGTCGACAACATCGGCCTGCCGGCCCGCCTCTACAATCTCTCTTTCACCGACGGCTCGACGATCGGCATCAATGACGGCGTGATCCTGGTGTCGCTCAAGGACGGGCACGCTCCCACGGCCGATTATGTACGCAAGCTGCGCGAAGCGCTGCCGGCGGCGTTTCCGGAAGACATCTTCTATTTTCAGGCGGCCGATATGGTCACCCAGATCCTGAATTTCGGCGTGACGGCGCAGATCGACGTGCGGACCGTGGGCTATGACCGCGTCAAAAATCTGCACATCGCACGGCAGCTTCGGCGCCGCATCGGGGCGATCCCGGGTGTTGCCGATACCCACCTGCAGCAGGAGGTCGATGCCCCGGCGTACTTTGCCGCGATCGACCGCACCCGTGCGGCAGAGCTCGGTCTCAATGCCAGCCAGATCGCCAACAACCTCAACGTCAGCCTGAGCTCCTCCGAGCAGGTAACTCCGAATTTCTGGACCGATCTGACAAAGGGGATACCCTATTACCTGGTGGTTCAGACCCCCGAGCCTCAGGTGGCCTCGCTCAATGCGCTGACCAATACGCCGGTCACCACCGCCCTCTCTCCGCAAGGAGATCCGGTGCCGGGCCTGCTCAGCAATGTGGCGACCCTCACCCGCATTGCGCTGCCGACCAACGCCAACCAAGCGAACATTCAGCCGATCTACGAGGTCTACGCCAATGTCCAAGATCGCGATCTCGGCAATGTCGCGGGCGAGATCAGCAAGACCGTCGCGGGATTGCAGAAGGAGCTCGCGCCCGGCAATTCGATCCAGGTACTGGGCCAGATTCAGAGCATGAATGACGCCTTCCGGGACATGGGCGTCGGGCTCTTGTTCGCCGCAGTTTTCGTTTATCTGCTGATGGTCGTGAACTATCAGAATTTCGGCGACCCGCTTGTCGTCATTCTGGCATTGCCCGCGACCTTCTGCGGCATCGTCACGATGCTATACATTACCGATACGACGTTGAGCGTCCCGTCGCTGATGGGCGCGATCATGGCGGTCGGCGTCGCGTCAGCCAACTCGATCTTGCTGGTGACCTTCGCACGCGAGCAGCAGCTCGCCGGCATGAGCGCCTTCGACGCAGCCATCTCCGCAGGACGGACACGGATCCGGCCTGTGCTGATGACGGCCGCCGCAATGATCGTCGGCATGATCCCAATGGCGATCGGCGGTCCTGGTGAGGAACAGAATGCGGCGTTGGCGCGTGCCGTCATTGGCGGCCTCCTGTTCGCGACGCCGACCACCTTGCTCGTTGTGCCCTACCTTTTCGCGATGCTGCGCAAACGCAACGACGGCAAACCCGCGCAGGGCGTCTTTGCGGAGGAGCTCTAAATGACCGACCTCGACCATCGCGTAATAGAGCACCCGGCGCGGAGCCGAGACATCCAGTGGCGGCCGTCCGGCGACCACGATCGCCGCAGTGGCTCCGGTCGACGACTGCTCGGCCTCGGCGCGCTGTTGCTGCTCCTCGGCGGTCTGGCGCTCGGCGTTTGGCAGCATTACGCACGGCATCTCGAGGTCACGGCCGCCGCGGAGCAGCATCACGATTTCGTGCCCACCGTCCGCGTCGAAGCGGTGCGGGCAAGGCCCGGCACGATGAGCGTGACCTTGCCGGCCACCACCAACGCCTTCGAAGCCGCCAACATCTATGCCCG